>Ga0209536_100009495_pt1 | contig 14455 bp, 12 predicted proteins | sample DeeMarSeWOR28_12_FD_187461 | JGI IMG/M metagenome (GOLD analysis project Ga0209536, IMG submission 187461) | Marine sediment microbial communities from White Oak River estuary, North Carolina - WOR-2-8_12 (SPAdes) (version 2) | ecosystem: Environmental > Aquatic > Marine > Intertidal zone >...
CCGCCACTCCGGCTTCGCACAGGTAAGCGCGGTGACTGTACCACTCCTTAAAAACCGGTGCAAGATTTGCCAGGCAGAATCATTGGTATTGAAGACCCAATCATTAGCTGGCGTTGCAGTGAAGAACCCTGCCCTCCCAGGCGGAGCTTCCTCCTCAAAAAACTTTGTGCCTTCGCTTCGCTCCGCTCCGGGTTGCCCTTCCTCCCCACCTTTCCGGGTTGGGCTTTCTGGCAGTTTTGGTAAATATTTTTTGCTCAACATGACCAATTTCCGCGAGTAAAAAAAAGAGGATGCGAGCGATTCGCATCCTCTTTTTAAGTAGACCCCTTAGGGTCTTACTGAGATGGGATCTTTAATTCACCCGAACGACCATATGATTACGCCGATTTTCCTGGAAGCAATCTTCACTGTCATTTTGGCAGAATGGCCGCTCTTTTCCATAGGAGACAATTTTAATCCGATCGGGTTGCACACCAAGATTGACCAAATACTCCCGTGCCGCTTCTGCCCGCTTCTGGCCAAGCACCAGGTTATAGTCCTGCGTCCCCCTTTGGTCACAGTGCCCCTCAATGGTTAACGCTTTACCAGGATTCGCTTGTAACCATTGCGCCCCTTCCTCCAGGTATTTGGCTGCATCGCCAGAGATACTCCAACTGTCAAAGGCAAAGTAAATGTCTTGCACCTTGCCTGCTTGCATACCCATGGCATTACCAAAACTTGTCTCAAATACTGACTCATCCCCATTGGCTCTCCCGATTCCGACAGAGCCCCCTCCTTGATGCCCATTGGCATGGGCAATGCTCATATCGGGATTGACATATTCGGGGGAAGGACCACCATTTTCTTTCTCATAATTTTCTGCCCATGTCGAGGGATTCACCCCTTCATAGGATATCCCGGCTTTTGATGGATCCCCATAAAACTCCTGACTGCTATGACCGTTTCCCAAGTAGGCATTCGCCCAGCTTTCCGGATCAGGGTTGCTACTCGATGCCAACCCATGCCCAAAGCCAGAAACAGGCCCGTGATTGGGGCCTGATCCGTTCACACCGTCATAATTATGCCCATAGTTGGCACTACCCGGGGCCGATGTTCCATCCACTCCTTCCATCGCTTCCGTATTCATTGGGGTTGTGTTCGCCGAATTGGTTGCCCCTTCAGAGTCCACGCTATTTGAGCGCAGATATGGATTGGCTCCCTCCACGGATCCCCCATTTATTCTGCTTCCCCCACCGGACCCGTCGGCTTGGCTCATGATCCGAGCCGTGGCATTTTCTGTTCCATCCTCACTCGATGCCATCCCATCCCCCTCCGAGTTTGCTCCATATCTGACCGAATGGCCACTACATCCCGAAGCAATGAGTAACCCTAAGGTGATGGCAAGCGTTAAAATACTATTTTTCGGACAAACCCACATGAGATCCTCCTGGTGCAATGGTGACTGTTATATTCATTAGGTTAAACAATGAATTTACGATCATCTCCAAAACGGAACAGCCTTTTAACAAGCCAAACAACTGCTTCCAACGCTTTTATACAATGACACTTATTAACCTTTATCGGCTGTTCTGAAAGAAAATTAAGGGTGGATGACAATATGGCAAAAAAGACCTTGCGGAATAGAATACCGATAGAGGGTCACATCGCTATTCTTACAATACAACCTTATATTTTCTTTGGAGAAAAAGCTCCCGCACACTTCTTGGGGGGGAATGGAGAAAGGAATTCCCCGGTCCAGTCCAACAGGGAATTAAACTGAAACAGAACCGGGGTCTACAAAGAAATTAACCAACCCGTATGGCGAGGGAATCGTTTTTAGGATTTTTGGGAGGCTGACTTCAAGATGGCAGATTGATACCACGTCCAAAATTTAGCCACACCTTCAGGTACCGATGTCTTAGGATCATACCCCAGTAGCTTGTTGGTTTTGGAAATATCGGCGAAGGTGTAGGCAATATCAGCATCCAACATGGGCGCTGGCACTAAATGCGCAGGACGCCCTGCTAAGTGTTCAATTCCTTTCACAAAATCCGCCAGAAGAACAGGTTCACCCCGTCCGAGATTGAGTATTTCATATCCCATCGGATGATCGACTGCCGCGACCAGACCGGCGACAATATCCTCCACATAGGTCCAATCCCGATGCATATTCCCATTGTTATAGAGGGGAACTTCACAGCCGGTGAAAATATTATCTAATACTTTATAGGCCATCATATCCGGACGGCCACGCGGCCCATACACAGTAAAGAACCGAAAAACGGTGTAATCCAGGCCATACAAGTGATGATACGTATACCCTAATAATTCACTCGCTCGCTTGCTCGCTGCATACGGGGCAAGAGGTCTGTCACACGGATCCTCGGGAACAAAGGGAATGGTTTTAGTGTTGCCATAGACGGAAGAAGTTGACGCAAACACAAACGTCGGAGAAGATGCGCCTTTGGCCTTAGCACCAATCCGCCCAACAGCCGCATCCAACAAGACGAGTGTCCCCATCACATTGACATCATAATAGAGTCCTGGATCATCGATAGACACCCGAACTCCGGCCATCGCCGCTAAATGGACGACGGCATCAAAACGGTGATCAGAAAAAAGATCTGAAACCATCTGTCGGTCACGAATATCTCCTTTGAGAAATTGAAACGTTCCAGGCCACTTCCCCTCCAGGGCATGCTCTGCGACCTCTCGAAGGTTTCCCTCTTTTCGCACGGGATCGTAGTAATCATTCAAGTTATCGAGACCAATGACATGGTCACCCCGCTTGACCAACGTTTCCACCGTATGGCTTCCAATAAACCCGGCAGCGCCGGTCACGAGTATAGTTTTCCCCACAGACGTTTTCCCCACAGACACTCCTTGAAATTTTTATAGGATGAAAATTAAAGTTATTATCTAACCCTGGCTGTCATATGTGCATACCGCTGCCCTGGTTTCTTCGGTATGAATTCCGCCAAGCTTAATGAAGACGGACAATCTTCTTGGCCCTCATCCTTATCGTCTGTCGTCGCCTGCCAAATTCTTAGGACCTCAACCCCGCCATGAATGCAGAGTGGTTGATTGGTCACCCATTCGCTTGAGAGGCTTCCAATCCGTTGCTACAATAGTTTGATTATGTACCTTATCGTCTGTGAAACAGTAAAGACACCGGAAACACTGGAGACCACCGATATAGGAACCGGCAACGATTACGAAGCCGAAGTCGTGGTCTTTAATTGTGATTGTCATACCTACCAACAAGTCGTTGATTTGTTTTGTCAGGTGATTCCCGGCATGACGCCCCCAAAAGCCTTTGAATTAGCCTGGCAAATAGATCATCAAGGGAGTGCAACGGTTTTTCAAGGTGACATCAAAAACGCTGATGTTATAGGAAAGAAACTCGCCGCCGGTGGTTTGCGGGTTGAAGTCCGTTACTAATTTCCGGCAATTTGCTTGACAGCTCCGCTGCTTCTCCAAGTTATTTTTTCTTAACCCGGGTTGGTCTCGCGGACAAAGCAGGTTTTTTCTTTTTGGCTTTGGAGGTCGAGGCAGATTTTTTGATCCTCCCAGCTATGGTGGGGGTTTTTGTAGAAGAGAGGGGCCGGCCTTTCTTGGGTTTTTCGACAGACGGTTTTGGCCCTTTTGCCTTTCCAGTCAACTTGGGGGAAACCCCTGATTTCTTTTTTGCCTCTTGGGGTCGTCCAGACCCAGGCTTAGACAGCCCCTCCGATGAAGAGAGCTTGGGAATTTTAACTATTTTCTTCCCTGCCTTACCCTGTCCTCTTCCTGAAGACCCTGTTTGATTGGGCAATGGGAAGGAAGGAAGCTTCTTTTTTTTCAAGGCTTCACCTGAAAAAACGCGCACTTGATAGAGTTCAAATAACGATTCAACAGCCTTTTGATCCCCTTTCCGTGCAAGTGTGAGAAGACGACGGCGCTGATTCATTTCTTCTTCTTCCGTATGGGAAGTGACTCGCCGTTCCATACTCAGCTCCTTTCCTTATTCATATGTCGCACTTTTTTCCAATTCGAACAGGCCGCATCTTACACCAGATCCCGATGCATTGGCAATATTCCCTAATGAACATTTCTAGGATGCAGAAGGAAACCTCTTTTAAGGAAAAAATCTACGTTTTTAGCCTGTTAGGCCGACAAAAATGGGAGGGACATGAAGATCTCTACAATGGAAAAAAGGACAGGACTCAACAGTGGCTTACCGCCTACTCATCAAAAAATTAAGAGAACACCCAAAGCCAGGATTGACAACCGCCATGCAGTCTACTCAGTGAATACGGGCACGCAAGTTCCTCAGTTCGTTCCTCCTCCAATCGAATAAACGGCTAATTTACCGAGAGGATGCATGAAGTCATTATCTATCATGACAGATTTTGCTCTTATCGCCAGAGTCTCGCATTTAACTTCCTCGTTCATATTGAGTCGAAAATATTGAGGAGATTTTGGACGTTACACGGCCACGGAAAGTAGCTGTTGATTGACAGGTCAAAGAACCCGCCGATATAGTGATTTTAATTTTCCTATTGAATTTCCACAGAAATTTTCATTCGTGTAGCTGTTTTTATTCTTATTCAAAGGCTAAAACTGATGACCCAACACACCACTCCTTATGATGTCGAACAAATCGGATATACCCTCGTGAGATTTAATAGTACGGGGATTTTTGAAACCCACAAAGACCATATGGTGGACCCCTATGCCGCCACACGGGCCCCCAAATGTCCTCAAGTGGAAGGCATGCAATTCGCCCCGCAAGAGGCCAATAAAATATTACCGGCCATGGTCGTTCTGCACGATCGCTATGGGCTCACATCACACATTCAAGAATTAGCCAAAGGCCTATCCTGCCAAGGGTACGTGGTCTTAGTCCCGAATTTGTATGGACGGCAGGGCGGAATGGTGACAGCCAATGCGGAGGTCGCTGATGCCTTAATGGAGCGGTTAAATGAACAACAAGCCTTACAGGATATCAATGCCAGCTTTGAATTTCTCAATGCCAACCTGACAGAAGATGCGACATTGGAACGAACCACCCGCAATGCCCATGCCGTGATCGGGTTTGGTATGGGCGGGACGCTGGCCATCAAAACCGCCGCTCATCGGCGCCGGCTCCAAGCCGCCGTAGCCATCTCTGGCACTCTGCCTGCCGATTTTGAAATGGCACAACGCCTGTATTGTCCCCTATTGCTGCAGACGCCAGGAAAGAGTCTTCTCAATTCAGCAGAAGAACTTGATAGGTTTCGTCAGACGGCACAACAAGCCGGGAAGACCGTAGAAGTCCGATCCTATTCTGAAGCTACTGATGGATTCTGGCGGAGCGGCTCTCCTGACTATCGGCTGGCAGATGCCGAAGAAGCCCTGCAAACCTCAATGGATTTTATTAACAAGATTATAAAAAAATTTCCATAAGCGCCTTTTCTTGCCTTGGGAGAAACATGCCTCATTCATTTCTCCTCATAGACAATCAACAGCAACCCCTGTTTTAAGGAAACCAATGGCACTCCATACCAACCGGAATTGGATGCCGGCTTTCTGTCTTGTCGGCGTTCAGATTTTCGTTTATTGCTTCCTCTCCCCCGCTTTTGCAAACCAGGAATTAGCCGCCCCCCCCGGGTCTTTCCTTGAACAACACCGCGCACAGATTCTTCAGCTTTCCTCGGATAACGAGGCCCTTGCCTTCTTTCAATCCATAACCAACCCTCAGGTTGCAGGCTCGCGACTTCGTACTCAATCGCAATCTTCACCCACAAACCCGAATCTGGCAAAAGAGCCAAAGGAAGCCGTCACCACCTATTTGGCATCCCTGGCCGGTACCGCCCATGCCCAGGAAATTCGGAAAAGCATTGTTGGATCCACCACGGCAAGTTCACCATCCTCCGAGGCCGTTACCGGGGAAGCTCAACTCCAATGGATTACTCAACAATCTCCGCTCCAACCATTGAAACTGCTGATGGATTTCTACGAACAAATATCCGCATGGTCACAAGCGACTTCCGAACCCCTCCCCCCAGGAAACAATTTTGCTGAATTTGCCGCCTATTACGACCAAACCTATCCGGATTGGGATAACCGTCCATTATCCTGGGCAAGCATTTTTCAGCAACACGGTCAAAAGGGAATTGAGGCCAGATTACTCGAGTACTGGCAAGCACCGGATCAACTTGCCAAAGAGCACGCATCTTCCCCCTCCACTCATCAAGCCTATGCTCAACATTATATTGGAACACGGCTCCTGCCAATGTTCCGAGCCAATCTCCTAACTCAAAGCATCCGGTTAGAGACCACGGCCTATGAAACAGCATGGGAAAACTGGCGCCACATTCAGCAGTGGCAGCAACATGAGCAGACTAAATCGGCTACCACTCGCTTGTGTGGAACCTGGCAATGGCTTGTGCATAACCACCAAAACCATGGGGATCATAAAATGATGATCACCTTTTCACCCCCAGACCAATCTTCTCCCTCTCAACTCGAGCCAAGCACAATTGTGATTCAAGGGGATACCGTCTATCTCAAATGGACCTTCCCCCAGGGTATTCAAGAAGATAGCTTGCTGCTCAGCAACCATGACACCCACCTTGAAGGCACATTCAAAAACTCCCTCGGCCCCCATGGAAGTATTTCCGGCAAACGACTCTCTACCTGCCGATCCTAAAGTCTCTCTCGCATCCTCCTTTATCCATCTCCCTTATCCTCCGAAAAGGTGTAAAATGTTTATGAAGGGAGGGCGAAGAAATGCTTAGTCATGATTCCCTGCAATCAGACATTCAGCGCTTGGGGCAAACATTGGCCGAACAAGCTCATCACCATGCTCCAGGGTTTTTGGACCACCGGTGGTGGACAAATCTTCTTTTAGATTGGGGTACTCGCGATGAACAGTTCAAAGTTCAACTGTTTCGCTTCATCGATGTCCTTCCCGCCCTCCAGAACGATCAACAATTTGTGCGCATCCTGAAGGAATATTTTCAAGACCTGCCATCTCTCCCGACTCCCTTGCGGTGGCTCCTCACACGATTTGCGAACAATCCCCTTACCGCGCAAGTGGGAACGCGGCTATTGCGACGGCAATTCCTTAAAATGGCTTACACCTTTATGGCAGGTGAAACAGTTGATCAGGCTTTACCGACGCTTGCACGCCTTTGGCAAACCCGTTGCGCTTGTTCCATTGATTTGCTCGGAGAAGCCACCGTCAGTGAAAGTGAAGCTGATCACTATCACAAGCGGTGTCTTCAGACGTTGACCCAATTGCATCAGGTCATCCAACAATGGAATCCCTTTCCTATTTTAGAAAACGACCATCTGGGTTCCCTTCCCAGGATCAATCTGTCCATTAAACTTTCTGCTTTATACTCGCAATTAGACCCTATTGACCCCGAAGGCAGCTACACAGGCTTGGCTCACCGCCTGCGGTCGATTGTGGATCTGGCCCAAGCCCTGCCAGCTTCCATCACGTTTGATATGGAGCAGGCCGAATTAGAGTCCCTCATCGTCACGGTTTTCACCCGTCTATTTTCTGAGCCCGCATACCAAGACTTTCCCCACGCGAGCATTGCCTTACAAGCTTATCTGCAGCACTCCAACCACACGCTAGACACTCTTCTGAAATGGGGTAGAACACGAAATGCACCGTTTGGCATTCGTCTGGTCAAAGGCGCTTACTGGGACTCCGAAGTCATTCGCTACCAACAACGGGGATGGCCTATACCCGTCTACCTCAAGAAGACCGCCACCGATGCCAACTACGAACACCTGGCCCAAAGAATTCTGGAACATCGGACATTCATTCGCCCGGCCTTTGGCTCACATAATATCCGAACACTCGCTTTCATCCAGGCGCTGGGCGAATCACTCCATCTCCCACCGGGAACGTTTGAATATCAAATGTTGTATGGTATGGCTGAGCCCCTCCGCGATGCCGTGGTGGAACAAGGATTTCGCCTCAGGGTCTATACCCCAATTGGAGAACTCATTCCGGGCATGGCCTATCTTGTGCGCCGCCTGTTGGAAAACACCTCGAATGAAAGTTTCATTCGACGCCAATATGAAACCGCCGAATCACTGGAGCATCTCCTCCTGGCGCCCACCATCTTCAATGAGCCGTCCGGTGAGACCAAGACCTTCGAGATGGGAGAAGGGGCCACTCCATTCAATGGAGACAACCAATCCGTGTTTTCCAACACACCCCATTCAGATTTTTCTCGACCAGACGTCCAACAAGATTTCATTAGGGCCCTCACACAAATCGCTCCTCTCCTGGGACAAAAGCATTCTTACCCGATTTGGGCCAACATTCCTTGCCATGGATCAGAACTGGTATCAATCAACCCCAGCCTGCCGGATCAAGCCATTGCCAGATTTCCAACCGTGTCGCCTGACCAGATTGATCCCATTGTTCAAATCGCCCATGACCACATGATCTCCTGGCGGAACGTTCCTTCGCACGCTCGCGCAAACGTCTTATTCCGGACAGCCGAGCTGATCCGAAAACGAAAAGCAGAATTGGCAGCGTGGGAGATACTGGAAACCGGAAAACCCTGGCGGGAGGCTGATGCCGATGTTGCCGAAGCGGTCGACTTTCTTGAATTTTATGGACGGGAGATGATCCGCTTGGGAATGCCTCGGCGGCTGGGAACTGAGCCAGGCGAACTCAATCAACGGGTATTTTTACCCCGGGGTTTGGCCGTAGTCATCGCGCCGTGGAATTTTTCGTTAGCCATCCCCACCGGCCTTGTCTCGGCAGCCTTGGTCACCGGAAATGCGGTTCTGTTTAAGCCATCGGAACGTTCTCCCATGATGGGCTATCACGTATTCACTTTATTCATGGAGGCGGGCCTACCGGAAGGCACCTTGCAATTTCTGCCCGGTGGACCGGAAATAGGACAGGCCCTTGTCAAACATCCCAATGTGCACCTTATCGCCTTTACGGGATCGCAAAAGGTCGGATTAAACATTTTGCAAGAAGCCAGTCACGTTTCGGCTGGTCAACGACATGTCAAACATGTCATTGCGGAAATGGGCGGGAAGAACACCATCATTGTCGATGAAACGGCTGATTTGGATGAAGCAGTGACAGGCGTGTTAGCTAGTGCAACAGGCTACCAAGGACAAAAATGCTCGGCATGCTCCCGAGTCATCGTCTTGGACAGGGTGTACGCTGTGTTTCTTGAACGACTCAAACAGGCCGCATCAAGTATTCCCATCGGTCCACCGGACCAAGCGGGAAACCGCATGGGGCCTCTCATTGATCGACGGGCGCTGGAACGAGTCCGGCACTTTGTGCAGCTGGGGAAAAAGGATGGCACCTGCGTTCTCGATCGCCAGGGTGAAGGACCGGGCTATTTCCAAGGGCCGGTGATTCTGGCCAATCTGCCCCATTCCCACCCTGTCGTTCAAGAGGAGATATTCGGCCCGGTGATGGTTGTCTTGAAGGTTTCTACTATTTCTGAGGCACTGGAATTGGCCAACAATTCTTCTTACGCCCTCACAGGAGGAATATATTCCCGAAGTCCTGGCAATATTCAACTGACTCGAGAAAGGTTTGATGTAGGGAATTTGTATATCAACCGACCCATTACCGGCTCACTGGTCAGCAGGCAACCCTTTGGGGGTCATCGGTTGTCAGGAATCGGCAGGAAGGCGGGAGGGAGCGGCTATCTTGAGCAATTCATGGTGGAAAAGATTGTCACAGAAAACACTCTTCGCCGGGGCTTCGCTCCGACGCAATGAGGCGACATCAGACTTCACTGTTACCTTTTCCAATTCTTCAATCACTTCAACCATCCGTTCATTCTGGCTGCGAACCGAGGGAATAGTTTGGCGTTCTATGTATTTGAGCAATCCGACTCCACGCGCAAACCAGGCCGTCATAGTATCCGTTCCCTGAATCGTCTCCCCACTTTCAGATAAATGCACATTCATGATCATTTTGGCTTCAAGGCGAATGGCTCCGAGATACATGCCAGCTGGCACTCTGACCGTTTCTTCTCCTTGAACGGATACCACCGCCACAATATCTACCTTTTCTTTTTCTCCATCACGATCAATATCCATTCCCAAATCAAGGCCTTTCCTATTCAATTGCTCGAATGAACTGGGCACCTCCAAGGGAAACCTCACGATTTGATATGGCACGAGTTGGCGCTCCAATGTGGTGCCGGGTTTCGACCCATAATACCGGATGCCTGCAGCATCCCGCCGATAATAACTATCCGACGGCCCCTGATTGCCAGGATTGGTATCGTGGAAAACGGTCACCATCACCCCCTCAAGGATTTCTTCGCCCATCACTTTTGACACATTGGTAAACCGTGTATCCTTATCCTGAATGTGAACCATCCCCCCTTCGATCATGGTACCTTGATACACCCATTCATTCCCCACATGATCAGGGAAATACTCATGGCTTTTATCCAACACAAACTTCGTGGAATCAGCAGAATAAACCAGGGCAGGCACACTCACAAGGGAAAATCCCAGGGAAACCAATGCACCAGCCGTGGATAGGAATTTGATAGATTTACAGGAGTTATTCATAGGCAGGAATATGATGTGAACCTACCACAGGACAATCAAAACCGGCAAGGCACCAATTAAGTTCCTATGACGATGACAAATTTCTACCGGAATAAGAATTTGATTCCGCCTTAAAGGCCGTTAAAGGATTGACAATTTTCCCCACCTATGCAGACTAGGCGACAAGCCAGTTGACCAGTGACACACGAACCTTATCACGAGGAACCACTTAGAAACGTGAAGACCTCTTCCAACGTCATGGTATTTGGTGGCTCCGGAGTCATCGGTGGAGCCATTGCGACAGCATTTGGCCGCAAGGGATGGACGGTAGGCATTCACTATCACCAACATCAATCAGCTGCCGCAGAAACTGCGACAACGGTTACGAAGGCCGGAGGAAAGAGCCATCTGTATCAGGCCGACGTCACCAACCCTTCCCAGGTTCGCGACACCTTGCGGAATTTCGTTCGATCGCATGGCTCCCTTAACGTTCTGGTATGGGCCGTCGGTGCAGGCTCCTCATTGCTATTGCTCAAAACATCCCCCAAAGAATGGACCCAAACACTTCACACTAATCTTACCGGAGCCTATCATGTGCTCAAAGCCATCGCCCCCATTTTTGAACAGCAAAAGGATGGGTCGGTCATTTTGGTGGGCTCTCTTTCCGGTGAACAGGGAGTAGCAGGACAGGCCGCCTATGCGGCTTCCAAGGCAGGACTGATTGGATTGATGCGAACAGCCGCACAGGAATGGGGATCCTTCAATATTCGGGTGAATGTGATTTTCCCCGGCTGGCATCTTTCGCCCTTATCAAAACCCGGGTTTCCTTTGAACATGGAGCACCACACACATACTCTTCACCGGACCCCTTCTCTGCAATACGTGGCCACGTCTGTCTATCATGTGGCCCTGTCACCGGACACTTCGGGGCAAGTATGGAACCTGGACAGCCGGATTTGGTAAGCCAATGGATTCTTTAGCCGTTTCCCTGCCATGAGATCTCAATCTAACAAACTCGCCATATTCATAACTGGGACCGACACCGGTACGGGGAAAACGACCATTACGGCTGCATTGACGCTGGCGTTACAACAAAAAGGACAATTGGTGGGGGTCATGAAGCCGGTTGAGACCGGCATGGATCCTCAACGACAAGAGGAATCAGACACTGCACGTCTCCGTAGCCTGCTCTCTCCTCCTCCCCCCTTCAGTTCAATCTGTCTTTATGCCTTTCCACAACCCCTTGCCCCCTTAGCTTGCGCACGGGAAGCAGGAACACCTATTGATGTGGCTAGGATTGCTTCCCGCGTTCAAGACCTCACCCACCAATTTTCGTTTTTCATCGTGGAAGGAGCGGGAGGAGTTTTGACACCTATCACACCGAAGCACAGTATGCGAGACTTGATAGTGACCCTGAATCTTCCTGCCTTAGTGGTCGGACGAACGAGCTTGGGCAGCGTGAATCATCTTCTCCTAACCCTAGAAGCTCTTCAGCATGTAGGAATCAAGACTTGTGGAGTCGTCCTGAATGACCCCATTGCAAATACCGTTATGGAAACCATTCGTCAGCAACAAACCTCCACGGCTGAACTGATTCGGGAGTTGTCGACCGTCCCTGTATTCGGGCCATTGGAATTTGAAGAGGGAGTGAGGGCAACCTGGCGAAAGGGAGTGGAAACGTTAGCCAAACATCCTGAGATTCAACGCTTGGCGAGTCATCTCACTGAAATGGGGCCATAAATTGAGCAAACATTCTTGGCCGATCAACCGCATCAAGTATTGTTGAAGCGACAGCTATTCCATTGGCTCCTGCGGCACGGAGTGCCAGAACAGAATCCGGCGTAATCCCGCCAATAGCAAAAATCGGAAGCGTGGTCAGTCCTCGAACACCAGATACTCCCTCAATTCCTACTAAAGGATCAAGGTTCGCTTTGGTTCCAGTCGAGAAAATTGGACCAAACCCTAAATAATCCGCCCCTTCTTCCGTGGCCATTCGTACCTGTTCAGGGTTGTGAGTGGAGATGCCAATGAGCATCTTATTCCCCACCACTTTTCGTGCAAGGAGTAAGGGAAGATCGGTCTGCCCAAGGTGAACGCCATCAGCCTCCACAGCTAGGGCCAAATCACACCGATCGTTCACAATAAAGGCTATGGCCAGCTCTGCGGCGACACGCCGGAGTGCATGCGCCGTCAGATAGGCCTGTTTCATCGAACCTGTCTTATTTCGATATTGCACCAGCTTCACCCCTGCCTCGCCAGCCTGGCGCAACACTTCAACCAATGAACAACGCGATGCCCAGTATTCATCCAAAATCAGATAGAATCCTGCCAATGTTGGGGAAGAAAACACGCGGGGATCGCGGTGGGCGGTCATGCAGACTGTAGCGCGAGAAGCCGGTCCAAAAATCTCGTGGACACTGGACCCTTTTGGAAATCAGGATGATCAAGAATCCGCCGATGGAGGGGAATACTGGTTTTAATCCCTTCAATCACGAATTCATCCAACCCACGGCGGGTACGAGCCATGGCTTCTTCCCGATCTCGTCCAAACGCAATAAGCTTTGCAATCATCGAATCATAATACGGATGCACAATACCTGTGGTATCCATCGCCGTATCAACTCGTATCCCGGGACCGCCAGGTGGACAAAATTTCGTGATCGCACCCGGGCTAGGAGTTAATCTGTCAGGGCATTCGGCATTGATTCGGCATTCAATCGCATGCCCGACCAATTGAATATCTTTTTGTCGATAGGACAGTTCCTGACCGGCCGCAATGCGAATTTGCTCTTTAATCAGATCGATTCCAGTGACCATTTCTGTGACCGGATGTTCAACTTGAATCCGGGTGTTCACTTCCATGAAATAGAATTTTCCGTTTTGATCCATGAGAAACTCGACGGTCCCGGCATTTCGGTACTTCACCGACTTGATGGCCTCAACCGCAACCTGCCCCATTTTTCGCCGTAACGAGTCGTCCAAAGCCGGTGACGGAGATTCTTCCAGAACCTTTTGATAGCGCCGCTGGATAGAACAATCCCGTTCATGAAAATGCACGACATGCCCATGATTATCAGCCATAATCTGAAATTCGATATGCCGTGGATCTTCGAAAAATCGCTCGAGATACACCCCACCATGCCCGAATGCCGCTTGGGCTTCCAATTGAGCTGCTTCTATGGCCGGGAGCAATTCTTCTTCATGCCCTACCACCCGCATCCCTCTCCCCCCGCCGCCAGCCGAGGCTTTCACAATGACCGGGAAGCCCAGTTTTTTGGCAATGGCGACACAGGTCTTGGGATCATCAATTTCACCATCGCTCCCCGGCAAAACAGGAATCCCCCGTTTCTTCATGTGGGCACGGGCTTTTGATTTATCGCTGAGCAAGGCAATATGCTCAGAAGTCGGCCCGATAAAGGTGATGCCAATGGACTCACACACTTCGGCAAAATGGGCATTTTCAGCTAAAAACCCGTACCCCGGGTGAATTGCATCCACCCCGGTGATTTCCGCAGCGCTCAACACATTGGGAATATTGCGGTAGCTGAGCCCGCCTTCGGCAGGCCCTACGCACACATGTTCATCGGCGTAACGGACATGCAAAGATTGCGCATCCACGTCGGAATGAATGGCGACGGTGCGAATGCCTAATTCCCGGCATGCGCGAATGACCCGTAGTGCAATTTCACCACGATTCGCAATGAGAATTTTTTTAAACACGTTCCATCCTTACATAAAGAAGAATCCCGGAAGGCATCCAGTTCCTCAAGGGCAACGTACCCACCCGTGCACTTCCGGAAAAGAAAAGGGTTCAAGACCCCGACAACGGATCAATCAAATACAGTGGCTGACCGAACTCAACCGGAGTGGTGCTTTCCACGAGGATTTTTACGATTTTCCCGTCGGTTTCCGCTTCAATTTCATTCATGAGTTTCATCGCTTCGAC
>Ga0209536_100009496_pt1 | contig 14454 bp, 16 predicted proteins | sample DeeMarSeWOR28_12_FD_187461 | JGI IMG/M metagenome (GOLD analysis project Ga0209536, IMG submission 187461) | Marine sediment microbial communities from White Oak River estuary, North Carolina - WOR-2-8_12 (SPAdes) (version 2) | ecosystem: Environmental > Aquatic > Marine > Intertidal zone >...
AATATTATCTGCTATAGGATGTAGATAATAATTTTTCCCCCAATCTAGATCCTTTCTTATCTTTGCTTCTCTTCTCAAGAAAAGCCAAACCCAAATATCAGTAGCATTGGAAAAAAACATACCAAGGAAGTATTCCCAAATAAAAAATAAAATGATAAGAAAACCTATACCATAGGTAAACAGATGCCAATATAACCAGAATTTATTATAAATCCTTTCAGGAGGATGATATGTAGCCTTGATAATGGCATCTATGACAAAATAAGATGAAAAAGCTAGTATAATGACAAAAATAGGATTTAAAATCGATTTAATGGGGGAGAATTTTATTTATAGTTAATGGAATTAAAATTCCAAAGATTAAGTGAATCGGTAATTGCATTGTGCATCCATTCAAAATTTTATGACATTTCTAATATATGAATTTATTATGTAGCAATATTGATTCGATTTTATTATGCTAAAAGCAGGGATTACATGATGTCGTTTACTTCTGAAGTAATTTATTCTGAAAGTACTCCTGAATCTCAGGAATTTTTGAGAAAAGAATGGCGTTCTAGTAACTTTGAATTATTTGGCCGTGAGATTGAAGATATGGAATGGCGAAATCCCTTTATACTACATGTTTATGACTTAAATTCATCTTTAATAGGGATAGCATGTTGTAACGTTGTAGGAAACACACTACGGTTGTCTCAATTACTTGTTAAAGAAATTTTTCGGAAAAAAATGGGAATTGGTTCATTTATCCTTCGAGAGCTTGAAGAATTATGTATAAGAAACCATTGGCATAAAATTCGTCTCACTACGAGTAAAAATAATATAAAATTCTATGAAAAAAATGGTTTTAGAATTGAGGCAACCTTAAAAAATGATGCTTTTGGTATAACATGGTTTATTCTTTCAAAATTCATCAATTAATAATATCACTTATTGAGTACTTTTATACCTATATACCATACTATAATTACAATATTAAATAGAATAACAATTATAATCAATGCAAACTTCAAAAGTGCAAACAAAGATGCAATGAATGGACTAATATTCGGATAGTTAGTCGGAGACATCAATATAAGCAATAAATTTACATTTTCAATGGCATCAAAAAGTGCAGCTAAAGGTGGAAGTAAAACTAAATTAAATCCGAATCTCTGTAATCGATTTGGAAGGAATTTACGGGACATGAGAAGAGTAATACTAGAAAGAAATACTGAGTATCCAATAAGGAATCCAAAATCTATTAAAACGCCATTTAATTCTGCTTGAATAATCTCGGACCCCCATGTGTTAAGAATAACATTCATTTGTTTAGTTGACCATGCAAACTCCAGACTAAGGATATTAAACTCACTTATATTAGTTTTAGTAACTTCTCGCATAAATAGCCATGTAATAATTGAAAAAATACCTGATAAGCCAAGTAAAAACGGAGTTACTCGTTGTGAAGGATAATTTTCTAATCGTTGACTTATTTTACTTGCCAAAATATTTCACCATTTATACTATTGAAAGAGAATAAAGAGTAATTAAAGTGGAGAATCAATATAATCGAGTTTAAAAGAATTCCTTCTTAATTAATAAAAACTACTACTAAAGAAGAAAATTATCAAAACATTAACAGTTTAAAGTCTTACTAATCCAAAGTCTTTCTACGTGCGTGGGATATAATGCAAAAATTCTTATTCAAAATTGTACTGATAGGGGACGGTGCAGTAGGAAAAACTTCTATTCGTAGACGATATATGGGAGAAGGATTCCGAACCGATTTTTTAGCAACCATGGGGGCGGATTTTGCCTTTCTCAAAACGAAAATTGATGATTTCAATATAGAATGGCAGATTTGGGATCTTGCAGGTCAACCTGCATTTCGTAATGTTATGCGTTCATATTTTAAGGGAGCAATGGGAGCTTTAGCTGTGTATGATGTCACCCAACCTAAATCACTAGACACTATTGATTCTTGGGTTTCTGAAGCGAGAGCTAGATCTCAATCTTCATATCTACTCCCTGTAGTTATCTGTGGGAATAAAATAGATCTTCGTGATGATGTTCCAACTAGTTTAAAAACTATTCAAGGTTTTACTAAAGCACGTAGTCTAGATGCAGAATTTATTGAGACATCTGCAAAAACTGGGAAGGCTATTGAAGAAGCATTTGTAATTCTTGCTCGTAAAATTATAGCAGCAGTAGGAATAGAGAAAAAAAAGGGATTATAATCCCAATAATTTCCATATTCCTCCAATATCTTGTAAAAGAATTATTAATATTCCTTGGATTGTTAATAATCCAGAAAATATTATGACAAGTGGAGCCCAACCAATAAATTGAAGTATACGGTCAACAGTGAATTCTGTGAAGAGCGTTACTAGAAATACTAAACCAACAATTATCACAATTACTAGAATAACGATCCAAAGTGGTATTTCAATAATTCCCATAACAGGAATTGTTCCAGTAGTAAAATCAGCGATTAGTAAAAATAAGCCTGCAAGCGTACCAAAAGCGATAATAGCAATTACTGCTGCTAATGGTGTTTCACGTAAAGGCTCAGCTAACATTGAGGTTCCAGCCAAGAAGATCAAGAGGAGAGTTAACCAATGAAATTGATATTCAGGAGGGGTAGTATCTAAAACCCATTCAAAGATTGCAAGAAGATTCAATAATCCTATAACTATCGATGTTGCTAAAGCAAGATATTTTAAAACATCCGATTCAACTTCCCGGCTCTTCATAAGTTTGTTAATACCATAGGCTAGACCAATGATACCTGCAAGGGTAATTATAATAGGTAATCCTGTTTCTAATAAAGATTCAAACATAAACGTTCACCTCATAAATCTAAAGGGTATAGAGCCTCAATGAAATAAAGTATTTTAAAAAGATTTTTCTATTAATAACTATCAAGTATAATTGTATCTACAACTTTTAGGATAAATTCATTGAATTCGTCTTGATTGATACTTATCTGTACTCCAAAAACTGATGCAAGGTCTTGTACTTTAATAAGATTTTGTATTATTGAAAAATCACTATTCGCTACTTCTCCTAACCTTTTGATACCCTCTTCAAAGTTCAGAGCTATTTTAGACTCTTTTATTGAGGTCTCTTGATCTTCATATCGTTTTAAATACTCTTTTTTAATAATTTCAAGAGCCTCTTGATAATGCACCAAATCTAATATTTCCAAGATACTTGCAATCATTGTGATAAAGATCAAGTCTTCTGTTTCTAATCGTTCAAGTATAAAGCCATTTGTCTTAGTATGAAACCGTGAACGGACTGTTTCAGGATTTAAACCAAGTTTTTGGGCAATTCTATCAGAAATTTCTAAGTATGAAGAAGATTCAGTTCCTTTTAGATGTTTGGAATGAAATACTAGATAATCAACCATTTGGTTAATTAAAAGGTCTGAGTTCTCTACTTTAGTCATAATCCGATGAGTTCGATCAACAATATAGTTAGGTGGTTGATAAAATTGTTGTTCAACTAGTTGCTTTATAATAACATCTTTTTTGATAGGAAACAAGGATAATTTTCAGCCCATTAAGATTAATACTTATTTAATTATGCTTGAATTTAGTATTTAGAAGTTTTATAATAGAAGTTATTTTAATGTCTTTGAAGTCGATGGTTTAAATTTCTTTGAATTAAAGGATATAAAATCATTTTTAATTCATCTCTTGTCAGATTAAAAAATGGGAGGAAAAATTCGTCAATTGATAAACGGAGCTTAGAAAATTCTTTCATTGAAAATCTCTCCTGTAAATCTTTCAATTCATTAAATAGATTCATTAGAGCTGATTTATCCCTGAGACCATCAATAGGAATTCTTAAGTTCTTAAGCCAATAAACATTTGTGTCTAAAACACCATATCCCATATTTGTATTACCATACAGTTCCATCAATGCCCAAACCAAGCTTGAATTTAAAAAAATAAATATTAAAGGAAGAAATTTATCCTTAACTATAATACTATAAAATCGTTGATCATGAACACATTTTACTTGGTTTATAATGCAGCCAGGTCGATCATGATAACTTTTACACCATAATAAATTAGGTCCTTCATTGGACGGAACCGAGTACCACGGATTTCTTTTATTAAGACTTGTTAAGTTATGAAAACCAGTAATTTTTAAACCACTCTTCTTTCCTTGTTTGATATTTAAAAGAGAGCTTTCCCCAAACTTTATTAATTTCTCTACTTTCATACCTCTAAGATCAGAAGGGGATAAATGGCAATTTAATAACCAATAGGAGAGATCTTCTTTTTTTGAGATAATAAATCCTTGAATATCTGATGGTGATTTTATCAAAGGAGAAAGAAATTCTTTTTCAACTTCACCATTAAACCCTGCATCATTTTTGACTCGTAAAACGTTCTTTCCACTCGTATTGTCAACTAATTTAAAATGAAAAAAGTCGTTTGCCCCAGTTTTAATACCAAATTTTATTGTAGCAATTGAAGAAAGGGGTACTCCATAAGAATTTAATTTTCGGACTATTTCCCTTTCCTGTACGTTCATTCTTAAAAAATTTCCAGCCCATTTATTATTTTTCCCTAATTCCTTATAATCAATCATTTCCTTACGATAGAACTCATCCTCATAATTTTGTTCAATTATATGCCCTTTGTAAAAGGAGTCAAAAGGGATTTCATAAAACGGAACCTTGGTTATTGTAAAAATTCCTTTTCTTGTATTAGAAGAGCTGAATTCCTTTTCTAGAAATAAAATAACTGAATTTATTCCTAAATTCTTCCATAAACGTTGTTTTGCGTATTGAATTATTTCAAACTGTGAGATACAATTTTGAGGTTCAATTAAGTAAGTTTGGAGACTTTTACCATATCTAACTTCTAACCATGCATTACTAGTTAAAAAACCAAGAACACCTTTGTTTTTTAAAATGCTAGCACAATATATGCAAAAATAAATGTAAAAATCACTTTTTTTGTCAATTAAAAGGGAAAGAGGGCGTTGTTCACCGTTTAATTTGTCTTGAAGACCTTGAATAATAGAATTCACATTTAAATCTTCATGTCGTATCCATGGGGGATTACCAAGAATTATATCAAATTCATTGGTTAAATCCATTGAAAAGAGATCACAATTTTTGGTATTTATTTGGTAATTAGTTGAATATAAGAAATTGAATAAGTATACCCGTATTCGGGTTATCAATAATGCTTTTGATTCAAGGTCAATTCCCCATAGTTTGAGTTCTTCAATGTCTAGATATCGTGACAAAACCTTCAAATTTCGAATTATACCCAGAATGAAGACACCTGTTCCACATGCTGGGTCTAATATAGATAATTTTGACAACTTCGGGATTTGATTTTTACTAGAATCCTCAAAAGGTGGTATTTCACTTTCCTTAAATATCAAAGAAGGATTTTTTGTAAATTCTCCAAAATTTAACCTATAATATTTTATCAGAGAAAATTTAGCTATAAAATTTGCTTCTGTTTGGTTGGTATAGAACCTTCCCTTTTTTTTCAGTGAAATATGAGGTATATCATATTCTTCCATTATTCTCGTAAGCATAGTGGGATTTATACAATTATTTTGTTCATCTAAATCAAATTGAAAATTTTGAATAGCAAGATGAATGAAAGATTTATCTATCTTGTTTTCTAATAAATTTAATCCTAAAATTTCATTTCTAAGTGATTCAAAAGCTTTAATGGAATAATTATTTTCAATAATAGATTCTAAGGATATAAAAATGTCATTTATTGTATTATAATATTTTAGATAGTCCTCTACACGAGGTACAGCAGATAATAACAACATAGCTGTAGTATAAACAATTGATTCTTCTATAGTCCAATTTTTTTGCCTTAAGTAAGCTATGAATTTCTTTTCTTGGTCTTTTAAAGCATTATAATTAGCCAATAGAGTAGACCCTCAAAACGGGATTCAAACTTTTTAATGAGTTTTTTAAAAGTATCAGTGAGGATTTTTAAGAAATGAATCATATATTTTTCCTCTCCACATCTCCAGAAATACTCGTGGAAGAGTTAAACACTCATTTAAATAAAAATATAATTCTAATTCTAGGTTTATGCCATTCAGAATTCGATGGGAGGATAAAATCTACATTAAATTCAAGTGATCGCTTTCTAATCGTTAAAAATGATGGAACAATAATTTTACATGACCCTATTGGATTAAAACCCATCCAATGGCAAAAACCTGGTGCTGGACCAATTAAATTTCTTTTAACTAATAAAAATGAGCTTAAAATGGAAACTTTTAGACTAAAAACAAATGAAAATTTCTCTATTACATTTCAAGAAATTCATTCAGCTCTTGCTTATAATACAGTATTAGAAAATAGATTTGCTTCAGTTTTTGGAGACGAAAAGGATTTTATTACATTCTTAGCCAAAAATCCAGAACGGATGGAAGAAGGATTAACAATAATAGCTACAGAAAAGGAAACAGAAGTAGGTTATATTGATATTTTAGCAATGGATAGATCAGGAAATACAGTGATAATAGAAGTTAAGAAACAACAAGCGACACCTGCTGATGCGTTTCAACTTCAACGTTATTTTAATAATTTAAAACTAATATATTCAACAAAGCTTCGGGGTATCCTAGTAGCAAATTCTGTTCCAAAAAGAGTTAGACGTCAATTGTTCAAATATAATCTTGAATATTGTGAAATTCCATGGCAGGAGATATTCCCAACCCTTACTAGATTAAGTTTGAACTTAAAAACGGTAAATCTTAATGATTTCTTTTGAATTGACTTTTAGAGCCTTAATCTCTCGGGAATTCCCTTATTACTCCATAAATTGGGTCTATTTTTCTTATTACTATTCTTTAAATGGGGAGAAGATTTCTAGCTATTATATAAAATGAATAGCGATATTTTATAAAGAACTACTATCTATTTACTTTTATGCCCTGAAAGGGTAATTAATGTCGAAAAAAACTATGGTGAAAAAATCATGGCAGGAAATCTTCCGTTAGTAGATTTTGTTCCAATACTTGTTATCATTTTGACGGTAGCTATTGCATTTTTTGCGCTTTATAAATATCTAAAGATTGAGAAAACGCAGTCAGCTTTAGTCATAGGTGTTGCATTCCTTCTGTTGACCTTATCCATCATTATCACCTCATTCTTAGATGGGGGTCAAGGAAAATTATTTTATGACAATGACCTTGGTGGAATAGGCCAATATCTTCAATTATTAGCTTATATCATCTTTCTTCTAGCAGTAGAACCGATGAAAGTTATTAATGATCTTAGAGCCAAATAACTTCATCCACCCATTTTTTTTAATCAAAATCAAAAATGCTTCTCCCTTTATTAAAGAGTTCAATATGTCCACAGCGTTTACAGGACATCATGATGACCCTAAATGAAGTGAAACCCCATTTACTATCTAATCGACCAGAATCTTTTGCAAAATCTTGACTACCACACATTGTGCATCTCATTACTAAGTTTTCTCCTGTAGGGCGACTCCCAAAACCAATAGATGGTGGTTCAGGAGGTTGAGGAGAATAAAAAGTACTTGATTGAGATTCTCCTATAGTTAAGCCGCAGTGACGACAAAATTTAGCATCATCTTGATTCATTTGACCACATGTCGGACAATAAGCCATATTTTTCACCTTATATCCAAATTATCTGTTTTTTCAGATGGTTTATTATAAAGTTCACATTCTTTTATTTTTGTTGATTTCAGAACCATAATTCAGATGGGAGGTTAAAGACATTAGGTTGGTAAATATTTTTCTCCAAAGAATTAATCTGAAGCGAACCTTACCTATGTCCAAAACTATCTAAAGACGAAAAAAATTCAGTTTCATCATCATTTTTATATGATTGGTTAATTTAAAATGCGTCTACTTACCAAAGAAGAGCTCCTTTATGGATTGTACCACCTTCCTGTGGCAATTTCTGCCCCTTTTATCTCCTGGTACTTCTATATTCTTTCAGGAGGAGATTACTTAGGTGCCGGGATGATTCTTGCTATCGTTAATTTTTTTCTGATTTTTTCTTCAAGCTTTTTTGGGTGGTTATCGGATATTTTCGGATCAAAAAATCTTGTTTCAATCTCTTTATTGGTCCTATCATTATCATATATAGTTTATTATTTAATTGAATCGAATCCTTGGCAGTTTTTCATCACATATATTTGTTTTACATTCATTACTTCAGCATTTATTCCCTCCTTCAATCGTTTAATTTCATTCCAAGACCAATCCACTCGGTCGAAATCTTTTGGTAGATTAGGAATGTGGGCTAGTATTGGATTTCTTACTGGAAGTGTTTTAAGTGCTTTACTTTTAGGGATCTTAGGTTTTCGATCAATGTTATTAATTGCTGCTTTTATTTCAATAGTTCCATTTTTGTTTTCTTTCGCCCTTTCAGATTCGTATTTAAGGAAATCAAAGATAGGGAGGCCATCTTTACATTTTTTAAGCCCTAAAAACCTTAAATCAGTATTTAGAAGCCCAATTCTTATTTTACTTATTGTTGTAACTATTATTAATGCATCCAATTCATTATATATGAATTTCTTCGCAATTTTTGTCGAATTTGAACTTTTTTTGCCTATTAATAGCGTAGCTATAATGAATGCGATTGCCACAATATTGGGTGTTTTTGCTACTTATTTTATTGGTTGGTTGAACGATATATTAACTTCAAGAAAAGGATTAGTTGCCATTGCAGCTCTTCTTTACAGTTTATTACCATTTTTTTCATTCTTTTTGATGAAATATCCTATTATAATATTACTTTCCTATTGTATTCCTGTATATAGTATTTTATTTGTAACTGTACCAATAATTATTTCAGAGAAAACAATAGGGGGGATAAGAGGACGCTCGATGGGGAATTACAATTCTGCACAGTATTTAGGGTTAGCTATTGGTGCTGTGATGGGTTCTTTCCTTGCTACTGTAAATAATAAAATTCATCCAAATTTCTTGGTAGCTGCTTTAATAGGGTTCATTGGATTTTTTATTGTTCTCTTCAAATTTAAGGATAAAAAAATTATGTATAGTTCGGACGAATCCAATTCTAGAATTTAATCTTGCACATCCATTTTTTGAGCAATCTGCAAAGCTATAGTTTCTACTTCGTCGAATTTTTCATCCCCTGGGTAGAGTAACCGCGCTTCATTGAGTAGCTTTCTTGCTCCATCAATCAGGCGTGCCTTAGCACTTGCTGTTATCCATTCAATCCAGTCATCGCGTTCCATGTGTAAGGGATATAAAACATTAAATTGTTTGTATAAATTTTCAGCTTTTAAATAATAGGCTTTTTCGCCACTATCCCCAGCTTTTAAGTATAATTTCGCTAAGCGTCTTATTATTGAGATATGATTTTGAGGTTGCCTTCGGACTTCAGGTGTATGAATTTGTTTTTCAAGTTGAGTAATTTTTGCTTTAATATCAATCTCGGTTTTCCCACTAAAGGAAGGTCTAATTACTTGTTCACCCTCAAATTTACTTCTTTTTTCTAATTGATCATGGATATCAAGAGTTGAATCTTTCCTAAATTTTTTTAATTTATCATCATCTTTCCTTTTTCTAAGAAAACTCATCAAATACACCACAAAATACCTAATAATTTGTTACAAAATTCTTTTTCCAATAAATTGTTAAACAGATGTTAATAGTATTAAACAACCTTATTATTTTTAAGCCTTTGTTTGAGAAGCTATTTATTGAATAAAAAGCATTCTCTAATAACAATTTAAAGATATATGTAAAAGTTTTCTCTAAAATACTGGAAAAGAAAGTTTATAATACAGATTCTCCTCTAAGAATTAGAAATAAATTAAAATAAATATTCCTAATTAACTATTAAACTAAAAATTGATATAGTTGCGCTTTTGCTGCAAGTAAATAACGACTTTCGCGTAAATCCTGTAGATTAGCTCTCTTTTCAATTAAAGCATACTCGCGTAATTGTCTAAGTGCATAATGGATTGTGCGTTCAGAATAAGATAATTCTTCCTTTATTTCATAGACAGCAAGAGGGGTTCTAGAGGTGTGAAGGAGTTCAAAAATAGCCCTTGCACTCTGTGAAACCTTTAATCTACTCTCATTATTTGTATTTGAAACTAAATACGCCATTTTCAACAACATACCGATTTTAGTGTCACTATTAATTTCATTATTATTTCAAACTCTTACAAGAGTCTTTTTTAAAATATACATTTAATGGTTTTTAAATTCATACTTTAAGTGCAACGGGAATAATTAGGTTTTGCGTTGTCATGCAATAACACTATCCTATAATCAGATATGATTTTTCTATTAAATCCTATTTCATATAATTAATTAGATCGATAGATTGTTTTAAAATTGTTTCTTTATTCTCAAGGAGTGATATATCATTTACTATCTCGGCATGTAGAAAGATTAATTTAAGTAATTCAATACTTGTTACCAATCCTGTAGATCGTATCCATTTTTTTAATTTAAATAATTCACCTGATTTAGGAAAATTGATCCATGATTTATATATTCGTTTCATGATTCGTAATTCCTTATCATTCAAAACAAGGTTTTGAGCTATATTATCTAGGGAAACTTCGTTAAATCTAAATTCTTGGAGAAAAAGGACCAATGAAAATAATCTAATCCACATTTGTTGTTGACTTAGAATTTCAAAATTTTCGATAAAAAACCTAGAATGTAAGACACTGTTATTAGGATTAAAATCTAAATGAGGAAATATCCTACTAAAGCTTCCAGTTTCAAGAAGGAATTTAAGCCCTTTTTCTGGCTTAGGAAGCCCAATTAATTTTAGAAATTCAATCTTTAGTGATTTACGATGACGAAATTTAATTGAAGAACCAATTGCCATTGCAGCATCCTTTAATGATGATTCAGGTTCAAAACTCAATTGAGCCATAAGTCGAGCTAGACGAATCACTCGTAATCCATCATCTAGTAAAACATTAATTGGATTACAAATAGTCCTAATTGTGCGAGTTTTAAAATCATTTAGGATATTCAATTTATCAACTATTTTTCGAGAAATAGGATCAAACGCAAGCGAATTAATCTGAAAATCTCTCCGCTGTAAATCTTCTAATAACGTATTCACAAATGTAACTCTAGGAGGCTTTCCTGGAACATCAAAGATCTCACTACGGTAAGTACTGACATCAAAAGCGAATTTATCTACTATAACAAGTAGTGTACCAAATTCCTGCCCCATTGTAATTACTTTTATTGCTTCTCTCTTAAAAAAATCTATCATTTCATTAGGAAGAGCATTTGTAGCAAGATCATAATCTTTTACTGGAAAATCCATTAAAAAGTCTCTTACAGCTCCTCCGACAATAAATACTTCTTTATTGTTATTCATTAATATTTTAATTACTTTCTTTACCTCTTCTGGAATTGAACAATAAAATCTATTTGCTAATTCTTCTATGGTATGATCATTAGCTAAAAAAGAATTCATGTCTTATTCACACCATACTATAAACCTGAATCAAGATACACCAATTGCCTGAAATTATTACTACAATCTATCTCGAGCTTTTAGAGGATTTGAAATAATTACACTGCATCGCACATAGAGCTATAATTGTTTTACCATCCCTAATTTCACCAGACCTTATTAAGGACCAAACTTTATTTAATGGAAAGAATTTAATGGTTGAAATCTCATCGCCTTCAATTAAAGATGAATTCGATTTAATAATCCCAGTTCCTTTAAAGATATATAAAATCTCGGAAGAGTACCCAATTGCTGGGACATATGTTATAAGTGGACTCAGATGGGTTACACAATACCCTGTTTCTTCTTCAAATTCACGTCTAATACAAGCTTCAGGTGTCTCACCAAGATCAATTTTTCCTGCTGGAATTTCCCATGTTTCCTCTTGAATAGAATAACGATATTGTTTGACAAGAATGATGCTATTATCATCCATTAAGGGAACTAATGCTGAAGCATCTGGATGGATTACACGAATTCGATCTGTTATTCTCCCTGAGGGGAGTCTTACTTCATCAAGATTAACTGAGAATGATTTAGCTCGTACAGTGTTTTTAGTACGGATCTTTTCTTCCTTTACCATCAATATCACTCAGTATCAATATTGTTTTCCAACGTATACATAACACTTAGCCTGTTTTCCACAAATAAAACATTTAGTCTCTTTTGATGGAACATCAGATTCTTGAACATCAATTCCACGAACTTCTGCTCCAGCTAATTGATCTTTTATTTCATCTGCACAAGATTCCCCCTCGAGATCGATGGTACACCATGGAATTTTAACCATTTTTCGATTATTAATGTATTCAACTAATTCATCCATTGTTTTAGCACTAGCTAAATTTTTCTCAAATTCTTGTAATGCTTTTTCTTTAATATTTTTAGTAAAGGAAGTTCCTATCTGTGGAAGGATTTTTGAAAATTCTTCAAATGAAAAATCCTCTTTGGTCTTAGTATCTCTTCTAAAAACAGTAACCCTCTTTTCAGTAGTTTCTCTACCACCAATTTCAAGACGAAGAGGAATACCTTTCATTTCCCAATAATAGTATTTCTCACCTGGCCGTGATTCCGAATTATCCAAATAAACACGAAATCCAGCTTTAATTAATTCGGACTTAATTTTCTCAGAATACTCTTTTACCCTTTTTTCTGTTTTCTTTGTCAATATAGGAATTATAACTATTTGAATCGGGGAAATCACAAAAGGTAAAATCAAACCTGAATCATCACCATGGACTGCAATCAGTGCACCATAAATTCTACTTATTGCTGGTCCATAACAAGTCTGATGAGCATAATGACTATCTCCTTTATCATCCATAAACTGTATATTGAAAGCCTTTGAAAAATTATCACCTAATAAATGAGTAGAGGGAAGCTGTAGGAATCGTCCATCGGGCATTAAAGTATCTGCAGCAAAGGTTTTGACAGCTCCAGCAAATTTATCCCATTGCGGTCTTTCGAATTGAATGAATGGAATACCTAATTGTTTTTGGAGAACATTAATTGAAATCTGCATATCTTCTTGGGTTTGTGAAATTGCTTCTTCAATTGTCTGAAAAACATTATGTGATTCAATCCAAATAAACTCACGACCCCTCAAAAAAGGTCTTGTTGACTTACCCTCATATCTCCAGACTTTACCACTTTGATATAATTTGAGTGGGAGATCTCTCCAGCTACGGATCCATAAACTATATAGTGGGTACATAGCTGTTTCCGATGTGGGACGCAGGGCTAATCTTTCCTCTAATAATCCACTAGTTCCAGCTGAAGTTATCCAGAATACCTCTGGAGTAAAGCCTTCTACGTGATCAGCTTCAATGCCAAAGTTTGATTCTGGAATTACAGATGGAAAAATAACTGGAGCATGTCCAAATCGATCTAATTCATTTTCATAGATATCAAACATTAACTTCATGCTAATAGTACTCCAAGGTCGGTAAACAATAAATCCTTTTACATTATATCGAAGATCTGCAAGTTCAGCCCTCTGAACTATCAGAGAGAACCATTCAGAAAAATTATCTTTTTTAGAAATGTTAAAAGTCTCTTGAACCTCCTCAGAGACTTTTTCTGTTGCTTTTGTTGTTCCTTTTTTAGCTTTGGTCATTAATACTCTCCTCTAAAACTATTATGGACGAAATTACCATTATAAAATAGAATTATGGTAAAATTAAAAGTATTATTAAAGAATCGAAGAGCTTCACTAAGATTTTGAACTGTAAGAAGTAAATAATCCTTAAGGAAAACGATCCATCCTGTGTTACTCTCCATTTCAGCCTTTATCATAGATGTTTTTAAGCTTCACAGTAGTTGCTTCATAACTAGGAAAATTCAGATTTGCTTCTAAAAAAAATTTATACAAGTTCAGTTTTAATCATAGTAATAATCTCTCTTTTTTTTACTATTGCTAATAAAAAGAGGAATAAAGGAAAAATACATATCTTAATACTATCTTCAGCGAACATACCCTTTTTTAATGGATTACATCCAAAGAAATGAACCTGATAGAAAATGCAATTCTCTGAAACTTTGTCAAATATACGTATTTTAGATCTAACAAGTAATTTACCTGGACCATTTGCTTCACAATTACTCGGAGATCTTGGAGCAGACGTAATAAAAGTAGAATCTTTAGAAGGAGATAATGTAAGACACTATCCTCCATTCATTAATAATGATTCACAGATTTTTATATTATTAAATAGAAATAAGCGATCTATATCACTTAATTTGAAATCCCCAGATGGTTTAACAATATTCTATAAACTTGTTGAATCTTCTGATGTGGTAGTGGAAAGCTTCCGCCCTGGGACAACAAAACGATTAAAAATTGACTATGACACTTTAAAATCCATCAAACCTAGCTTAATTTATTGTTCTATTACAGGGTATGGAGATCAGGATTATAAATCAGGACATGATATCAATTATGTAGCAGCTAGCGGAAT
>Ga0209536_100009497_pt1 | contig 14453 bp, 10 predicted proteins | sample DeeMarSeWOR28_12_FD_187461 | JGI IMG/M metagenome (GOLD analysis project Ga0209536, IMG submission 187461) | Marine sediment microbial communities from White Oak River estuary, North Carolina - WOR-2-8_12 (SPAdes) (version 2) | ecosystem: Environmental > Aquatic > Marine > Intertidal zone >...
CGGCACGTACGACTGGCGCGTCATCGGCCTCAGGCTGGAGCGTCTCTATGCAGAGGTCGCGAGGCACTGAGAGCATGCGTATGCGCATTCTGCACGTTCACGATCGCGCCCGGTTCCAGGGCGGCGTGGAACAGATCCTCCACGACACGGCGGCAGGACTGTCCGCCCTCGGACACCCGCAAGGCCTGCTGTCGGCCGATGCGAAGGCCTGCCCGAATTTCTCCGGTCCGTTCGACTCGATCGGGACCGGGCTCGCGCAGGCCGAGCAATTCCGCCCGGACGTGCTGATCCTGCACAAGTGGCAGGACGTCGGGCTGCTCCGGAGGCTGCTGGAGCGCTATCCCGGCGTGCAGGTCGTGCACGATCACGACCTCTATTGTCCGCGTCGCCACAAGTACTTTCCGCTGACGCATCGGCAGTGCAGCCATCGCGCCGGCGCCGCCTGCGCCGCACACCTGTGCCTCGTCCATGCCGGGCGGGCCGGCTGGCCGCTCGGCTGGACCTCACTGGCCGAGTTCCGTCAGCGCCAGACCGTTGCGACACGGGCGGACCTCTTCGTCGCAGGGTCCGCATACAGCCGGGAACAGCTCGTCATCAACGGCATCGAGCACGGCAGGATCCGCGTCGTCGCGCCCGTGCCCGCGACGGCGGGTCAGCTGGAGCCGCTCCCGCCCGGGGAGCCAGGCAGGATGCTGTTCATGGGCCAGGTCGTCCGGGGGAAGGGGGTCGACCTGCTGCTCGAGGCGGCCGCCGGCCTCCGGGGTCGCTGGCGCCTGGACGTCGTCGGCGACGGCCCACAGCTGGAAGCGTGTCGGGATCAGGCGCGGCGCCTCGGCCTGTCCGACCGCGTCGAGTTTGCGGGCTGGGTGGAACACGCCGCGCTGCGGCGATGGATCGAGCGCTGCGCGTTCCTGGTCGTGCCGTCGAGGTGGCCGGAGCCCTTCGGGATGGTCGGCATCGAGGCGATGTCCCGTGCTCGGGCCGTCGTGGGCTTCCGCTCCGGCGGGATTCCCGACTGGCTGGACGACGGGATCACTGGGCTGCTCGCGAAACCGGGCTGCCGTACCGGCCTGCGCCAGGCCCTGCAGGCACTGATCGACGAGCCGGCGCGGGCTCAGCGGATGGGCCGGCGCGCCCTCGAAGCCGTCCGTCGGCGCTTTTCGCATTCCGGGTTCCTGCTCGCCATGCAGTCAGCAGCTCTCGACGCGATCGCCCACCGACGAGCCTCTTCCTCGCATAACGCCTCGCAGAATGCATCGATCGCCTGGACTTCGACCGAATCCGCACTGGAGATAGGCCCGCGATAGAGGCCGCCTGCCCCTCTGAGGCTGGCATGAAAGCTGCAATGTCTGACGCAGGTTAGCCAGGAACTGCGCCATGTCAGCATCTCCGCAGCAGACCCGTGAACGCCTTCTCGCGCAGCCGCAGCGCGCCGGAAGCGGGGTCCCTCCACTCAGAATCGGGATCTCCTGCCACGCGAGCGACCGCGGTCGTTCCGGGATCGGTCAGTACCTGATCAACGTCGTCCGCAGGCTTCCCAGTCTCGCGCCGCATCACGAGTTCGTGCTGTTCGCACCCCGGCAGGACGCGACGCTGTGGACCGGCCTCGGCCCGAACGTCCGAGTGGTCGGCCAGCCTGACTGGCTCGAGAAGCCGCACGCGAGCCTCCCGTGGCACCTGCTCGGGCTGCGCGGGGCGCTCGCGGCAGAAGCGTGTGACGTCGTGTTCCTGCCTTGCGGCAATCGGCGGCTGGGCGCCGCCTACGGTGTCCCGGCCGTCGCAACGGTCCACGACCTGTCGCAACTGCACGTCAGCCGCAAGTACGATCGGTTGCGCATGTGGCACGCGCGGTACCTGTTGCCGCTGCTCATGCGTCGTCTGGATCGCGTCATCTGCGTCAGTGAGAGCACGCGACGCGACGTGATCGGCCCGGCGGCGGTGCAGCCCGAACGCGTCACGGTGATCCACAACGGTGCGGATCTCGATCGCTTTCGCCAGCGCCAGCCAGCCTTGCGTTCGCGACTCGCGCGCCGGTTCGGGCTCTACGGGGACTACATCCTGTACGTCTCCCGGCTCGAGCATCCCGGCAAGAACCACGTCCGTCTGTTGGAGGCCTTCGCCCGACTGTCGGTCCGGGAGGGAATCCACCACCGACTCGTGCTGTGCGGACCCGACTGGGACGGCAGCGAAGCCGTCCATGCCGCGATCACGCGGCTCGGGCTCGGCGATCGCGTGATGACGACCGGCTTCGTGGCCGCCGCAGACCTTCCCGATCTCTACCAGGGTGCGAGCCTGTTCGTGTTTCCGTCCCTGTACGAAGGCTTCGGGATACCTCTGGTCGAGGCCATGGCCGCCGGCACTCCTGTCTGCGCCGCGGATCGGAGCAGCCTGCCCGAGGTCGCCGGTGACGCTGCAGTCCTGTTCGACCCCTTCGAGCCGGCCGCCATGGAAAAGGCGATGTTCGAGCTGCTCACCGATCCGGGCCTTCGCGAGACCTACACCGCGCGCGGCCTCAGGCGCGCCGACCAGTTCGACTGGGATCGCTGCGCGCTCGCGGTCCTGCGAGAAATCGAGCACGCGTCCCGGCGTCACGGATCACGGTGACGAGAGGAAGCCCCGACATGCTGGCGGAACGCAGGCCGGGCGATCGTGCCGACGTCGACATACGTCGCGTCGTGCGGGCGTTTGGAGACACGATCGCCGTGGAGGATCGTTCGTCGATCGCCTCGCAATCGGCGGTCGCCGACCAGGTGGAGGACCTGCTGTCCTGCGGTTCCGATGGCATGGCGCTGGTGAGCGGTCCGAGCGGCGCAGGCAAGTCGCTGCTCGCCGCCTTGCTCGCCTCCCGCTCCTCCAGGATGAGCTGCGTGCCGGTCGTCGTCGAGAACGGCCTGCTCGACTTCGACGGGTTGTTGCTCGAGATGGCCAGCCAGCTGTCGGGCAGCCGACAGCTGCCCGCCCCGCACTGGGGGCGCTACGAGCGCCTGGCGTTGTTCAAGCAGTGCCTGATCGATCACGTGATCCGCACGGGCCGGCGTCTCGCTCTCTTCCTGGATGACGCCGAGACGCTGGCGCCGGACACCATGGCCGGCGTCGCATCGCTGTGCAACCTCCGCTCGGACGGCTGCAGCCACGTCGTTCCGGTCCTCTTCGGATCACCCGAGACAGTGTCCGTCCTCGCAGCCTGTCGCCCGGCCGCGTCCCGCACCGGCAGCGTGCTGCAACTCTCGGGCCTCGGGCCGGACGAGCTGCCGCGCTTCGTCATCGACCGCCTTGCTTCGGTCGACATCGAGGCGTCGCGGGTATTCGAGCTCGATGCGCTCTCGAATCTCCATGCCCTCACGCGAGGACTGCCTCGGCTCGTCAACAGCGCTTGCCGGAGTGCGGCCAGGGCGGCGCTGACCGCCGGTCGCCGCATACGTGCATGCGATCTCGCCGAGGCCTGCCATCGCCTGCCGTCCGGCGAGCAGGCAGCATCCCGCGTCGTGGCGTTCGGCCGCTGACCGGAGGCACGGCGCAGGTGAACCCGAATACACGACCACGGCGGGCGCTCGATCCCGAGTCTACGATGGATGTGCCGCACTGGGCCCGTGCTTCCCTCCATCAGGACGGGGGATCGACGGAACAGCCCGGCGGCCCGGATCCGTCGATCATGGCCCTTCTGCGGGACGACGAGGCGGGCGACGACCTGAAGTGGCCAGCCCGCCTCGCCCCTGCCCGGCTCGCGCGCGCGATCCTGCTGCGGTGGCCGATCGTGCTGGCGACGACGATCGCCGCCGCCGTGCTCGGCATCGCGCTGGCGCTCGTTCTGGTTCAGAAGCGCTGGGAGTCGAGCGTCACGCTCATCATGCAGGACCGTTCCGAGGAGCTCAGCGTGGGAGGCGGGCAACCGTACCGTCCGCGCGCCTATACGCTCGAGACCCTCGTCGATGCGATCAAGCTGCCGAGCTCGCTGGACGAGACCTTGCAGCGGGCGGGCGTCGCCGCCAGCCGGCTGGATCTGGCGTCGAGCATCGACCTGAGCCTGGCGCAGAAGTCGGACATCCTCAACCTGAAGGTGATCTGGTCGGACCCCGCGCAATCGGCCTCGCTGGCCAACGCACTCGGCGAGGTCTTCGTGGAACGCACGGGCCGCATCCGGAGGGATCAGGCCGCGGCGGCTTACGATGGGTACCAGCGGCAGCTGCAGGACGCCCAGTCCAGGGTCCGCGCGGCCGATGCCGAGATCCTGCGGTTCCAGCTGGAAAACCAGGTCACCGATTTTGAAGAGGAGATCAAGGCCCGGTTGATCGACCTGTCGCGGCTTCAGGCCGAGTACTGGTCCCAAGCCGCCGAGGCGGAGGCGCTCGCCGCCGCGCGCGCCGATCTCGCCGCGTGGATCGAGCAGCAACCGGAGCAGCAGACGACGACCGTCTTCCGAAATCCGCTGCAGAAGCGACTCGAGGAGTACGAGTGGGACCTCGAGCAGGCGCTCAGCCGGTACACTGAGGAGAACCCGAAGGTCGTCAAGCTGACCCAGCAGGTCGAGGCGCTGCGCGCGCTGGCGGTGGAGGCGGGGCCGAACGGCGCCGAGCCCATCCGGTCGCCCAATGACCTGCGACGCGACCTTCAGGTCAAGCTGCAGGACGTGACCGAGCGTGCCCGGGTCGCCCAGGCGCGCGCCGCGGGGCTGGAGACGTCGATTGCCCAGCAGAACGACAAGCTGGCATCCCTCAGCACGCTCGAGAAGAAGTTCCGCCAGCTAGAGTCGAACCAGCAGACGACGCGCGAGCTGGAGCGCAGTCTGGCCGGCAAAATGGAAGAGGCGCGGGTCGCCATGTCGTCCGGAGACTCGAGCCTGCGCATCGTCGAGCGCGCCCTGGCGCCGACCGACCCGCTGCCCGGCAACAGGCGCCTGGTCGCCCTCGCCTTCCTCCTGCTCGGCGCAGCCGTCGGCGCAGGCGTAGCGCTGCTGCTCGAACTGCTCGATCCGAAGGTGCGCTGCCTGGCCGACGTCGGCGACTGGGCGCCGGATGTCCCCGTCGTCGAGCTTCCGAGTTCTTCCGCGGATCCGCTCGAGCCAGTGCCGGCAAGCGACCCGTCGTTTCGACTCTACCGGAGGCTAGCGGGCGATCTGTCCCGCGTGATGCCACGCGGTGGTGCGGTGGCCCTCGCAAGTGCCGGTGGCAACGAGGGCCGCTCGTCCGTTGCCCGCGGACTCGCAGTTGCCCATGCCGTTCGGGGTGAGCGGTCGCTGCTGATCGACGGCGACGCGCGAACAGGTGCCGGACGACGCGCCGTCGCCTGCCAGCCCGACCGGCCCGGTCTCCTGCAACTGGTGCGGAAGGAGGTGAGCCTGACGGACGTCGTCTACCAGGACGTGATCGAGCGGCTGCAGGCCGTGCCCGCGGGGTCCCTCGACGAGGCCCCTGACGAAGCCCTCCTTCAAGTCGGCCAGCCGGTCTTCGCATCGACCATCGCCTCGCTGGCTGCCGGGTCCGAGCGCACCCTGGTCGACCTCCCGCCCTGCGGGCTCGACGAGGGGGCTTTCGAGGCGATCACGCGGATCGGCGCCGCCGTAATCGTCGCCCGCTGCGGACTGACCTGCCGCACGGAGGCGAGAGCCAACCTCGAAAGGCTTCTCGCGCGCGGCGTCCAGATCGTCGCCGTCGTCCTGATCGATGTCCCGGCAGCGCGACTCGCGACGACGTCGTGGTCGACGCTGGCCAGACTGATGCTGCGATCACTCACCGGGCGAATGCAGGTGCCCTGGAGGAAGCCGCGTGTTGCCTAGATTCACTTTCGTGCTCTGTCTCGTCCTGGCGGGTTGTTCCGCCACTCCCACCAAGGATGACTCGCAGCAAGAAGCCCTGCAGCAGCGCCTGGCCCAGGATGCGGAACTGGTCGTGGCGCAGCAGAAGGCGCTGGAGGCACAGCTGGCCGAACTCGAGCGCATCGAGGCCGAGCCTTCCCAACCGTTTGTCCTCGGACAGGGCGACATCATCACGGTCACCGTGTTCGAGGAGCCCGACCTCACCGTCGAGAGGGCATCCGTGCGACCGGATGCCATGGTCAGCGTGCCACTCATCGGCGACGTCTTGGTCGGCGGGCGACGGGTCGCCGAGGTGGCCGATGAGATCGAGCTTCGCATGGCACGGTACGTCGTCCGGCCCCGGGTGTCGGTTCGCGTCGAGGAGCTCAGGAGCGTCGAGTACCTGCTCTACGGCGAAGTCGTGAACCCCGGGACCTTCCTCCTCGACCGCCGCACCACGATCACGGCTGCCATCGCCCGGGCCGGCGGCCTCAACAAGGGCAACTACCGGGCCAGCACGATCGAGATCGCCGATCTCCGCCACGCGTTCATCGCCCGCGACGGCCGGGCCCTCCCGGTCGACTTCGTGGCCTTGCTGCGCGAGGGAGACCTGCGGTTCGACATCGAGCTCCGTCCCGGCGACCAGATCCACATTCCGTCCGGCCTGTCCCGCGAGGTGTACGTGCTGGGCGAGGTGACCGAAGCCATGGTCTTCGCCTACCAGGACCACATGCCTTTGTCGCGCACGCTGTCCATGTCCGAAGGCTTCACGCCCGACGCCGACATCACCCGGATCCACATCGTCCGCGGTTCGCTCGGCAATCCGACCGTCATCGTCTCCGACTTCAAGAGCGTGCTGTCCGGCCGCGAGCGCGACGTCGCGCTCGAGCCCGGGGACATCGTCTACGTGCCACCGAAGGCTCTGGTGAGCTTCAGCAGGGTCATGGACAACATCCTGCCAAGCCTGCTCGCCGTCCAGAACGCGGCCCTGCTCGGACGTGCCGCAAACAAGTGAAGCGGACGCTGGCACTCTGCGCCGCCTTACTGATGGCGATCGGCAGCGCGTACGGTGCTGCGGACGTCGCCGCCAGGTCCCGTGCTTCCGAGTACGGGGCGACCTCTCTGGCGGCGAACGGGCTGGTCCTTCAGCCGCTCTCCGGCTATGCGTTCACGATCGCCGGCCCGGCGGAGACGCTGCGTAGCTGCTGCAGCGTGGAGCAGTTGCGGATCGCCTGCGCCGGAGCGGAGCTGACCGCCGCTGACATCTCGGCCATCGGCGAGGACGCCCAGGTCGTGGGTTTTCGCGGCTGGCGCACGCCCGTCCCCCTTGCGGAGCGGCGCATCCACGTGCTGCTGGCCTCCCCGCTCGAGGCAGCAGCCTCCTGCCTGGTGCAGCTGGAGCCCGCTTTCAATCTTGGGCGCAGGCAGACCCTGGTGTTCGCTCCCCCACAGCGCTCGCTCGCCATCCAGGTCAACCAGCTGGGATTTCACCCCGGCCAGCGCAAGTACGCCTATGTCGGCGCATGGCTGGGAACCGCCGGTCCCATGCCGATCCGCACGACGCGATTCGACGTCGTCGGGCCTGACGATCAGGTGGCCTACGAGGGAACGCTGATCCTGCGAAGCCGGGCGGACCCCTGGAGCGGCAACGACGTCTGGGAAGCGGACTTCAGCGCGCTGCAGCGACCGGGACAGTATCGTGTGCGGGTGGCGGGAATCGGCTCCTCCGATTCCTTCCCGATCGTCGCGGATCCCTACCGGGAGGCCTACCAGACCGTGATGCGCGTGCTCTACCACTCGCGTAATTCAACTGCGATCGAGTCGCCTTGGGCCTGGCCCGGTCACGAGCGCAAGGGGGGAATCCGCCCGGAGCTGGACGGGACCTTCGATCCCCGAGTCGGCACGTCTCCACTCGGCCGAGGCGAAAGGCCGGACGACAGGCATCCCGTAGCCCGCGGATGGTTCGACGCCGGCGATTACGGCCAGTACGTTCCCAACGCCGCGCCGCTGTGGTTTGTCGTCTCGCTGGGCATGGACCTGGACCCAGGCGCCTTTGCGGACGGCGATCTTGGCATTCCCGAGAGCGGTAACGGCGTCCCAGACGTGCTCGATGAGCTCGACTGGGGCTTCGAGTGGGCAAGGTCGATGCAGGATCCGCACGACGGCGGCGTCTACTTCAGGATCGCCTCGTTGCGCTGGGACGATGGCCTTCCGTCGAGCGTGTTCCTCCCGCGGCTCATTGCCGAGAAGACCACCCACGCCACGGCATCGTTTGCGGCCCTGGCCGCCATCCACGCCCGACTCCTGGAGTCACTCCGCCCGGAGCGCGCGCAGCAGGCGGCGGCAGCGGCCGAGCAGGCCTGGGCGTTTCTCGCGTCCCACCCGGCCTGGCCGGAGGAAGGCGCACGCTACCGGAACCGGCCCGGCGTCAGCGCGGGCGAGTACTCCGACACCTCCTCGCTCGACAACCGGCTGTGGGCGGCCGCGGAGCTCTTCAGGCTGACGCGCCGCGAGGAGTATCTCGATTTCTACGAGCAGAACTTCTCGCGAGTTCCCTTGGATCCGACCGGCGAGGTCAGCTACTCGCAGCAGGCCATGGCAGCGGTCTGGGCTTACCTGTCCACCGACGACGATCGTCGCGCCCCGGCCCTGGTCGAGTCGGCGCGGCGGGCCGTTCTGGCCGGCGCCGACTGGCGGGTACGGCAGATGGAAGCACATCCGTTTCGCGCGCCGATCCATCCCGACCGCGCGCTCGTCGGTTGGGGCAGCTTCGGCCATTCTGCCCGGGCCGTGCTGTCCCTCGCCGCAGCCTACAGGCTGACCGGTGATGGCCGTTACCGGCTGGCAGCCTGGGATGCGCCCGCCCCGCAATTCGGGGCCAACCCGCTCGCGCTGTCGTTCGTGACCGGACTCGGCGTGCGCAGTCCTCGCTACCCGCTGTCGAAGCTGTCGCAATACAGTCGCGACGGCAACGCGCTCCCCGGACTGCCGGTCAACGGGCCCTTCGCGAGGCTCCCGACGCCCTGGCCCACGACACGCGCCGTCGTCGATGGCTACGGGCCCGCGGCGGAGCCGGCCGATGGCTACCCGGTGCTGCGCCGCTATACCGACGCGCGGCACCTTCCGCCGATGAGCGAGCCGACGATCTCCGAAGTCGCCCGGATCGGCGTCGCGCTCGCCCTGCTGCGCGACGCCGGCCCTCTGGCGGCAGCCACCGGCACGCGGCTTCAGGCTCAGCAGTAACGTCGCCAGCTGGCGAGGAAGGCCTGGACCAGGTCGCACCATTCAGCGTGCAGCGGCTCACCGAGCGCCGCGGCAGCGCTCGGGCATCCGCCACTGCGGTCGATGCTCAGCAGCAACGGCAAGGCGGCCAGCAGGCGCTCGCGCGGGTGCCTTAGCAGTCGGTCGCTCTGCAACACCCATCTGGTGCGGTGCCGGTCTCGAGCGTGCAAGGCCACGTGCTTGAGAACGGCGCCCGGCCCTCTCCCCGACTGCCCCTTGTCCACGTCGGCGCGAGCATAGTTCTGCCAGTCGCCGATAGCCGTGCCCAGCCGCCAGCCCTCCAGCTTGCGCAGCGCGCCCAGCCAGGCGGAGACGCCGCGGCTCTGACGGGCATGACGAGCCTCCGCGCTTTCCGGGCCCGAGCGGCGGCCATATTTCACGTGGACCGCCCAACGGTGGAGATCCAGGAACCCGTCGTCAGAAGGCGCACAGACGGCAGCCAGGCTGAGCTGCCTCGAGCGTATCGAGGGCCGATAGCGCCCTGCCGCCGCCAGGCGCGCCTCGCCTGCGGCGATCACCGCCTTGGCGACGTAGCGATCGAATCGCTCGGGGTCTTCGAGGGCATCGACCTGACCATCCGCCAGCGCCAGCTCGTTCATCAGCAGCAACGCACCGCGATTCAGCATCATGCGCGTGAACTCGCCGAGCGGCAGGTCCTCGGGCGCAGGACTCCTGATTCGCCCCAGGCAAGACGCGTCTCCGACAAGGCAGCGGTTGCGCCACTTCAACTCGGCATACATGAGACCGTCGGGCAGCCGTGCCAGCTTCTCCTCGGCCAGCACCGCGAAGTCCACTTCCAGACCCAGTTCCCGCGACAACTCGTGCCCGAGCGAGGCAAGGCGACGCGACAGGTCGCGAAGGCGACCGCGGCCCAGGCCGCGGACCACGACGAAGTAGTCGTAGTCGTTGAACGGCACGGGAACTCCTTGGTCCCAGCGCCATCCGCCTTCGCCGCGACCATACCCTCCGGCCAGCACGAGTGCGGCGAGCTGGCGGGCATCCACTTGATCCAGGACGGCCGAAGCCACCCGCTGCTGGTCTTGGGCAATGCGCCGTTCGACTTCGGCCGGCCCACCCCAGGTGTAGGCATCCTGTTCACGCACCGACATAGCGTCTCCGGCCCGCCCGGTGTCCCTTCCAGCGTCCCCACTTCTGGACCGCCCGGAGCGGCACGGAGTGCAGTGCCGCGTCGACGGAGCCGGACCTGAAGGCCCAGGCCAGGTCGCGAAGGACCTCCATTCCGAAGGGCCCGAGGCAATAGCGCAGGAAGTCCGCGCGGAGCTCGCCCCGGCGAAAGATCCAGGCTTCCGCCATGCCTTCCCCGAAGTGTCGTTTCAGGCTCTGGTGCAGGCTGTAGTTGTGGGAATGCGTGACGCTGGCCTCCGCCACGTAGCGGATTTCCAGTCCGCGCTGTCGCAGACGGTAGGACCAGTCGATGTCCTCCGAGTACTGGATGCAGGTCTCGAGGGGGGTGCTCACGAGCACTTCGCGCCGTGCCGCCGCATTGGCCATCGAGAAGAAATGCAGCCATTGCCTGGCGGTCGCCCCGTCGCCGTACGCCCGTTCGGTGTCCCGGACGAACAACGGTCGGCAGTCCGGCCGTGCCATCTGCCGCCCGAACACCGCGCCGACGCGCGGATCCTGCAAGGGCTCGATCAGGCGCTCGAGCCATCGCTCGTCGCAGGGCGTGGCGTCCGAGTTCAGGAAGACCACGTAGTCTGCCTGCGCGGCCGCGACCGCCTCGTTGAGCACCCGTCCGGGGTTGTAGTGGCGGCTGTCGTTCAAGCGGATCCGCTCGGCCACGTTGTGCCGGCGAACGATGTCCAGCGTGCCGTCCGTCGAAGTGGAGTCGAAGTTCCAGAGCTCGAAGTTGCGGTACGTCTGGCGCTCGACCTGCTGCAGCGTCCGCTCGATGACCGCCACGTCGTTGAACGAGCGCATGATGATGGCCACGCGCGGCGCGCCCTTGGCCTCGTCTTCCTTCACATCGCACCTCCATGCGTTTCCGATGGGGGAATCCGAAGCAAGACTCGGGCCAGCGGATCCAGGGCCCCTCAACGACGCATTACGGGCCACCCCGGCGCCGATCCGTTGCGAATTGCGAAGCGATCCGGGTCGAAGGGCTACGACCCGCGCCCGGCGATGCCTGACCGACTCGGTTTCGACCGCACGAAGGGGTTGGTACGCATCTTGCTCTAGCCCCTCCATGCTCAATTTGGCTTCTCGGGAGACTCTCGTGCGATCAGGAACAGGCTGGACGAAATCAAGGCTCGCGGCCGGGAGTGTGCCGCTGGTGATGCTGACGGTACTGACTGCCTGCGGTGGTGGTGGTGGTGGAGAAGGCGGCGGCGCGGTCCAGCCTCCTCCCTCTCCATCGACACCGGCCTCGCCAGCGCCCCAGACCGTCCCGGGCTCATCGCTGCTCAAGGACAACGCGCCGGGAGCGAGCGGCCGCTACGACAACTTCGCCTCGGAGCAGGTCACCGTGCCGGTGGACCGCCACGCCTTCTCGGGACGCCGAGTGTTCGTCAAGGTCGCAAGCCCTGATGGGCAGGTACTGTTCCTGGGAGAGGTGGCGCCTGCGCTGCCGTTCTCACTGCAGGTCCAGGTGCCTGTGGGAACCGCGCGTCTCGCGTACGAGATCTTCAGCGAGTCGAGCCTCGACCAGATCGTCTTCGGGGAGATTGCACTATGATTCCGCTCAAGTTTGCGGCTTCCGTTCTGGCCGCGCTTCTCTTGCTGACGAGCCTCGAGGCCGGTGCCGTGACTTCGGTCCGGCTGCGGGACGTGATTTCTCAAGGGCAGGGAGACCTCAACCTGCTGCAGGCGTCGGTCAGGGAGCGAAACCCTACGCCGGCACAGCTCGAGGAGTTCCGCACGCTCAACGGGGGTAACCTCGTCTTCGCGGTCGACATCAACGAAGCAGCCTCCGGAACCGAAAAGTCGGCCTCCCAGGGCGTGGCCGTGGACTACGCCTGGGTGGAGGTCACCATCGGCGGAACGACGACGCGCTTTGACGCCCTCGGCTGCCCCGATGGCGAGCTCTCTCCGACCACGAAGACGCGCACGGCCCTCGCGCGCGCCGGCGAGACCAGCCGAAGCTTCTACTGCACGCTGATCGGGGACACGGGTTCCAGGACGGTTACGTCGAGCTCCGGCTCCGACATTCACCTCTCATCCTTCGACGCCACGCTCAGGATCCCGGTGTCGGTGAACCTGAGCCAGGTTACTGCAGCAAGGCTCGTCGTGCGCTTTCTCGAGACCAACGGCTCACTCGGAGATCCTGAGGCGTTCTACGACTACTCCAACGGCTTCGAGGACGTGGCGCTCGTGACGCCCGAGGACGCGTCCTACCTGGACCAGCTGGCAGCCGGCAGGGACGAGGCGCCCCTGGTGATCGAGACCGACGCGTCGACCACGCCCTCAGGCAGCCGGATCTACTACCCATCGAAGGACCAGTTCTATGTCGTGGCCTATGAAGACCAGTTCCCTCAGCGCGGTGACTACGATTTCAACGACCTCGTGGTGGGCTTCCGGGTCTACTTCGAGCTGGATTCCTCCGGCAGAGCCGTCGGCGGCGGCGGAGAGGGCTATCTCATCGCACGGGGCGGTGGTTTCGATCACGACTGGCACCTGCGGCTTGCTCTGCCGCCCGGATCCTCGGGCAACGGGGCGTTGACCCTGTTCGGGCCGGACCAGCTCTACGCAGCCAGCGGGTATCCCCGCCCGTTCACGTTCAACGGAGCGCTCGACCTCGAGGTCTTCTCGAACACGGCGACGCTCTGGACCGCCGGCGGGTATCAGTTCGTCAACACGCTACGCGAGCAGCAGGACCTCGTTCGTGGTCATCGCTTCAGCTTCGCATTCAGGCTCGACGCCACCCTGGACGGTGCTTCCATGCCAGCGGCGCCGTTCGATCCGTACCTGTACGTCCACAACACCGGGTACGAGATTCATCTGCCCGGCATGCGGGCCGTCCTGGCCGACTCGCGCAATACGCGTGACGGTCACGACAGCTTCAACGACGCCGCCGGCTACCCGTTCGGAATGGTGATGCCGGAGTCGTGGGAGGTGCCGGTGGAGTTCACCGACCTCGGGATCGCCTATCCGGACTTCCTCGCGTACGTGACGGGCTCCGCGTCGCAGGGCGTGAGCTGGTACGACCGCCCGGTGTCGGGGCGCACCAAGCCGACGCGTCCGGCGCTGTGGAAGTGGTGAGCGCACCACCAAGGAGAATGTCATGACTCGTCCGGGTACGCGGAAAGACGATCTCCGTCGCCGGAGCTGGCGGCGACTGACGGTCGGCATGATGGCTGCCGCCCTGCTCGTGTCCGTCGCCACGCCGGCCACGACACCAAGCTGGCCAGCGGACGTCGCCTGGCTGCTCGCGGCGCTCGTCGCGGGCATGGCCGTCCGCAGCTTCGAGTTGCGGGCATTCTTTGGGCGACGGATTTCGATCCACCAGTCCGCCTCGCTGCAGTTCATCCTCGACTTCGCCAGATGGGCGAGCCCTTTGCTTCCCCGGCGTCGACTGGAAACCGAGCTTGTCGCGCGCGAGACCTCGATCGCGTCCGAGCAGGTGGCAAGCTGGTCCTCTACGAGACAGCGCTGGCGTGCAGCGCTGCTAGCGGCCCTGACCGCCGTGTCACTCGCGGTGTTCACGGACGCGCGCCTCGCCCTGTGGTGCGCCGTAGCCGTCGCGACTCTCTTGACCGTCGCGGCATCATGGAAGTCCCTCGCAGCCATCGCTGCCGGACAACGGGCGGCCGCCGACACGCTGGCACGCGAGGTCGCCATGCTCCTCGTGGCCGTGTGCGCACTGCTCGTCGAGGCGTCGCTGCTGAAGAATGCCAGCGATTCGCTCGACCCGTCCGGCGGTGCCGCCCTGTTCTTCTCGTTCGGCCTGGTGCGGGCCGTCCCGGTGACACCGTTCGCCGCAGGCGTGTTCCCGCTCGTTCTGTACGTGCTCTGCCTGGCGAACCCGGTACCGGCCACCATCTTCCTGGCGGTGGCGCTCCAGGCCTGCTGGATCGCGATGTCCGCCGTCCCGGCGGTGGCCTATCTGCCCCGCTACAAGCTCAGGATGTCGGACCTGTTCAATGGCGGGCTGCCGGCGATCCTGGCTCGCTCGCGCCGGCCGGTCGCCGGCTGGTCCGCCAGCAGTGACTGGCACAGGAGCCCCGTCCTCCTGACCGTAGTGATTCCCGCCTACAACGAGCGCGAGCGGCTTCCCGCTTACCTGCCCCAGGTGGTCCGCTTCGTCCGGCTCCTGGAGCAGCCTGCGAACATCGTGATCGTAGACGACGGTTCTTCCGACGACACCGCAGGCTATGTCTCGTCTGTCGCCGCAGCGGAACCCTGCGTGCGATTGCTGCGGCGG
>Ga0209536_100009498_pt1 | contig 14453 bp, 13 predicted proteins | sample DeeMarSeWOR28_12_FD_187461 | JGI IMG/M metagenome (GOLD analysis project Ga0209536, IMG submission 187461) | Marine sediment microbial communities from White Oak River estuary, North Carolina - WOR-2-8_12 (SPAdes) (version 2) | ecosystem: Environmental > Aquatic > Marine > Intertidal zone >...
TAATCAATAATCAAACGGGCGCTACTGTAACGTATAACGATTTCATGGCACTTGCAAACACTAACTCGATTAGTATTGCTCAAAGAGGAGTAACTTTCGTTCTTGCCCAAAATGTGAATCTGACTATACTCAATCCCGTTCAGCCTCTTGAATTTAATAAACAAAACCTAAATAGTGTAGCAATGAGGTTGCAGATTGGAGAATCCAGCTTCTTGTTGATGGGAGACGCTGAAGTAGAAACAGAAGAAAGCATACTGCAATCTGGAATGGAAGTTAGTTGTGATGTTCTCAAGGTTGGTCATCATGGAAGCGACACTGCAACATCAGATCATTTCCTAAGTGCTGTTTCCCCCTCAATTGCTATTGTGAGCGCAGGAGAAGACAATCCATATGGGCATCCACATCAGGAAACACTAGATAAGCTAATTGCTAATCAAATAACTACGTACGGCACATATCAATCTGGAACCATAACAATAACAGCAAACTCGACATCAATACAGGTTACAAATGACCCAACACCGATTCCAGAAATCTCCATATCCAGCATAATAGGATCTTTAACCATCACTCTTTCTATTGTCATTATCCTTAAAAGGAAAACTCGTTACATTTCAAACAAGCCTTAAACAAAATCGAAAGCTCTAGTAATTCTCTTGTGCGAATTTTTTATTTGAGTTTTTAGGGGGTTAGTCGAAGAGAGCGTTTGGATGACTAAAACCTAATCAATTTGTTGCAAATATGACTTTGTGGTTTTCTGAAAATCTTTTCAGAAAACAAATAATTCATTAAGGCAACCTCAAATCATCTTTCTTACTAGTTTGGACTTTGACAACTTTTGATCAGTTCTATACATTGGCAATTTCCATTGGCTTCTTTTGTCTTGCACTGTTCACAGAGTTTCGATGAAGGTTCTTTTGAAGTCTTTTGGTAAATGTACATTGGATACTGTGTGCAGTTCTTACACCAATGCCAACTGTCCATTTGGCTTCCTCTCACATATTCCATTTTTCCAAAACTCCGTTTTTACAAAACAACCATTATCAGCTATATTAAGTCTTAATAAATATTAATAAATATTGTTGTTTACCTGTTCAACAAGGATACAATTAAGTGCTTGAAGGCAAAATCAACAAAATCGAATCAATCAGAGACTTTCAAAAAAGTAGAGCTAAAATAAAAAAGGGAATGAAGTTAGCCGGCTAATGCCTGCTCTGCTTCATTTTTTGCCTCTTGGAATTTTGTTGCTCCCCAGTTCTCCCATCCTTGCTGAATACTGCTCTCCTTGTATTCAACAGCATCCAGTTTTTCGACTGTGTCCACGTTATCTGGAACTGCAGTATACGCTGCAACTGCATTTTCGTAGTTTGTTCCAGTTTTGCCTTCACTTTCAGCTTGCTTGATTAGCGCGTACGCTTCTTTTGCTGCATTATGGTTTGTGACCAACCAATCATTGTAGACTTGTCGTATTTTACTGTAGAGATCATTGTGAAGATCAACATCATAATCTGGAACTAAAGTTGGGAATTGTTCTGAGTTAAATGGGTTTGGAACCGGATCGGTTGTGGTTACATCTGCTCGGGTTGGTAATCTATAGTAGCTTACTGTTGTTTGTCCTCGATTGCTGGTTATGTAGTCCATGAAAAGCTTTGCTTCATCCATGTTTGTTGCTCCAGTTAATATAGCTGCAGGATCTGGACTAACTGTTGTTGGCCAATGCAGAAAATCGACAGGATCTCCCTCTCTCAGAGGATCGTAAGCATAGTAGTCAATACATATACCGATACCATATTCGCCTGCGATTACTTTTGCCGGAACATCCTCACTCGATGTCACATATAGACCAATGTTTCCCGTAAGTTCTGTCCAGAATGATAGGGCGCCTGTCCAGGAATCCTCTTGTGTCAGATACTGTGTAACTCCAAGCACCGATGAAGTTGTAGACCCTGAAGTTTTGGGATTGCACATCACTATATGGCCTCTATACTGGGGGTTTAAGAGGTCTATCCACACTTCAGGCAGTTCAAGATCGTTCGCTGCTAAGTACTCTGTATTCCACATGAAGCCAAATCCACTCAATGCGGCTGCATAAAACACTGGATTATCAGGATCTTCATCAACATTGTATTCCTTCATAGCCCAGCCGTTAAACGTATCAACAATTCCATCATCATTTGCTGATTTGTACGGGTAGAGCAAACTACTACCTGTTGGAGTTGGAGCCCAAGAATGCAAGTTTGCGGCTTCTTCAAAGTTATAACTTCCGCCACCCCAATAAATGTCTGCTTCTGGATTTCCCTCCCAAGCCCATACTGTTTCCAAGACAGTTCCTGATCCACCCGGAGTTAGTTGACTCACTGTTATTGAATAGCCTTGTGTCTCTTGCACCCAATCCTTGAAATCGTCGATTACTCTATCTGCCAAAGCTGCACTGTGGGGATGTATTACTACTAACTTGTGTTCAATCCCTGCACTGTAGAACAACCAGATACCTACTGAACCTACCAAGACAATTAAGACAACTGCTGCAATAATATACATTCCTTTTGAAGCCATTTTCCTTTTACTCCTCAACGAATGTCATTATAACTCTAATTCGAGTGCTTTTAAATAATTTTGGGTATATACCTAACTAATATGTGAGGGTCTGAGAGGGATTGGAAAGACTAGAGGGTTTGAAAGATTGGATGCTACTAAGGCTCCAGATTTTGCGCTCAATCGACAAGTTCTCTTTTTTTCTAATTCTGATCGCAGCCATTCTGCTTTCTGTTTTTGTTCTATTTCCTGTCTTTTCTGTCGTTCTCAATGCTTTCATTGAACCTAGTGGCGAAATTGGTTTCCAAAATTTTGTGAATTTGCTAGCTACTCCTTCCTATCGGAGGGGTTTAATCAATAGTATTATTACTGCATCTCTTACACTAGCTGCAACTACTGCAATTGGGCTTCCAGTTGCTTACATTATGACCAGATTTGTCTTTCGTGGAAAAAAAATATTTACGCTTCTGACAATTCTGCCTTTGATGATACCTCCTTTCGTAGGAGCCCTTGCTTTAGTGGGGATGATGGGTAGAAATGGGATCATTACAAATTTCCTTCAAGACTTCTTTATGTGGATAGGGCTTAATGTTTCGCTTGAAGAAGGATTAATCCTTCCAAATATTCCTGGAATTGTTTTAATCCAAACATTTCATCTCTGGCCTTTGATATACCTTAATACTTCAGCATCATTGAGCAAAATTGATCCTACTTTAGAGGAAAGTGCAAGAAATCTTGGCTCATCAGGATTTACGCTTTTTAGAAGAATAACACTGCCACTTGCACTTCCCGGTTTTGCAGCAGGAGCTCTTCTTGTCTTTCTTTGGAGCATCTCCGATCTTGGAACTCCAATAATGCTTAATTTTACTGATTATTCGGTATTTCAAGCGTTTAGCGAGTATACAATCCAAGGAGGCTATAGAGAGATGGCATCAGTGATATCGATAATTTTAACAGGAATTTCAGCTTTGGTCTTGATCTTTGTGAATAAGTATGTTGGTTTGAAAGAGTATGCAACAGTAAGGGCTGGTGCTGCACCTAAGTCAATTCAAAAAAGTATCAGTAGAAGACTGAACATAATTGTCGTATTCTTCCTATCTATTCTTGTTCTTCTTTCTGTAATTCCCCACTTGGGTACAGTAGTTATGGCTTTTACTGAAATGCCCTCATATGGTGAATGGGTTCCTCAAGGGGTCACCTTGGAATATATGGCTCGGGCTCTTGTAGATTCTAACACTTCGTTATCTATTTTAAATAGTCTGGTTTATTCTCTGCTTGCATCCTTTGCAGGAATATTTTTAGGTGCTTCCATTGCATATCTACTAGTTAGAAAAAGGTTTCCTGGAAAAAGCATTTTGGATATAGTTTCAACGATGCCTTTTGCTATTCCAGGAATTGTAATAGGTCTGGGCTTCCTCTATATGTTTTCTCAACCATTATTTGGAAACTTCCGACTGACATCATTTTGGTATATTCTGGTTATTGCCTACTCTATGAGAAGGCTTCCATATACAGTAAGATCCTCGCATGCTGTACTGAAGCAAGTTCATGTCTCTCTTGAAGAAGCTGCTACTAACCTGGGAGCGTCAAGAATCAAAACTTTTACAAGTATAACGCTTCCTTTGATCATGCCAGGATTAGTGGCTGGAGCAGTCCTAATATTCATTACATCTTTCACTGAAGTATCAACATCGTTGATTCTTCAACCAATAATAGGACCCTTTGGTATATACGCAAGACCACTGACTCTACAAATCTTACTCTTAGCTAAAGGAGGACCAACTGCGGTAAGGATCGCGTCATGTTTAGGTTTTATTCAAATCATAGTTACGAGCATTGGTTTGTATATCACAAACAAGCTACTAGGCGGCAAAGCTGGATTGGCGTTTGGAGGTTAAAACGAAAAAATGGTGTTTGTTAAGTTAGAAAACCTAGAGAAATCCTTTGGATCAATAGTCGCTGTGAATAATATCAGCTTGGAAATTGAGGAAGGTGAGTTCTTCACAATATTGGGACCTTCCGGATGTGGAAAAACGACAACTTTGCGAATGATAGCTGGTTTCTATAAACCAGACAAGGGAAAAATCTACTTTGACAAGAAACTGATTAATCGTCTTGCTCCTGAGAAGAGAAACATTGGAATGGTTTTTCAAAATTATGCTCTTTGGCCTCACATGAGCGTGTTTAAGAATGTTTCATTCGGATTGGAAATGCGAAAAGTCTCAGATGATGAGACTAAAAGTCGGGTTAATTCAACTCTTGATCTGGTCAATCTAGGAGATTTTGGAGATAGAACCCCAGACCAACTAAGTGGTGGTCAACAGCAAAGAGTAGCTCTGGCTCGAGCTTTGGTGATAAAACCGGATGTATTATTGTTAGATGAACCATTGAGCAACCTAGATGCGAAATTGAGAGTTGAGATGAGAACCGAGATTAAGAAATTGCAGAAGAGTCTAGGCATAACCACGATTTATGTCACGCATGATCAAAAAGAAGCACTAGCTGTTTCAGACCGTTTAGCTGTTATGGGATTGGGTAAAATTGTTCAAGTTGGCAGTCCTCTTGAGATATATACAAAACCAGCTAACAAATTTGTTGCAAGTTTTATCGGTTTGATAAACCTGTTTCAAGGAAAGATATTAAAGGTCAACGAAACCGATGTTTGGATTAAAACAAATGCGGGTCTGGATTTGGTATCTAGTTCAATTAGAAATGTCAAAGAAGGAATGGAAGTTATTGTCGCTGTTAGACCAGAGCATATTGAAGTGCATTCTAAAGACTTTTCGTCTGAAAAAGGAAACATACTCAATGGAAAAGTTGAGGGAATCGAGTATCTAGGAGATCTTTCTCGATACAACATTAAAACACCATATCAAATTATCAACGCAGATCAATACAGTCCTTCTGTTGAAAAATCCTTCAAATTGGGGGAAATAGTTGGCATAAGTTTTGAGAAAGAACACGTTCATTTAGTAGAAGTCACGTGATTGTTATCAGAAATTCGTAAGCAACATGACTGCTTATTAGACAGAGAATGCAGCTCTCAGAAGGTTTATCAATTGAATCAAACAACATCATCTAATTGGTGAGAGCAGTGGTTGAAAAAAAAGCTGTAGTTATATGTACAAGTCAACCAGGGACAGGAAGAGATCGATATCTCCAAGAGCTTAGAAAGAAAAGAGAATTTTTCTATTATCATCTCTTTGAATACATTGTTGAAGAAGCAGAAAAAGAAGGGTATGCTCTAAGCACACTAAATGTCTTAGACTTTTACGACAGCAAACCCAACAAACTAGAGTCTTTTCGTACAAAAGCTCTCGCTAAGATAATTCGCGAAATCAAAGAAAAAGACGGGATTCACGTCATTAGTACCCCTTATCATTTTGAATGGAAAGGCAAATCTTACACTGGATTAAGAAAAGATGAAGTTGAAGCTTTAGATCCTGATCTCTTCCTAGTTATAATTGATGATATCGTTCGAGTCAAAGATAGGCTTAAAAGAGACCCTCAATGGAGGGAACACAGGTTCACACTAGTTGAACTCTCCCAATGGCGAAGAGAAGAGATCACAGGAGTTTATAATCTATCTAGGAGTTTCACTCCATACAAAGAATTCTTTTTAGTTGCTAGAGAAAATGAAGTTGCTTTCCTAGAAGAACTAATTTTCATGAGACATAAAATCAAAGTATACCTAAGTCATCCAATTACTGGGGAATCAGGAGAATTCTTTGAGAAGATCAGAAGGTTTGCATCAATCCTTCAACCTCACTACACCATTTTCGACCCATCTATGATAAAAGATTGGGAAATGGTTGAAGCCTGGAGGAACGTACGTAATGAGGCAATTAGGGAAGGAAAGGAAACACCTAAGAAAATGCAAGTTTCTATAGACTATACTGAAGGTAAGAAAGAGTATGAGTTAGACTCATGGGATATTGAAGCTGCAATCAAGAATCTGCGCGCTCAGATTATTGACATTGATTATAAGATTATTGAGAGTTGTAATAGTATTATTGCTTATAATCCTCGAGAACAACTGTCAGCAGGAGTGATGTGCGAAATGGTTTACTCAATGAGCCTGGCGAAATTCGTCTATGCTTATTACCCTTTTGAACCAAGCCCCTTCTTTGAATGGTACACAACAAAAATATTTTCTGATGAGAAAAGAATGGTAAAATATTTGACAGATATTGCAAAATAGAATTTATATCTCAGTAGGATTGTTTCTAGATGCATTTTTCTTATTTTGCTCTAAAAAAATTGGTTCTTCGTTATGTGGTTGATCTATTTTGAATAAAAATGTGAAGATTATTATTTTTGACATGGATGGTGTTTTGGTTAGAACTAGAAGCAGTTGGACTAGTGTTCACAAAGCCTTTAACGTTGATGAAAAAACGACTTTTGAACAATACTTAAGAGGAGAATTCGACTATCTGGAGTTTTTGCGAAGAGATATTGAATTCTGGGGTCATGTTCACGTTAATAAAATTCGCAAGATCCTAAATCAAGTTCCAATTATGCCTGGAGCCGAAGATACGTTTGAGAGGCTTCACAAGAATGGTTATGTGACTGCAATTATTAGTTCTGGCATAAGTATCTTAGCTGAAAAACTCAAAAAGAAACTTGGTATACATCATGTTTTTGCGAACGAACTTCTGAAAGATGAAGATGGCTTCCTAACAGGTGAAGGAAATCCTGTTGTTCCCCTTTGGGATAAGGCTAAGGTTATGCATCATCTTCTGAAGAGTTTGTCAATAAAACCCGATCATTGCGCCGTTGTAGGAGATTCAATCTTTGATATTCCACTCTTTGATTCAGCTGGCTTCAGCATTGCTTTCAATTCAAAAGACAAACGAGTCAACCAAACAGCAGATGTTTCCATAGAAAGCGATGATTTAAGAGATATTTTGCCTTATTTCATTTCTTGAATCTAATAGTACTGATTCATGATTTTCTATTCACTCAGTTGTTTGATGGAATTGTTTTCCGTTGAGTTTTTTTGAGGCTTTTTCTTTCTTCTGTTATTGCTTAGTTGAACTACTAACACTCCAGTGAAGACAATTGTCATACCCAGAATATTATATTCGCTAATTTCTTCTTGGAGAAAAAAGAATGCCAACAAGGATATCTGGATTAACATGCTATTCTGCAATATCGATTGTTCAATGGCTTTGAGCGTTTTTAATGCATGATTCCATAGGAAAAAGGCTACTGCCGTATTCACTACGCTTAACCAAAGTATTATCATCCACCCATTGAAGGAAACATTCACTAGATTTCCAGTCAGACCTGTTGCTCCTAGAAGCATAAATGCGCCGAAAAGCATTGAGATTGAAGTTAAAGTAATTACACTTTCATTGTCTTTTACGAGATAGCGTCTAGAGATGACAATGTAGAAAGCCCATCCTAAACCTGAAATTAATGTTATTAGAACACCAATTGAAGTTCCAAAATCTGCTATAGCATCAAAGAAGAAGATTATTACTCCAACTAGCGTCATTATAATTCCGATGACTTGACGGTTAGTTGGCCATTCATTAAGCAAAAAAACGCTTAAACCCAATACAAATAGTGGAGTCAAGTTAAGAATGAATGTTACAGTTACTGAATTCAAGAAAAACAATCCAAGAAATTGAAATCCTTGAGCAATAAAAAATCCTGTAAATCCCAAAACTAGTAGCAGACCTATCCGCTTAAGGTTGAACCTCATCGATTTTCCCTTCCTGAATTGAAGATAGAATGGAAGAAGTAGCATCAATGAGGCTAAGATGTATCTGTAAGCGGCAAACGCTATAGGATTAATTTCTTCTAGCCCTATGCGAATTAGTACATATGAAGAAGACCATAGAAAAGTTACTAGTGAAGCTTCAACCAAGGATAGCATTCGTATTTTCTGAAGTCGCATTTCTATTCAATTATGTTTTTCATTTGTTCTAATAGTATAGCTTTTTGGTAGGCAACTGCAAAAGCTGATATATTTTCGAGCAAATTCCCTGCTCGGATAGAAATGATGATCTAATACGTTACTTCTTTCTGAATAACTTTGAGAATGAATTACCGTTGTTATCTTTAAAAAGCGTCTTTGAATTAAATACTAGATATATGATGGGGAAAGAGGAACAATAATTGGTTTCAGAATCCGAATTTGAAGTGCCAACTTGGAACAGTATCTATAGCATGCTAGTTGAATTGGCTGACAGAGTTCACAGAAGCAACTTTAAACCAGATATTCTAGTAGGCATTTCCCGTGGAGGGTGGATACCTACTAGGGTATTATCAGATTTGCTTGAAAATCCTCTTATCACCAGCGTGGGAGCTGCATTTTATATTGGTCTTTCTGAAGCAAATCAAGAGCCTGATTTGACCGAACCTCTTTCAATAAGCGTTCTAAACAAAAAGATTTTGCTCGTGGATGACGTTGTGGATACAGGCAAGAGCGCGACGTTAATAAAATCTCATATCAATCGAAAAGGAGCTAAGGAAATTAGACTTCTCACCCTCTACTGCAAACCACAAAGCATTATTAAGCCTGATTTCTACAGCAGGGAGACAAAAGAGTGGATAATCTTCCCTTGGGAAATTAAGGAAACTCTTAGAAATCTCAGGAAAAAATGTAAAGGGAAAACAAAGCTATTCATGAAAACAACTTCTAGGCTTATCAGTTATGGGATTGACAAAGAGCTTATCAAACGTTTTCTAAAGGAGACTTCCTAAGAAAATCTATATTGCAGTAAGATATGTGTGCGTTTTTTTAGCAACAATAGAAGTTGCCGCTTGTCAGAAAATTAACCTCATACTTCACCAGATTCTTTCATCTTCTTATCTTCGTATGGGGCTGCCACTCTTCTGTAATACTCGAGTTTTATGCATTCCAAGACGCCTATAGCTTTGTTAATATGAAAGTATCGAAGGGGATAGATGTTTTTTAGTATCTTTGTGACGACATAATTGAGTTCGCCGTCTATTTCCTCTGGAGGTAATTCTTTTAGTATCTTTACTAGATTATCCAATACCTTTTCATATTTACTTCTATTCTTCAGTTCTATGTAAGGCAATAATCTTCTCTCCTCTGGATACTCAAAGAATGGATATTCCAATATTTGTATATTTTTAGCAGTACATGCTCATTTGAAATTATATTAGTGTTAAGCGTTAAAACATTGTAGCAATTACGCTTTCAGTAGAATCGAGTATCATATGGATTTTGAGCATTGCAAAAAGGATCTTATCAGCAGGGTTTAACTATGTCACTGAGAAAAATGGCATATTGCCATTTAGAAGACCTATAAATGATTTGGGGATTTATCCACTTAACTCTTGAAAATACCCACCAAAAGCCTTAAGTGCAGCAGGTATTCTAAAGTGTGTTAGTTTAATAAATAAGGTGTTGAATTAGTTTGGCTGTTGAAGGTTTTTTCGAAAACAAAAGACAACCAGTTGAAGCAAAAGTAGGAGAGTTAACCCCCCAATCAAGAGCAGTTAACGTCACGGCTAAAGTGGTATCAAAAAGCGAAGTCCGTGATATTCCTATGGGCAGAGATGGGTCTCCACATAAAGTTTGCGACGCATTAGTAGGCGACGAGACAGGTAGCGTCTACCTGACTCTTTGGGATGACAACATTGAAAAAGTAAACGAAGAGGACACAATACGCATCGAAAATGGCTATGTAACCCTTTTCAAGGGCAACATGCGCCTTAATATCGGCAAATATGGAAAAATGTCAATCGCAGAAGAACCATTTGAAGGTGAAGTTAACACTGAAAACAATGTTTCCAGCAAGACCTACGACCAACCACGAAGATCATTCAGGCGAGGGGGATACGGCGGCAGAGGCGGATACGGCAGAGACCGACGCGGTGGCGGCGGATACAGACCTAGGTACTAGCTTAAAAATAATAAGCTTTTTTCGCTTTTTTTAATCCACCCATTTTCTCTATTATTATTTTATTTGAGCTATGCACTCAGTTCTTTTATTAGCTCTTTTGCCCGGTCCATGCGGATTTTTCGTTCTTTTACCATCCTTTCAGCCACTAAATCTGCAATTCTTTCTCCTGCGCCAGCTGCTATGGCGATGTTTCTTGCGTGAAGTGACATGTGTCCGTGTTGTATGCCTTCATGTGCCAAGGCTCGTAGTGCCGCGAGGTTCTGTGCTAAGCCTACTGCTGCTAAGACTTCAGCAAACTCGTTGGCTGTTTTTACGCCTAGAATCTTCAGGGCAATCTTGGCTATAGGGTGAGTTCTTACCGCACCGCCTATTAACCCCACAGCCATCGGTAGTTCAATTGTACCTTTGAGGTCACCCTCATCGGTTTTTTCCCATGTCGAAAGCGAAGTGTATTGACCTTCTATGGCAGCATAAGCGTGGGCTCCCGCTTCTATAGCTCGGTGGTCATTTCCAGTTGCTAGGACAACCGCTATTATTCCATTCATAGCTCCTTTGTTGTGTGTTGCTGCACGATAGGGATCTGCAGCTGCAAAAGCGGAAGCATTTATGATACCATTTACGACTTCTTCTCCACCGATTTTTTCTTTGGCTACAGTACACCAAGCTTTTGCCAATCGTTTTGTCGCTAAATTGCTAATTATGCGCAGGTACACACGACCCCCTGATACTCGCTCTATTATAGGAGCTACGGATTCAGCCATGGAGTTAACCGCGTTTGCTCCCATGGCATCGCGACAATCAACATGTAACTCTACTATAAGCATTGGTCCAACGGTAGTGCTGATAATTTTTGCTTCTAATTCTTTTGCTCCACCGCCAACAGAAGATAACACCGGGTCTTGAGAGTTAGCTTTCTCTAGAATTTCCTGTTTAGCTTCTAAAACACACTGTCTAGCCTTCTCAGGATCTTCGATGTCAACTACCTGTATCTGCCCTATCATAACGGGTGGCGTGCTAGTTGTGTAGAAACCTCCGCTATCCCTCACCATCTTAGCCGCATAACTTGCTGCAGCAACCACAGAAGGCTCTTCAATTGTCATAGGAATCATATAATCACGATTATTGATGAGAAAATTGACAGCTATACCCAATGGCAAGGAAAATGCGCCTACTACATTTTCTATCATGTGATCAGCTACTTCCAATGATAACGAGCCAGTATTCTGTATCAAATCACACTCTTCTTCGGTCAATCCTGCGAAATCTTTCACGAGTGCCAAGCGTTCTTTTGGTTTGAGCTTGTAGAAACCAGAAATCTTAGAGGACTTATTCATGAATTTGTTCCTAGCTCCTTTTTACTCAGAGCTAAGACAAGGTTCACTTCAGGCTTTTTAAGCTTTAACAAATACTCCATTTCGATAATGGAATACCAAAGGGGGCAAAACTGCAGTATTTAGGTTGATAGTTTTCAATCATGCCAGCTTTTTTACACCAAACTCGGCTGCTTGAAACTATTTTGGCATTGCAACAGCGGGGATTCCTAAGCGCTTGCTTATCTGCTTTGCCAACGCTGCGCCATGATTTACCCTATAATTATCTGTAATCACTAGCTTGGGCTTGGACTGCTTTATGTATTGAAGTAAACCATTAAAATCTGAATGATCACTTAGCGCGATTAGATACTCCTGTTCTCCAATTTGTCTGCATGGAGAACGAAACTCCCAGCCACTAACACAGATCCGTGAACTATTCGTACCTACTTTCTTTCGAGTATTCATGTGATAGAACGCTACACATGGTAAATTCTCATCCAGCAGTTCTTTACCCCCTTTGGAAGTTGAAAGTGTAAAATCCCCAAGTTTTACTCCATGTTTTTCATAAATCTTAGAAACATTAAAAACACGTTCTGGCATGACAAACGGTACGCAAATATGAGCTTTACGAAGTATTTGCATAACTTCCTGAAGCTTGCCATAATACCCAAACACGTAGACTGTTCCTTGTCTTAGCCTCTTCTCAACCATTGAAACCAAGAGATCTTCAACATTCACGTTAAAGGTACGCTTGAACCACGGATTGCCATAAGTTGCCTCAATAACAATTGCGTCGCAGTCCATCAAAGGCTCTGTTCCATCAACTTTAAAATCTCCAGTATAAGCAACTCGGTCACCCGCAGAGCTTTCAACTAGAACCTGAGCCGCACCTAAAATATGATTCGCTTTAAGAAGCGTCACCTGCTCGTTCCCATACTCAAATATTTCCCCAAAATCCAAAAGCGACACTGTACCATTATCTAGCGATAGTGAACCATTAACAACACCGATGAGGTCTTTTGTAGCCGCAGTCATCAAAACCCTATCACAACTCTTCAAACTTCGTCTTAAACCAACCAAGTGATCCGCGTGAGCGTGGGTAACAACCCGCAAAGGCTTGTCCTTGTCAAAGGCATCACATGCTACTGTATCCCCTAGCAGAACTGCGCCACGCTCACTTACCAAAGCCTTTTCTGACAATAGCTTTCCTCTCAACAAGCTTTCCTTGGTGCAAGCCAATTGATAAGCATCTTTGGATTCTTACATTCAAACGTGACTTTTATTGAACCCAGTGGAGATTCAGCATTTTCTTCTGAGAACGAGACATGGCCAGCAAATGCTACCTGTTTGTTAAGGAAAAACCTAATTCTATTTCCCTCTAGTCCTGCCAAGAAAACTCGTCGAGCCGCAGCTCGAATGCGGTCCAAACTAAGCAGATTTCGAAATTTAACAAGCGTTTCTAATCCTTCAGCCTTAGCTTCCAGTGTTTTTTCCTTGCAAATTGGTCTAATATCTTCTGAAATGATATCAAAGATATTTGTTACAGCTTTTTCAACTTTTTTCCTATCTTCAGTAGGGTTAATTTCCGTTTCAATTCGAATCTTTATCTCTTCCATTTTTGCTCAATTCTCCGCAAAACTCTTTTTGCTTTGGCTTTTGCTCTGTTTCTGCTATTCTCGTTGATTATCATATATTCGGCTAACGCTAAAGCATTTCCCAGCCCTACACGAAGTTCGCGCATGTCACGATTATGGAAAAGCTCCCACCCATCTGGATCATCGCTACGCCGGCGACGGTAAAGACGATTGAACCTTGCCTCAGATGAGGAATGCACTGCGATAATACTGAATTTGGGAAAATGTTTCTTAAATGCTTCAACTTCACTTGGACTTCTAATACCGTCAATAATGACTTTCGCACTTCTTTTTCGCTCAACTTTTGCAATACACTTGTCAGCTATGACGCTAGCTCCACAGTTCTCTCTCAACTCAAGCATAACTTTTCCAATATTTTTCGGGTTCAACTCCAACCCGCGATTTTTTGTTTCTTCTCTCACTATATCGCCCATAACAACGACATCGTAACCTATCAAACGAGCAGCAGCTACCACTAAAGACTTGCCGGACCCTGGCATTCCAGTTAGGCCAACAACAATTTTCTCAGCCGTCATATTGCAACCTTTTTTAACTCTTACAATAGCAACATCCAAAATTAAAAAGCATTTTATGATGATATATTTTTCCATCTGATTCGAGTACTTTTCAGCAAGAAGCATTTGCTTTGACTAGCTTTTCTCGTCGTCTTTTTTCCTGCTAGACAAAACATATAGGATTCTTGATGTAATCCTTGTTGCGAAGTTTCTTTATCCGCAGAGACTTCCTGCATTCCAAAGGATCTTCAGTTTGATAAAGGCTGATTTCACCATCAAACAGGTTGATTACTGCATTTGCCTGGTCAACAGGATGCATATTTGGATCTAAAACTGCTAAGATGGTGAATCCTTTGGAAACCAAATCAGTAGTTAACTCTGAGATCCACCTTCTAGTTGTCTCAGCACCATGCCTTAATAGAACGTCAGAGACAATATCCAGACAACCCCTCTTGTTTGAAGACTGCTCCAAATTCCTGTAAACTTTCAAAAGAGCAATATTGAGGTTGGTCAAATCAGTCTTACTTCTCAATTTGGTGACGTTTGGAAGGTCAGGAACTTTGGTTTTGG
>Ga0209536_100009499_pt1 | contig 14453 bp, 8 predicted proteins | sample DeeMarSeWOR28_12_FD_187461 | JGI IMG/M metagenome (GOLD analysis project Ga0209536, IMG submission 187461) | Marine sediment microbial communities from White Oak River estuary, North Carolina - WOR-2-8_12 (SPAdes) (version 2) | ecosystem: Environmental > Aquatic > Marine > Intertidal zone >...
GACGCTTTTCCTGATGATTTCCCACGTACCTGAGCATCTGCTGCCAGAGTGGCGCATAGACGGCCTTGAGCGGAAGATCGTTGCCGGCGTCGTCGGCCGACGACGCAAAGACCAGCACACGCCCCCTGCCGGCCTGCACCGCAACAAGGGCGGGATCTCCGTTGTCGAATCTGGCGGGAACATCGACACCCGTATCCACCGAAAACCGCGCATACCGGAAAAATCGCGCACCGGAAAATGCACCCGAATGCGGCCGGCTGAACGGCTGGAAAATCGGGTGATCCATCTGGACATCCGTCATTAGGACATAGTCTTCGACAGGACGGCTTCCGCTGCGCCTTCCTTCGGAATCGCCGGCGGTTATTTTAAGCGGAAGCCAGGATCCGAAACCTCGATTGAAATCATCGGATTGGGAAGAATCCGCCACAACAACGGCAAGTCCGCCGCCGTCTTCGACAAATCGCCGCAACTTTTCCTGCAGGGCTGGGGATCCTGCTGGAGCGTTGTTCCAGATCACGAGTTCCTCTGATAGGTCAAGCGAATCCGGTGACGCTCTATTCATTTGAAACGGGGACAACGTGTCTATGTTCAACGCTTTCTCAAGGAAATAGCTGGACGGCCGCTGTCCGCGAGCTGCCGGCGATTCGACCGTCAGTACGGGAGTTTTTCTTCCAGATTCCACGGTTAGGTAAAAACGGTTATCCCGAACAAGCTGCGGATCTTCGATTTCGAGAAGCACCGAATGCGAGCCCGCGCTCAGGTCGGGGATGGGAAATTCCACCGCCCGCGTTTCCCCGGCGACAAGATCCACGGGCAATGTCTCTACAATGCTGTCGTCCAGGGAGAAACGCACCTGCGACTTTCTCGACTCGCCGTTTCCGTAATGAATCACCGAACACTGTATTTTCATGCCTCTGCCGCCATCGCGTCCCGCCTCGAAAATGTGAACATCGCGGAAGGCGAGATTGCTGTATTCTCCGCTTCCGACATCGATCGGATCCAAATCGATCCCGGCGCTGAGGCGGAGGGCTCGCTCCTCGGCAGTCCAGCCATTTCTCTGGAAATCGGAAATGAGATGGATAATCCGTTTTGGAGTTCCGGCTTCCAGCGCGATCTGTTCAGCGCTTTTCAACGCCTGTGCGAACCGGGTCGGCTGGTCGGTCGGTTCCAGGACATGCTCAAGCTGATAGAGCGCCTCAGAAGGATCGAGTGTCAATTCTGTACGTGCCACGGTTCGATCGGAAAATCCCAGCAAGGCAAACATGTCCCCTTCCGCCGCGTTCCGAATGATTTCGGTTGCCTCTTCTTTAGCCCGCGTCCATCGATCCTCATACCCCATGCTCATGGATTGATCGAGAAGGATAATGTGGGCGGTGACGACCCTCCCTATCGCCGAGGCGATCCCGGAGGTTTCCCGGTACGGGCGCATGAAGGCAAGGACGAGGCACAGCAGCGCCAGAACGCGGAGCAGGAGGAGAAGCAGGTGGCGAAGCTGCTGGTATCGAATCGTTTTCTTGGTGATTCTGCGCAGAAACATCAATGATGGGAACGCCACCTTGCGCGCACGCTCCCGTTTTACAAGATGCAGAAGGATCGGCACCGCCACTGCCAAAGCGCCTAAAAAAAATAATGGATTTATGAAGTTCATACCACTTTACCTGCTATCTTTTCTGCCTTTAGTTTCCAAGCTCCAAGTTCTGAGTTCTAAGTTCTAAGTTCTGAGTTCTGAGTTCTGAGTTCTGATGAGATTGTAACCTTTTTGACCTGCGGCCTTGGACGGTTTCAGTTCTGTCGACTACCGTCCGCGATCTCACGCCCTGGCTATTTATCATAGAATCCCTTATTCCAGAACTTAGAACTCAGGACTCAGAACTTTAATCTTCTTTATTCCCCTTCAAAGCCCCCATCATCATCAACGATTAACTCTCAATTGTTAACTGTTAACTTTATTAGTACAGTTGCTGGCGGCGGGCCAGGTAACGAAAGAGCGCGTGATCCAGAGGCACGGATGTCTCGATCAGCGCAAAATCCATCCGGTCCTTCCTGCACTCCCTCTCGTACTCTTCAATTTGATTCTTGAGATCCGCAAGGTATCTCTGGCGCACATATTCGGGAATGATATGCATAGAAGCGTCCGTTTCCATATCCACGAACTGTGCCGGGTCTTGAAAATTGAACTGAAGCTCGACCGGATCGAGCACCTGGAAAACAATAACGTCATTCCCGCAGCTGGACAGATAGCGCAAGCCGTTCATTACGTTCCCGGGCTCGGCGTAAAGATCTGAAATCACGATCACGATCCCGCGACGGCGGATGCGTTCCGCCACCTTCACAAAGGGTTTGAAGAAATCGGTTTTCCTGCCGGCCTCCACCCCTTCGATGGCATGCAATATCGTATTCAGATGCCCGATGCTTCCCCTTGCGGGTATGTACTCCACAACATCCTCGTCATAGGACATGAAACCGACGGAATCCCTCTGTTTGAAGGCAAAATACCCCAGGGACGCCGCCAGAAACTGGCCGTACTCCATCTTGGAGATTCCCCTGCCGGCAAAAGACATCGAACGGCTGCAATCCAGGATCAGATGAACACTGGTATTGGTCTCCCCTTCAAATTCCTTCATAAAAAACCGGTCGGTACGGCCGTAAACCTTCCAGTCGATCTTCCGGATGTCGTCCCCGGGCCGGTACTGTCTGTACTCGGCAAAATTGACGCTGAACCCGAGATGGGGAGACCGGTGCAGGCCAGAAATGAAACCCTCCACGACCGTGCGCGCGACGAGTTCCAGCGACGCAATCCGCACCAGCGCCTCCGGGTCCAGAAATCGCGTGGAGTGCGGTACTGTTGAGGCAAAATTAGGCATCCATATCCTCGCGGCGGCAATACAGACAGGTTCGTTGCGCTGTTGAAAAGATCTTTTCGAACACGATCGCTCCCTTTATATTTTCAGTCCCGACTTGGGCTCGGGAACAGACTCCAGAAGGCGCCGGATAATCTCTTCAGTCGTAACCTTCTGCGATTCGGCATGGAAATTTGTCAGGATCCGGTGGCGCATTACTGGGTACGCCAAAGCTCGAATATCCTCGGTGGACACGTTAAACCTTTCATGCAGCAGGGCACGGGCCTTGCCCGCCAGAACAAGGTATTGAGCCGCTCTGGGGCTGGCTCCCCAGTTGACGTACTCTTCTATGAAATCCAGTCCGTTACCATTCCCGGGACGGCTGGCGCGAACCAGGGCCACGGCATACCTTGAGACGGATTCCGGGACCGGAACCCGCCGGACCAGTTGCTGGAACGAGATGAGATCGGCCCCCGTCACCGCATGCTCGAGCCGGATGTCCTGAATTACGGTCGTTTCGGTTATGACCGTATGCTCGTCTTCCTCCGTCAGGTATTCGATAATAATATTGAACATGAACCGGTCGAGCTGGGCTTCGGGGAGAGGGTACGTCCCTTCCAGCTCTATGGGATTCTGCGTTGCCAGCACGAAAAAGGGCCGCTCCATCGGGTAGGTCACGCCCTGTATCGTGACCTGCAGCTCTTCCATGGCCTCCAGAAGGGCCGCCTGGGTTTTCGGAGGCGTGCGGTTGATCTCGTCGGCAAGCAGGATGTTGGCAAAAATCGGCCCCTTCACAAACACAAGCTCGCGTTTCCCGGTCGTCACATCCTCCTGTATGATGTCGGTCCCGGTTATGTCGGCCGGCATCAGATCGGGCGTGAACTGGATCCTTTTAAAGCGCAGATCCATGATGTCCGCGATCGTTTTAATAATGAGGGTCTTCGCCAATCCCGGTACTCCCGTAATCATCGAATGGGCGCCGACCATCAGCGAAATCATCACATGGTCCACCACATCTTCCTGAGCGACAATGACCTTCCTGAGTTCCTCCAGTATTTTGCGATGCCCCGCCCGAAGTTTTTCCACGAGTTGAGTATCGTCCACGGTAGCTTGTGTCATAGTTCTTTCCTTTTTTCTGATAGCGGATTCGCACCCGCTGCTTTCACGAATTAATGCGTCAAAGCGTACATAACATAATTCACCATATACTTATAAGCAACGTTTGTCGCATCAAACGGCATGAAGGGATCGTCGGAAAATTCCACATATTCCCCGAGATCGTTGTTGTAGTTCACCACCATCATCAATCTTTCATTGTCGTCGTGGATTCCATAATATTGGGGCACAAGATACTGATCGTACGGAGGCTCCAGCATCACGTTTGAGATGTCGTAGAAACATTTCCAGATCTGGTGCGTACGGGGCAGTTCCTCCAGGAAGCGGTCCGGGAACACCCTTCTCATCTGCTCCTCAAAGTTCCATAATGCCCCTTCCCCGCGAAAATCGTCCACGATAAGAAAGCCTCCCCTCAGGAGATACTCCCTCATCCTTACGACCTCTTCATCCGACAGATTCAGGAATCCCACCTCGCAAAGGTAGGCAATCGGATACTTGAAACAATCGTCATCCTGGAAAGAAAAAATATGGCCGCCCGGATTGACATCCACTTTTGTCACTTCTGCAACGATCTTCATCAAATGCTCTTCCATTCGCGGCCAGTCATGATGCCAGGGTGGATCTCCCATAAATCCCCTTCCGAATCCTCGTCCACGCCCCATCTGCAACAGGGACACATCAAAAAATACCCTCCCCAGCGTAAATTTACTCTCCTCCCTCGGCAGTTCCGGCACATCCTGAGCCATCAGGAAAATCAGACCGCAGATCAGAATGGCCGGCGGAACGGCAATTCCGAAGAGGATCCTCAACACACGTGAAACGGGTAGTCTAATCATTGGACGGCCTCGCTTATTTCCAGAAGGAGCTCCTGCGCCTCGATATAGGAGGGGGCGATCTCGAGAGCCCGGAGAACTTCCCGCCTGGCCTCCCGCCGGTTCCCGGAGGAAAAAAGTGCCCGCGCGAGATTGTAGTGGGCCCCGGCCGGATCGGAAACCTCAAGTCCCAGCTGCGCGCGGAAAGCGGATGCGGCGCTCTCCCATGCCCCGATTTCCATTGCGGCGCTCCCCAGCATTTTATGGACTTCCGGATCGAATGGATCGATATAAACAGCGCGGCTCAGGACATTTTCCAATTCCTTCCAGTTCTGGCGCTTCCGGTATATCTCCGCCGAACGGAGCAACGGATCCGCCGTGCTTCCAGCCATCCGGCTCCAGGCTTTGTATATTTCCAGGGCTTCTTCCTCCCGATTCTGTTCCGCGTACATCCGGCCCAGCAGTTCATAGGGATTTCCTTTCCCGATGTACTGGGGAAAAAGCTCTTTCGCTTTAACCAGGTATTTTTCCGCCTCGGCGCCGGCTCCTTCCTCCGCAAGAAGCGTCCCCAGCGACAGATTGGAATAGAAATCATCCGGATCTTTGTCGACAATGCCCTGCAGTTCCTCTCTCCCCGGGCGGTGCCCCCCTTCGAACCCGCGGTTCGAACCGGCATCCCGGAATTCAACTCGCGATGCGATCTCCTTGAATCGCGAATCCATGAAATGGGCAAATGCCTTATCCAGCGCCGGCGCATCCAGCCCGAACGCCTGCAGGAAGACCTCTTCCATCGTCCTGTTTTCCGCAAAGAGCTGCAGCGACTGCCTGATTTTGTCGAAGCCGTATTTCTCTTCCAGCATTTCGCAGACCAGTCCGGATTGGTAATAGGAAAGGACTATCTGTTCGGGATCTTTCGGATGGACGATCCCGGTATTCAATTCGCTGGCCTTGAGCAGCCGCCCCTCCTTGTACGCCTTGATGAAAGGCGTTTCGAGAGCGTCCCCCCATCCCGGCCAGGCCCTCCATTCTTCATACATGGAAAGACCTTCCGAGTACCAGCGAGGTATATTATGATCCGTCATCTGAAGGGTTATGACGTGGACGAATTCGTGCCACAGGACCGTGCCCCAGTTCCCTGGCCCTTCATCAAATACACGGGGGCAGAACATCGCAACGACTTTACCGAAGCAGACACCCAGCGCCCCTTTCAGCCCGGTCAATCCCAGTGTCCGGACCGCGAAGTCCCCTTGATGTGGAAAGATTTCTACCTGGATCGGGCCCTCCGGTTCGAAACCGTAGCGCCGGGTAAGCCTTTCATAGGCCTCTTCGGCCAAACTGGAAGCAAATCCCGAAAGCACCGGCGCGTCCTCTTTAGATATGCGGAGAATAAAATGCGCGCTTCCGCTTTGGACAAAATTGTCCATGGTATCGAACAGTTCCAGGGAGTTATAGGCTCGTGCATTAAAACCATCGCCGTCAAAGGCTTTTTCAATCGTTCGTCGTCCCTCTTCAAATTTCCCGATTCGCGTGAGGTTCATTCCAAGACCGGTGTAGGCAATCCAGAGTTCCGGGTCCAGGGTTATGGCTTTCCTGTAAAAATCGACCGATTCACGGTACTTGCGCCGGGAGACAAGCTGCTCCGCGAGGAGATAGTAGAATTCTCCGAAGGCCGGGTTGATCTCGAGAATTTTCCGCTCGATCCCTGTAAAGTCGGCAACGCGCGAGTTGAAGTAATGATAGACCGCAAGCAGGCTCAGGGAATGAAGATCCAGGGGATTCACCTCCAGGGCCTTCTGAATCAATTCAAGAGCCGCTTCCGGTTTCTCTTCATCCATCGCCAGTTCCGCAATCAGGTTGTACGCGGGGACATAATTCGGATTCACCTTGAGCGCGGCCCGGGCATAGGCCTCAGCCTCAAAATCGTTTTCCCCCTTTTTCCCCAGGGAGATGCCGATCAGGGCTTCGGGATAGGATTCATTTATTTTGAGGCAATCGCGAAAGACATCCAGGGCGTCGGTGAAGTTATATTTTTCCAGGAACTGGTTACCGAAGTCTGTCAATGCCCTCAAAGACACGGTCTGCTGGATCTGGGGATCCGTTGCATCCATGAAGATGTCCCTGGCATCGTATATGTAGCCCCGGCGCCAGGCCGCCACCGCAATGTTACCCAGGCTTCTGCTTTCCCTGACAGGTCCGGCCCGGTAAATGTCAATCAGGGTGTCCCACAGTACGGCTGCATCGCCCTTGCGCCCGGTGTCTTCCAGGAGCTCGGCAAGTTCCCGGACCGCATCCGTGTAATTCGCCCTGTCCGTTGAGCTGAGATCGATGGACCTGCGGAAATGCTGCTCCGCTTCCGCGTAAGCTCCGACGGCCTTTGAAATACGCCCCCGTTCAAGGTATACGGGCGTCGATTCCGAGCCATTTTCCGGGAACACTTGGGCCTGCTCCAATGCCTCCCGATAGGCCCCGGTTTCCCGGAGCGTCCGAAGAAGGCCAGCCTGGAATGTTCCGTTCCCGGGATCCTGTTTCAGGGCCGATCTAAAGAGCTTTCCGGCATTCTCATAGTCGCCCGACCTCAGAGCGGCTTCGGCCTCGAGTCCCGTATCCGAGCCCCAGCCTGCGGCGAAACAGACTAGGCACAGGAGTGCGATGATCCCTCCCATACGTAAATGCATCTTTCTGTCACTCTTGCAGATCATTTCAGTATCCCAAATATCGGGCACTCCTCCTCATTGTCCCTCATTCTGAATCGGGGATTCCTCCCGCAGTCTTGCATTGATTCTGGCCAGCCTGAGAAACAGTTCTTCCAGTTCCTTTTCATAATCTTCTTCCTGCATCTCGCCTTTCGCGTATTTCAGGGCCTCGATCTGCTTCTCAAGTTCCTGCGCCTCCAGCGCCAGTTTCTGCTGCTCCGGAGTCAGAGCGGCCCCGGGGCCGGTTCCGGGGCCAGCGTCCAGATAGGTCATCCGTGCAAGGAGCCCCTCGCCGTTTTCGGGTGACGGATCGTTGTTCGCCTCGGCGTCCCCGTTATCATCCAGCATGGGATGTTCGGTCTGCATACGCCCCTCTTTTTCATAGAATGTTTCTACATTGCGGAGCGTATGCATGTACGCTTCGATGAGGGATACCCGGCCGCTTTTGTCGATATCCGCCGCATTGTCCTTGAACGATTCGATAAAAAACCGGCCCGTATGGGTCAGGTTCTTCTCCCTTCCGCTTTTTGTCGCGGTAATGACAATCGATCCTTTTCTTGAGAGAGCTACGATGCTGCCTCCGCTGCAACTGGTCGCGTTCACCAGGATAAAATTCCTGGCCGGTATCGAGTACAGCATGGCGGCCAGTTCCACAGCGGTCGGATCCGGCCCCGGAAGGTTGAGTTTGTAGGTCTCCGCATCGTAATTGCCGTGGCCTTCAATAAAGACGAAAACGAGGTCTTCGCCGCTCACCTGCTGCTGCAGATTCCGGCACACTTCCTGGAGGTTTTCCCGTGTGGATTTATGCTGAACAAGATCGGGATTCTTTGAGGGATCGTCGAACAGTACCACGATCCTGTCCGGGGAAAATCCCAGCGGACCTTTCAATGTGGAATACAGTTCGTTAATTTCCTGCAGATAACGCTTCTGCAGATCGTCATCCCCGCTTGAGCCCGAGATGAGAATCGCCCATCTCCCCTCTCGAACCGGCATGTCCTCGGGATAACAGAGCGGGCAACAGGCAATGAAGAGCAGACAGCAGACGCCGAGTCTTTTAACAAAGAACATGAACCGCATATGGATTCCTGACGGCATATTCCTGAAGTTCATAACAGACCCTTCCTTTTTCTCAGAACCCATTCTGATGACAACAGGCCGACAAGAAGAAGAAACAGAAACGGCATGTCCCAGAGTTCTTTTTCTTCCACGCGTGACGATCCCGTATCGATGATCGAGATGTCTTCCGGAAGCGCGTCCAGGCCTTCCGGAGTGTAGTAGCGGCCGCCCGTATCCTGAGCCAGTCGCTTGAGCAGGTCCGAATTCAGGATGGCGTTGTGGAATTCTTCGTTCGACGGGGCAATGCGAAAATTCGTCTTCTGAACGCCGAGCGTTTCGTCTCCCTGCAATGCCTCGACCGACACTTCATAAATTCCATCTTCCTCTGCATGAAAATCGGTTTCATACACGCCGTTTTTCTCGACATCCCAGTCAAGATCCAGTGTTTGTGTCTTGCCGGAAGGCGCTTGGACACGGGCCGTCACACGCGCATTGTTGAGTGGAACGAAAGCGGAATCATGCACTTCGGTCTTCATGACGACCGTATCCTGCGAGGAGTAGGAATCCTTATCCGTGGCAACCTCGACCGGATCGGAAACGTCGCTGACAAGCCAGCGAAGCATCCTTTTCCAGAAGGATTCGTGAAAGGTGTCCTTATGTTCCAGTTCCATTTGCCATCGCCAAGTGGATGCAGTTGTCAGGGCCGCCGATTTTCCCCTGCCGAAGCGCTGGAACGCCAGAATGACGGGGCTTTGCCCGCCGGAATCCTGAAGGTTCCCCTGAAGGAGTACCGTGGCGCCGGGTTTCGCTCCCAATGTCGGATTGTACCCCACCATAAGTGGTGCCGTCTCCCATCTATCCCTGTTCTGCGCTTCCATGTCGGTGAAGCGGGTTACAGGATGCAGCATCCCGTAACCGGTCAGACGCGTTCTGAATTGCGTGCTAAGGGCATCCCGGGCATCGCCGGAATCACCGTCGAGAATAACCGGGAGCAGGTCTTCAAGAAAAGTGCCTGTATAGCCGCCCTGGGCGAAGGAATGGCTGCCTCCCAGCATGAGGAAACTGCCGCCCCGTTCGCTGACAAAGTCTGAAATCATGCGCAACTGGTCCAGAGAGAAGAAGCTGGCTTCCACACTTCCTATAATGAGAGCCTTGTAGCGGAAAAGAGCGTCCTTGTCATCCGGAAACCTTTCTTCCTCGCCGGGGATAGCTTCCATCCCCTGGTGTAAAAACGTGTCCTCCGCCTGACGCAGCAGAGTCACCAGATGAAGGTTTTCATCATCCTTCACGGCGCGTACGAGGAACCCGTATTCATACCTCGGCTCCCCCTCAACATAAAGGATCCGGGGCCTGCTGTCTTCAACACGCAGTAACAGCGCCCGTGTGTTGTTCTGCTCGACGATCTCTTCATCGATGGGTTCGACTTGAAAAGTAATGATCCTGGATCCGGCGGATGGACAGTTGAAACTGGCCCGCTGGATCTTCACCTCGCCGTCGCTTCCCATCATAATCTCACGGCTGTAGAGCAGCCTCTCTTCGTCGAAAACCGAAAGGCGTGTTTGTTGCCCGGAATATCCGGTTGACCGCACGGAAACCTCGGCTTCGACCATGGTGTCCTTCAGGACTTTGGCCGGCATGGAAACCCTGAGAATCTCGGTGTCGCGTTTGAAATCCCTGGAGCCGATTCCAACGGCGTAAACGGGGATATTCCGTGCTCGCAATTGCGCCGCCGTTTTATCCAGATCGGCGGAATGGTTATCGGCTCCATCCGTCATCAGGATGATACCGGCGACAGGGGCCGTTTCCAGTTCCGCTGCAATCCCGCTCAATGTCCTCTCAAGATCCGTGATGTCTCCATGCTGAGGAAGATCCGTGAACGCTTCGGTTCTTTCTGCCGTATTGGAAAACCGGAAAAATCGCAGTTTGAATTTCGATCCCAGTTCATCCAGCAGTGGATTATCCTCCGGACGCAAAAGGTTTCGTTCCACATCCAGCCGTGATTGTCCTCCGCCGCCATCCCGTATCTCCATGCTCCTGCTCATGTCGTACGCCACGGCCACAAAGTTTTGCTGCGGGATAGCGGTGCTGAGACGCAGCACGGGCTGCAGGAACAACAGGATCAAAATCAGAAAAAAGCCGGTTCTCAACCCCGCAAGCCCCAGGCGCCAAGACAGAGGGAGCACGTCTGAAGTCCGCCGGTACAGCAGATAGCCTCCGGCGATTGCAGCCGCAATCAGAATCCATGTGATGGTGGAGGGCCAGAGAGGATGGAATGCAATCGTACCCTTTTCGTAAACAAGGGGGCGATACTTGAACAGCCATTCGAAAATCAAAGTCATTGAAAACCAGAAGCCTTCCTAAACCCAACAGTGATTATAGTGTTTTTCAGGGGCAAAGAACCCTAAATTTCTTGCATATTTTCAAATGAGGACGAAACCGGCTTTCACAAACGGCAATGCCGGGCAGGCGCCCGATCCGCATCCGGCACCGCAAAATACGCCCGTCGTCATAAATACGGATGGCACACGCGCTGTTGATCAGGAATTTCGATTAAATCACATTTCCCGTTTTCTGTTCCCCGCTAAAAAACATATACGGGAAACGGGAGGTTGGCAAATATCGTTCGCGTCATGTTTTTCGAAGCAGGCTCAAGCCAAGTCATCAAGCCTGTATTTTCTGTATTGACGTCATGCGGCGTATTGAGTCAGGATGGGAGTGCCGCGGGTCATCGTGCGGACGCCGGGAGAACGCCAGGTATGCCTTTTCAGTTTTTGCATAAAAAACGGAATCTGCATCTATGGGCCGTATCTTTGCTGGTCGTCCTCCTGACCGCCGGTTTCACCGCCACTCAATATGGCTTCCTGCTGTCCGACGATATCTCCCCTTCAAAATTTGCAGGTATAATCCAGGAATTTTCAGAACCGGGAGGGTATTTCCAATCAGATAATTTCATCTCCAACGAGGAGGAGTATCTGAAAGTTCTGGATAAGATGAAAGAACTTGGAGCTTCCGGAGGGGCGTATATCGGTGTCGGTCCCGAACAAAATTTCACTTACATTGCCAGAGTCAAGCCCAAAATAGCATTCATCGTAGACATACGACGACAGGCCATGATTCAACAGTTATTATACAAAGCCCTGTTTCATCTGTGCCCCAATCGGACCGAGTTCTTGTCACGCCTGCTCAGCCGACCCCTGAAGGGCCCGGATGCACCCCTACCGGACGCCTCCATCGATGCCCTGATGCGTTATTTCAGTCTGACTCCTGCTGACGATCACGCTCTTTCATCAAATCTGACTGAAATTAAAAAAATTATCCAGGAAGATTTCAAATTCCCCCTGTCGGAAGACGACCGGATGTCCCTCGATTATATTGGCAAATCATTTAGAGATGACGGAGTCTTTATTTCATTTCAGATGGATTCCTTCCGTGGGCGCAGCAGGGGGGGCGGCCGTTTTCCCACGATGCGTGAAATACTCGAACAGCGGGATTCCAGGGGTAAATACGGGAATTTTCTCGCAAGCGACGAGGATTACAATTTTGTTCGCAAATTACAGAAACAGAACCGGATTATCCCTGTTGTCGGCGATTTTGCCGGGACCAAAGCAATAAAATCGATCGCCGGATATCTGGACCGACAGTCGATTCCGGTCAGCGTCTTCTACATTTCGAATGTCGAACAATTCCTGTTTCAGTATGGCGAGTTTGAAGCGTTCGTAAAAAACGTGAAATCACTCCCCATCCGGCCCAACAGCCTCCTGATCCGCACCATTGCCAACATGTACCGTGTCAGGTCCCGCTGGCCTATGATGGAAACCGTTCTGCAAAATCTTCCATCTTTTATAAAAAATTACGATGCCGACCTGTATCCTGATTATTACGACCTCGTAAATTCAGAATTCATATCTGTCGATCCGTAGTAAAAAGGATTCAATCCTGGTGCGTAATTTATTCCTGCTGTCAAGAATCGCCGAACTGTCGTATCATGCCGCATATAAGCAGTTGTCCTAGCCATTTTGCCGGGGAAAGGAAGGGGTAATTATGCGCAGACTTTTAACTATTGTCACAATGGGTATCTTCATATCGGGTATTACGGGATGTCAGGATAAAGCAGAACAGACAGCGTCCGGTCCATGCGACAGGCAGTGTCTGGAAGGCTTCGTGGATCAATACCTGCAGGCCATGGTTGCACAGGATGCCTCCCGGGCGCCATTTTCGGAGAATGCACGGCATACCGAAAACGCCAAAGAAATCTCTCTGTCCGGACCTTCGGAAGGAATCTGGACCGAAGCGACAGGACTGGGAGATTACAAGTTTTATATTTCCGATCCTAAGGCCGGACAGGTTGCCTTCGTGGGATTGATCCAGGCATCCGTTCAGGAAGAGAACGACGGGGAAACTTCTGTTGTTGAAAAACCGGTTCTTCTGTCCATGCGGTTGAAGATAGAAAACGAACAGATCACGGAAGCAGAATCGATTGTTGTCCGGTCGATGATGGGCGGCGGTTCTGCAGGAGCCATGACCGTGCCGCCGGCGGCTTATTCCGAAGCGCTCCTGCCTGAAGAAAGAATATCGCGGGAGGAACTGATTGAAATTTCAAGCCTCTATTTCGATTCTATTGAACAGTGCAACGGCAAAATCGTGCCTTGGCACGAGGAATGCTATCGCTTGGAAAACGGGATGTGGACTGCCGGCCCCAACCTCCCGCCTGAATTGGCCGCCCATATGCAGGCGCCTCCCGCCACGAAATCGGGCCCGGGAGGAGAAGCGTCTCCCGCATTCTCCCGAGGCGCCTGTACCGAAGCGATCGATTCCGGCGTATTCGCCCTCATTGAAAGCATCCGGCCCCGCAGAACGCCCGTAGTCGATGAAGAAAGAGGCGTCACCTGGGGTGTCTACATGTTCAATCATCCGGGCGTGGAGACTATTACCATGCCGGACGGAAGCACCCAGCCTGCAGCCTATTTCGTAGGGCAACCGAACAGCATGCCGATGTCCGAATTATTTAAAATCAAAGACGGTAAAATCCGGGATATTATGGCAATCGGCGTCGTAAACGAATACGGATCCGACAGCGGATGGGAATAGCCGATAGAACCCGTATTTTGAAAGGGAAGGGTGATTATGTGTGCCCGTGCTTCAAGTAAAACCGTGATCGAACCTGCCAGAGAGATAGAAGTCTGCCGTGAAGTAGATGTTGTCGTAGTAGGAGGAGGGCCCGGAGGAATCGGATCGGCCCTATCCGCAGCCCGAAGCGGTGCCGATACGGTGCTTGTGGAAAGGTACGGCCACCTGGGAGGCATGGCGACCGGCGGGCTGGTAACAATAATTCCGAACCTGAGCGACATCAGCGGAAAGCAGCAGATAGCGGGCATCACACAGGAACTCGTGGACCGTCTGGATGCCAGGGACGCAGCGCACTACCCGAAAAAAGAGAACTGGGGCTCCACGGACAAAGCCCTGGTCCGGCATTACCTCGATGCCAACCTGGGCTGGTTCTATATACGCGATGATCTGAATATCGGGCGGAAAAGGGTTCTGTATACAGTCCTTATCGATCCTGAAATCACGAAATGCGAGCTTAACACAATGATGGAAGAGGCCGGTGTAGAGCTGTATCTCCACTGCTGGGGAGCACGGCCGATCGTCGACGGAAACAGGGTCAAAGGCGTTATGATTGAAAACAAGTCGGGTCGCCAGTCCATCCTGGCAAAAGTAGTCATCGATTGTACGGGAGACGGCGATCTCCTGCAGCCGGCCGGCGCCGACGGCCTGTGGCGCACCGGGGACGACGTGCTCGAGGAATACACCAGGCCCGCCCGACTCGTCGAGCACGGCACGGATGCCATGCTGCACGCCCCGCGCGTGCTGGGGTACTCCCGTTGTCGTCGTCTCCCGATGGGATCGGCTGGCGGGGCCGGGTCACTCACCGCCCG
>Ga0209536_100009500_pt1 | contig 14452 bp, 10 predicted proteins | sample DeeMarSeWOR28_12_FD_187461 | JGI IMG/M metagenome (GOLD analysis project Ga0209536, IMG submission 187461) | Marine sediment microbial communities from White Oak River estuary, North Carolina - WOR-2-8_12 (SPAdes) (version 2) | ecosystem: Environmental > Aquatic > Marine > Intertidal zone >...
GCGGATCACCCGGACCTGCGTAAGGAAGGGATGATCCATACCGAAAAGATACTTCGAGGAGAACGTGTTCAGGCTACAGTTAAACGCACCCGCAAAGAAGGCTCATTAATAGATGTGGAGGTACTAGCCTTGCCTCTGATTGTGGCGGGTGAGAAGGTTGGTTTTATCGTTCTATACGTCGATATCAGCGAACTGCAGAAGGCTCAACGCGAGGCCGAGGCAGCCAACCAGGCCAAAAGCGTATTTTTAGCGAATATGAGTCACGAACTGCGCACACCTCTCAATGCGATCCTGGGTTTCACGCAGTTAATGGACCGCGATCAAAGCCTTTCCCTCGAACAGCAAGAGAACCTGAAGGTGATCAACCGCAGCGGCGAGCATTTGTTGGGATTGATCAATGAAGTGCTGGAAATGTCGAAGATCGAAGCCGGTCAGGTTGAACTGCAAGAGAGGATTTTCGATTTGTATGACTTGCTGCTCGGATTGGAAGAGATGTTCAGTTTGAAAGCTGAAGAAAAGAATCTGACCTTGCACTTGTACTGGGATGAGGAGGTACCGCGCTATGTGCTGATGGATGAGGGAAAGATCAGACAAGTTTTGAGTAATTTGCTTGGCAATGCGGTTAAATTCACCGAGGTTGGCGGAGTTTCTCTCCGGGTGACTTGCTCTACCCATTCTAAGGAGAAAGTACGATTAAATTTTGAGGTTGAAGATTCCGGCCCTGGCATTGTCCCAGAAGAACTTGTTCAGATTTTTGAGCCTTTTGTGCAAGCCTCTACTGGGACCACAATTCAGGAAGGAACCGGCTTGGGGTTATCCATCAGTAGGAAGTACGCGAGACTGATGGATGGAGATATAACTGTTTCCAGTAAATTAGGAGAAGGGAGCCGCTTCCAATTCAATGTCCTCGTAAAAACCGCCGGTGAGGCGGAGATCGAGAAAGAAAAGCCACCATTGCGAGTGCTGGGTTTAGAACCCGGTCAACCTGAATACCGCTTGTTGATCGCCGAGGACAATGAGATGAACCGCCAGTTGCTGCTGAAGTTATTGGAGCCGCATGGATTCAGGGTCAAAGAAGCCTCAAATGGACAGGAGGTAATAAAAATCTGGCAGGATTGGGATCCGCACTTGATCTGGATGGATATGCGGATGCCGATTATGGATGGGCATCAAGCCACCAGGAAAATCAAGTCCTCCTCAAAGGGACAGGACACGGTGGTGATCGCTCTCACAGCAACTGCGTATGAGGAAGAACGCGAAAGAGTGCAATTAGAAGGTTGTGATGATTTCATTCGCAAGCCTTTTCGAGAGGCAGAGATCTTTGCTATGTTGGTCAAACACCTTGGTGTGCAATTCATCTATGAAACGGAAGAATCTGCGCCTGGACCACTTGAAATACCTTCTGCACAGCAGGATTACAAATTGTCGGGGGCTCTAGCTGAGGTGCCAACCAGCATATTGGTCGATTTGCGCGCGGCAATAATAGAAGCCGATCTGAACCGGAGCCTTGAATTGATCGATCAGGTAGCTCTGCAAAACCCTGTTCTGGCCGGGCAGCTTGCTGAGTTAGCGCGCAATTTTGAGTATAAAAGATTGTTAATGGTGATCGATCTTGCGGGAGAAGAAGGATGACATCGGAGACATTTAATTCCCAGGCGAAGTCAACCCAAAAAACCTCTCAGGCGGATATTCTCATCGTTGACGACACACCGGTCAATTTACGCCTGTTATCTCAAATACTGGATGAACAGGGTTATCAAACCCGTCCGGTGCCGGATGGCAGATTGGCATTGGCAGCGGCTCAAGCAAAACCGCCGGACCTGGTTTTGCTCGATATCAGGATGCCCGATATGGATGGCTATCAAGTTTGCGCGCAGCTCAAGGATGATGCCCGAACGAAGGATATCCCGATCATATTTATCAGCGCGCTGGATGCTGTCGAAGATAAGGTGAAAGCTTTCACGGTGGGAGGGGTAGATTACATCACCAAACCCTTTCATGTTGAAGAAGTGTTGGCTCGAGTGAAAACACACTTAGCCCTGCGATCTCTCCAGGAAAAACTGGAAAACGCAAATCGGAAGATGGCCCAGGAATTAGATCTGGCCGGGCAGGTGCAGGACAGCTTTTTCCCCCAAGAATTACCAGATATCCCGGGTTGGCAGCTCTCTATTCGCTTGCAACCTGCTCGAGAGACATCGGGAGATTTCTTTGATGTGATACCACTACCAGGGGGTTGTTACGGTATCTTGGTAGCGGACGTGGTGGATAAAGGCGTGGCAGCCGCGCTATACATGGCTTTAAGCTGGAGCCTTATCCGCACCTATGCCAGCGATTTCCCTTTACAACCCGAAAAGGTCTTGACTTCGGTCAATCAGCGAATTTTAAAGGATACAAGCGCCAACCAATTTGTGACCGTATTTTATGGGGTGCTCGATCCGGGTACTGGTCGATTGCTTTTTGCTAACGCAGGACATTCACCTCCGCTCGTGATCGAATCAAAAACTGGCGAAGTGGTCCGCAAATTGGAATTCACTGGTAAGCCGCTGGGGTTATTCGCGGATGAATGCTGTGAACAGGGAGCGATTGAGTTGGTCCGAGATGAATTGTTGGTGATCTATACGGATGGGGTCACAGAGGCACAAAACATGCAGGGATCATTTTTTGACGAAGAGGGACTCATTAAATCGGTAAAAAAGCATCTTGGGGTCTCCGCAAGAGAACTGGTCGTCTCCGTGCTCACGGATGTTGAGAGTTTTCGCGAAGAGGCACCGCTTGCGGATGATATTGCCTTAGGGGCGCTTATTAGGGATTAACCCAGATCTACCACTCGACCAGCTTCCATATCTCCGGCTTCATGCTGCCTGCTTCGACGCCGATTTCAGCGAAGATGATTACGGCACGTCTGAGATAATCCATAGATTCTTCTTTCTTGCCGGATGCATGCAGTAAGTCCGCAAGGTTGTTGAGCAGGGCAGCCTCGCGGTGTCGATCACCTTGTTGGCGGCATAACTCCAAAGCAGCCTGGTTATGGGCTATCGCCTGATCAATATCGCCAGCGTCACGGTAAACCAGTGCAAGATTGTTTAGCGCAGCTACACGACTCCCCAGTTCTTTCAATTCGTCAGCGATAGCCAGACTTTGAGTCAGTTCATGGATGGCTTGATCGTAATCACCGACACTGCGAGCGAGCATGCCAAGGATATTATGCGCCTGCGCCAGGGCTTGCAGATCGGTACTGGTTTCTGCCAGGTCGAGCGCGGTATGCGCCAAATCTTGCCCTCTTTCCGGGTGCCCCCGCTGGAAAGCATTGCGACTCAAATCGGCAAAGATGCGGGAACGTTGTGCGGGATCATCACCGTCATCCATCTCATCCAGGGCGAACTTGTAATGCTGTTCTGCCAGTTCCCAATCACCCCGGCGGTGATGTGCATTGCCCAGCTTATGCTCTAACCGGGAGAGGCATCCGGGCTTGCAGAGCGCTGCGGCTGTCTCGAAGCTGCTGATAGCGCCAGTATATTCTCCGAGAAATATTTGTAGGTCGCCGATGGCTTCATATAGATCGGACGACTCGGGATAACCGCTAGCAAGTGCAGCCCGGAAAAAGCTAAGCGCTTCCTGATTGGCATATAAAGCCTGGGCGTGTTCGCCAGCCTGCTTGTAGTAATTTGCAGCGATAACACCTTGTCCGGCTATCTCGTAATGGTGAGCAATAAGACTGGCGAGCTTGCCCGGATCGCGACCACCGCGCAGCTGGTTGGCCAAGGATTCAGCAACCCGCCGGTGCAGCAAGCGGCGACGAGTGAGGCTGGCATTCTCATAGACCAATTCACGCAATTTATCATGGGCGAAATCATAGATGACCTCGGAGTCAAAATCACCTTCCGCCCGTTCGAGGATCAAGCCGTGCCCCAATAATCCCTCCAGGCCGCTAATGGTCTCTGCTTCGCTGCGCCCGCTGACTTCCTGTAATATATTGAAATCAAAGGAGCGCCCGACGACCGCGGCTGTGGTGAGCAATTGGTTGGCAGTCTCATTTACACCTGTGAGCCTAGAACGCAGAACATCCTGCACGCTGCCGGGTGTGACCCAGGTTATTTCCCGACCACCTTCTCCTCTCTGGATGATCCCCTCCAGATATTCCACTGCGATCAGCGGCAAGCCCTCACTCTCCTGGTACAGCCGGGTGGAGAATTCTTGGGGCATGTTCTGTGACAGCCCCTTTGTCGAGCGCACCAGCTCCGCAACATCATGCGCGGCGAGGCGCTCGAGTGGTAAGCGTGTCCCGATAGCAGCCCGGGTAGTTTCATCGAAGAGCTGGCGCAGCGGGTGCTCAAGCAGGAACTCATCATCTCGATAGGTAGCCAGGATGAATAAACCGGTTCCAGTTAATCGGCGAATTAAATATGTCAACCAATCCAGGGAGGCCGAATCAGCCCATTGCAGGTCATCCAGGAATAAAATACCTGGTGAATTACCCTCCAATAGAGAGTGCATAACCTGTCGCAAACCTTCAAAAAAACGCGCCTGCGCACCTGGTCCATCCATCGGTAAGGCAGGTTTTATTTCCGGGATCACTGTATTGAGCTCTGGCAACAATCGGGCTGCTTCGCTCACCCAATATTCAGGCACTTCCTGCAGCTGCTGTGTGGTCCCATCTTGTTTGAGCAGGGTGTTGAAGCCGGCCATTATGGGACCGAAAGCTAGATTTGCCTCTCCCTGGTAGCAGTGTGCCTCGAAGACCTTGGCGCCTTGCTGACGAGCTTGATTGAGGAACTCCACTGCCAGGCGCGTCTTTCCAACCCCAACTTCTCCCATGATAAAACAGACACGACCATCCGGTTTGGATGCGGCATATTCTCTCAATAGCGTATCCCACTCTTCCTTCCGGCCGACCAAGGGATATGCGGGACCTGGGTGTTGATCTCGGAATGCTGCACTTGGGCGATCTGGGATCTGGGGGGCCATTTCTTGCACAGCGATGTCCGGTCGGGGAAGCTGGTTTTCTAAGATCGCTTGATAGATTTGGGTGGTCTCCTCCAATGGGGGGACGCCCAGTTCCCGCTCCAGAACCAGCACACACTCGCGATATTGCCGCAGCGCGGCCGCATGTTGACCAGACCATTCGTAGCTTTTCATCAACGCCCGGTGGGCTTCTTCGCGCAGTGGATCTATCGCCAGCCAGCGACGAGCGTGGAGGATGGCTTTCTCAAATTCACCAATTTTTGAGTACTCATTTACAAGTTTCTCAAGGACTGCAGCCAGTTGGCGTTTGAAGCTTTCAGACTGGAAGAACTGCCAGTCGTCGAAGCTGGCGCTGTCGCGCAGGGAGAAACCCGCCATAAAATCACCCCGGTAGAATGCGATGGCATCTTCCAAGCGCTGGATGCAGTTGAGACACAGGTTCTCGCCAGGGTGATGGTGGTCTTCGCTCTCGGCGATCAGCTTTTCAAATTGTGCTGTATCTATCCACAGCGATGTGTCGATGCGCAGTTCTATGGATTCACGTGTTACCAGTAAGTGCTCATCCCCGATGGCTTTCTTGAGTGTTGAAAGCGTGCGGCGCAATGCAGCACGGGCGCGCTTCTGATCGAATTCAGGCCACAACAATGTGGCGATCGTGTCGCGGGTGTGTTCCTGGGCGGTGACAGCCAGGTATGCCAGCAGCGCTAAAGCTTTGCGAGTGTCCATCTTGACCGGGGAATCACCAGATTCGAGGTGCGGTGATCCGAGTAAATAAATCCTCAATTGGGGCATGGTATCTCCCGATACGTATCATTTTAACCCAAGTAGCCATTTTCGTAACGTTTTTCGTAACGATATATGGACACTGCGGAGGTAAGATACAAAAAAACAGGAGAAATTCAGTCTGTTTTATGAAGATTCAAGAGGTGAATATGAAATCAATGATCTTTATGGCTGGAACCGGGGACGGCATCGCCCGAGCCAAGCAAAATGGAAATGGGGAGTGGTCGCTAGATTACCCCGTTCAAGGAACTGAGGTCACCTGCCTGGCTGGAGATCCCACAGATCCCAAAATCATCTATGCTGGCACCCAGGGAGAGGGCGTGTTGCGCTCGGAGGATTTTGGGGCGACATGGCATCCAGCAGGCTTATCCGGGCAAGTCGTCAAAGCAATAGCTGTCAACCCCCACGACTCGAAGGTTATCTACGCGGGGACCAAACCGGCGTACATGTTTGTGTCCCACGATAGCGGTAACACCTGGAAAGAATTGGATGGTTTTCGACGCATACCGGGTCGGTGGTGGTGGTTTTCTCCCGCAGAACGGCCTTTCCAAGCTTATGTGCAGAGCATTGCCATTTCCCCAGAAAACCCTGATGTGCTGCTGGCCGGGATCGAATTCGGGGGGGTGGTGCGCAGCCAGGATGGTGGGCAGACCTGGTCAGGTCATCGCAAGGGTGCCCTGCGGGATAACCATTCGCTAATCTTTCACCGGAAGAATGGGAATTGGGCTTACCAGGCTGGAGGCACAGGGGGTGGCGCCTCTTTTAGTCTGGATGGCGGAGTTACCTGGCTTAAAGCTAAGCAAGGATTGGCAAAAAACTACGGCGTGGCCAATGCTGCCGATGCGGAGAAGCCTGAAGTGTGGTATGTGTCTGTCGCTCCTGGTCCGGGGAAAGCTTATGGAGCACAGGCAGAGGCTTACCTGTACCGCGCCTCAAATGGGGGCGCCTGGGAGCCGATCGGTTGGGAAGCACCCCCGATGAGATCAATGCCGATCTCCCTGCTCACACATCCTTCCATCTCCGGGCAGCTCTATGCAGGACTGACAAATGGGGAGGTGTGGCAGTCCAGCGATTACGGCGATACCTGGGAGAAACTGCCTTTCAATTTCTCTGGCATCAGTCGATCGCTGATCCTTTTGGAATCAGGAAAATAAGCTGGCGAGGGGAAAGGATATTTGGCGCGTGGATTTAAGGTTTACCCTCAACCTGAGGGAAGGACAGTTGAGCGTTTATTTGATCGCAGGAGTGTTGTCCGGAATCGCAGGCTTGTTGGTATTCCTAGTGATTCATCACTTCTGGATCGGTCCAATTTGGTTCATTTTCCCAATTGGCCTGGTTATCGCAGCTATTGGGGGCTTGACAGTAGGTTGGGCATACCATGAATTATTACCCCACTTGCCTGCCCGCCCGTGGTCTACTCTGGCGATAGTTTACTTGATCGGGATTATCTTAACCCCGGCCATTATTTTGGCAGAACTGCGCGAACCCCTCTTCACCACAACGGAGACAGGTGCAGAGCTATCCGTGAGCGTCGGATACGCAACAGTCGTTTTCATTTTGGAATTATTGATGACTGCAACCTTGGTTGGGGGGTTAGCTGGCTGGTTGATCGGACGCACATCCCGTGCGGTGCTGGCAACTGCACTGGCGGGGTTGATCTTTGCGTTGGGGCCGGGACACAACATCCCCTTCTTAGGAAATTCTCATGGCACCTGGAAAGGGATTGCAGTATTACTAGGTGTTGTCCTATGCGCGGCTGTCGTTCTTGTGGAGATGTCAGCCATGATGAGCAGATGGGTAGTAACACAAAATGAATAGGAGTTTCCTTACTATGAGTGAATTAACATTATATCGTTTTGCAGGATGGTCGGCATACTTCAATGCAACCGTATTTGTTCTCAGCTTGGTGGCTTTGATGCTGTTCTTCAGCATCGGGGGATTTTGGGGCACCCTCAATGACAGCCTGAGCATTTTTTGGATGCTTTCATTTATCCCGCTGTCAATAGCGCTTTACCAGATCAATCGCGCTGTGAATGCACCTCTAAGCATTGTCAGCAGCATCATCGGCATTGTAGCAGCGATCGTTTTCGCTGTTATGCAATTCTTGTTGGTCTTCGGTTTGGTGCGCTTTGAACAAACTTTCACCGCAGTTCTCGCCACGACTGCTATATTTGGTCTCTCTGTGTTGGTCCAAGCCCTGTTAGCCCGGGCAGGTCATTCACTGCCGATGGGATTGATCTGGGTGATGATCATTTACGGCATAGCCTCGCTGATCGGGGCAATAGGTTTCCAGATCGGCGGCGAGCAGCATCCATTGGCCATGATCGGCCTGCTGCTTACGGCTGTCTCCGGTCTGGTCTGGGTGATCTGGTTTGGCCGCTTGCTGCTGGCTGGAAATGTGACCATTACGTTGGCAAGTACACCATAAACAGCAGAAGAAAAATGATAGTTGTATGACATTTTATTCTGGGTGTCACTGCGAGCGAAGCGTGGCAGTCTCCCTGAAAGTGTTGAAGTGCACTAAACCTAGGAGTTTGCTTCGGTCGCTCTGCTCCCTCGCAAAGACAACAACATATTGTCAGGAATAAGCAATTTATCAGACTAATTCTATTGAACAGGAGATTATCATGACAAAAGTATCCCGGTTCGTTTATCTGGCTGCCTCATCGTTATTTCTGATCGGCGTTACCCTGCAGGTCTTCCTGGCTGGCATGGTGGTGGTCGCCCTGCGGACGGGCTGGGGCAACCACCGGGACCTTGGTCATGCGTTGGCCCTGCCGCTGCTGATCATGCTGGTGACGGCTTACCTGGGTCGATTGCCCAGCAAGATCAAGTGGATGACCTGGCTGCTGATTGGTGTTTACATCATCCAGTCGGATGTGATCATCTTCATGCGCGCCTCTTATCCGTACGTCTCTGCATTTCACCCGGTCCTGGCCTTGGTGGATTTCGGGTTGGGGGCTTTCCTGGTTTACCAGGCCTGGAATCTGGTGCGAGATGATCTAGAGGAGAGGCCCACACCGGCCAAGCTAGTGGAAGCCTGATGCCCATTCATTTGCGGTAGTTTTTATATGATCAAGTGGTGTATAATCAGGATTATTAAGATGATCTTTGGGAAAATTACCTGGATCTCACTCCCACGAAAGGGGACCTGGGGATAGCATATCCCCCAACAACCTGATGGGAGCAAAGGCCAACCTCAACTCCAATTCCAACAGCGCTGACCCATTAGAGGGGCATGAATCGCGCGGCACCCAGTTGCCTTACCGCGCCCTGACCTTCGCCCAACTGGTCTGGGTGACTCTCAGCCTGCTGGTGGCCGGGCTTTCCGCCTGGTCGATAATATCCGGTGATTTGAGTAAAAATGGTCTTCCATTTCTCATTCTCATGCCACTTGGATATTTTGCCATCAGCCTGGTCATCTTCTGGCGTAAATCCGATGACCTGATGGGGCTGCTCAGCTCATTAATGCTGATCTTCATGGGTCCCTACTTGATCTCAGGCGTGAATATTTGGGTTAGAGAACAGCCTGGTTGGGAGATCTTCGGCGCGGTAATGGTGGGGATTGGGTCAATGGTGGTCATCTTTTTCTTGTTCCTGTTTCCAAACGGGGACTTTGTGCCATATTGGACGCGCTGGTTGACATTAGTTGCCAGCATCCTGATCCTCATCAGCAGTTTCGTGCCGGCCAGACCCGAACTACCGGCCGTTGTCTTTCTTCCGACTGCCGTTGTTGGTCTGCTCAGCCATATTTATCGCTACTGGCGAGTATCCGATGCGATCCAACGTCAACAAACGAAATGGGTGCTGATCGGTTTATTAGGACCCATTTTTGTGATCCTGATGTGGCTCATTCTTGGCCAACCAGCATCGAACGTGTTGCCTGGGATTCAATTATTGGGATCGATCGTCGCAACACAGATAGTTTTTTCTCTGCTAGCACTCTTATTCCCGCTGACGATCGCCTTCTCGATCCTGCGCTACCGGCTGTGGGACATCGACCTGCTCATCCGCCGCACCCTGGTCTATGCAGTGTTGACCGTGCTGCTGCTCATATTGTATTTCGGCAGCGTGGTGCTCTTGCAGCAGGTCTTCCGCGCCCTGAGCGGGCAGGATTCCCCGATAGCGATCGTGATCTCTACGCTGGCGATCGCGGCCCTGTTCTCGCCTTTGCGGCGGCGTGTACAGGAGACGATCGACTGGCGCTTCTACCGCCGGAAATATGATGCTCAAAAGGCTCTGGCTTCTTTCGCGGCCACGGCGCGCGATGAGGTGGATATGATACACTCACCACTACCTTACTGGAGGTGGTGGAAGAGACCATCCAGCCTGAACGGGCTTCACTCTGGCTAACCGGGGAGGAGAAATGATACTAAAGAAAACCTCAAGAAGCGCCATCCTGGCGTGGGCCTTGTGCACCATCTGTATCCTGGCAGCCTTGATCCAGCTCGGCATCTGGGCAGCCCAACTGACCGGGCTTCCGTCCCTATATGATCTGGGCCAGGCGGTCTTCTGGCGGTTGGTGGTGACGGTCGTGTTTTCAATCCTGGCGGCGCTGATCATTTCCCGCCAGCCTTCCAACCGGGTGGGCTGGCTGATGATGCTGATCGCCTTCGCCTCTGTCAATCCCAGCCAGAGCATCCTGGCAAGTCTTGACACACCACCGACCATGCTCACGCCCGGTTTGTGGCTGCTGATCTGGCTCGACGGTTGGTCGTGGGTCCCGCTCATCTTCCCTATCTTCCTGATCCCGCTGCACTTCCCCAATGGCCGCCCACCCTCGCCCCGCTGGAACTGGGTGAACTGGTTGGCGATTGGCATGTGGTTGTTTTTCATCGTGTTTGTCTCCTTCCTTACCCCGATGGGACCGCTCAACGAAGCCTGGACGGTGCCCAACCCAATTGGTTTCATCCCAGTTGAGTGGTTTGTAGGAGCACCGATGATCTTCTGGACGATCGGGTTGGTAGCCGTGCTTGCGGGCAGCGTCATCTCTCTTTTCGTGCGCTACCGAAAGGCTCAAAGAGTTGAACGCCAGCAGATCAAGTGGCTGCTTTACGCCGGAGCGTTGTTCACCGTTGTTTATTCCATTTCTGCTGTTCTCGCAGACAGCGAAGTCCGCTTTAGTGGTTGGTGGGATCTGATGTTCGTGCTGTCGATCCTGGCCATGCCGGCGGCCATGGCCATCGCAATCCTGCGCTATCGCTTGTTTGAGATTGACCTGATCATCCGGCGGACGCTGGTCTATGGTCTCCTAACAGTTGCCCTGGCTCTGGTTTATTTTGGTAGTGTGATCGTTTTGCAGCAAGCCTTTCGAGCCCTGACGGGTCAGGATTCACCTCTCGCCATTGTCATCTCCACCCTGGTGATTGCGGCCTTATTCTCGCCATTGCGGCGCTGGGTGCAGGATATCATCGACCAGCGCTTTTATCGCAGCAAGTACGACGCCCAGCAAGCCCTGGCGACTTTTGCCACCACCGCCAGGGATGAGGTCGAGCTGGAGCAGCTCACGAAGCAGCTGCTGAACGTGGTGCAGGAGACCATGCAGCCGGAGCAGGTCAGTGTATGGCTGCGGTCGAGTCAAGAGGAGAAGAATTGATGGGATTTCGCAGCGATACTCCCGATCAAATTTCTCATATTGAAAAGAGTTTGTATTATTTCACGATTTTCGTAACGATCCCGGGACGAATATTGTGTTAAATAAATGCGAGGTAGGCTTGAAATCCGCCTGGAGAAAAATGGATGGAGAGATTTGCAGGTCAATAACCGAGGATTATATGCAAATCGACTGGAGACTTTTAGAACGAGTTAGTGATGGAAGGTAAAAACATGTCCTTTTTTAGTAATAGAATCCTTCGCTGGCTGGCCTGGTCCCTTGTCGGGCTTATTGTGATCTTGATGGGCATTGGCTTGGCGCTGCAGGTCATCACAGATTCGCCGTTCGGCGGTGGGCCTTTTGTGATCCAATTTTCAGAAGCGCTGGCATTGAGCGGCTTTGCGATCATCGGCGCTTTGATCGTCTCGCGTCAGCCCCGCCATCCGATCGGCTGGATCTGGATTTTCATCGCCATATCTTTCGGGCGGGACCATTTTGTCTGGGGATACGCATATTATGGATACGTTGCCCATCCCGGTTCGCTGCCTGGCACAGAAGCGGCGATCGTTTTGTTGTATTTCCTCGGGCGGGGCTCATCCGGGATGCTCGGGCTTACGCTGCTGCTGCTATTATTCCCCACCGGCCACCTCCTTTCCCAGCGCTGGAGCCCGGTGGCCTGGATCGCACTTGGGGCAGCAGTCATCACGATCCCTGTCTCCATCCTGGAACCCGTTCCCATCATTTATTTCCCATTCCCGACCGATCTGCTGGCCGTAGGCGACTCTACCCAGAATGTATTAGTTCGGGCAAGCTCGATCCTGGTCCTGCTGAGTTTATTGTGCTTCATGGCGGCGGCACTCTCGCTCTTTTTGCGCCTGGTGCGCTCCAGAGGTGTGGAGCGGCAGCAGCTCAAGTGGTTTGTCTCAGTGGCAGCATTACTGCCCGTCGCTTTTATCTTCATCTTTTTTAGTGGGAGTCGACAGGAACCAGGCTTCAACCCGACAATGCTGGTTGGCGCAATGCTTGGAGTCACGGCTAGCTTCGGTATAGCAATCGCTTCTGCCATTGCCATCTTTCGGTACCGGCTGTGGGAGATCGATATCATCATCCGCCGCACGCTGGTGTACGGTATTCTTAGCAGCGCATTGCTGGGCATTTTCTTGCTGAGCGTGATCCTGCTGCAGCAGGCTTTCCGCGCCCTGACAGGCCAGGATTCACCGTTCGCTATCGTGATCTCGACGCTGGTCATTGCGGCGCTGTTCAACCCGCTGCGGTGGCGCGTGCAAGGAGCCATCGACCGGCGCTTTTACCGCCGCAAGTATGATGCCCAGCAGGCTCTGACCGCCTTTTCTACAACTGCCCGCGATGAAGTGGAGCTGGAGAAACTGACCACGGCGTTATTAGGCGTGGTAGATGATGCTTTGCAGCCCGAGGGCGTATCGCTATGGTTAAAAAAGCATTCGGATGAGTCGTAATCGCTAAAAGCCTGATGAACACGAGACACATCTCTTTGATTGGCTGGATATTATTTGGGTTGATTGCCTTTTCTGTAATTGCAGCGGTCATCTTTGATTATTCCACACGCCAGGCTGGAGATAATTTCGCACTGGGAGATATCATGACCCCATTTGTGCCATTGACATTTGCTTTTATTGGCGCGCTGATTATCTCCCGCCAGCCGCGCAACTGGATTGGATTGTTGATGATGCTGCCCGGTCTTTCACTCTTCCTGCTGGTAGATGCCCTATTAAGGCCCTATCTCAACGGTTTTTTGCCGCCACCTGAATCACCCAGCCCAATTTTCCTGCTAATTTTGTGGTTCAGCAATTGGAACTGGTTGTTACTTGTCTTCCCTCTGATGTTCATCATGGTCCTGTTTCCGACAGGACGCCCGCTCACTCCGCGCTGGGGTTGGCTGATCTATTTTGGGGTTGGTTTGATAGTCTTACTTGTTCTGATTAGTACTTTTGCAGAGGCACTCGCCCCCGGAAGTGGGGGTGTGGATTGGATGTTTGATAACCCAGTTGGATTTATAAAAGAAGAATGGATAAATATTGTAGTTAGTCCCTTCATAATTGTTCTTCCTATATGGGTTTTAATGTGCACCATATCGTTGTTTATCCGATTCCGCCGTGCTTTGGGGATGGAGCGCGAACAGATCAAGTGGTTGTTTTTCGCGGCGGCAATTTTTGCCCTGTCTTACGTTCCCACTTTCATCCAGGGTGATTTCAGCGATTCAGAGAACATTTGGAACATCTTTTGGTTAATCGGGACAATGGCAATACCAATTGCTATCGCTTTCGCCATCCTACGTTACAGATTGTATGACATCGACCTCATCATTCGCAAGACACTAGTGTACGGTGTCATTACATTATTGCTGGCGCTGGTGTACTTCGGCAGCGTGGTATTGCTGGAGCAGGCCTTTCGAATACTCACAGGGCAGGACTCACCGGTCGCGATTGTCATCTCCACGCTGGTAATCGCGGCTTTGTTTACGCCATTGCGGCGCTGGGTGCAGAATATCATCGACCGGCGCTTCTACCGGCGCAAATATGACGCTCAGCAGGCTCTGGCTAGTTTTGCTGCCACCGCCAGAGATGAGGTTGAACTAGAACAGATCACAGAGCAGCTGCTGAGATTGGTGCAGGAATCGATGCAGCCGGAGCAGGTCTCTTTGTGGTTGCGACCTACTGGGTCATCTCCGTATGTTGGGAAAAGGAAAGAGGTTGAGAGCTGACTAATGACAAGTAAACCAGTAGAAGAGCAGATGAGTATACATTCAGGATCGCTCAAAGGGTAGCATTTATTTGACAATCTACTTATATGAGTTTACATTTAAATCTACCGATGGGGGGGTTCTTGCCCAAATCAGCATTTTAATAAGGAGCGAAAATGAACGCCTCTGCGCAGAGTTTTGAAAGAGTAAATTGGAAAGAAATAATAAGGATGTATCAAGTACCGGATTTCCCGAAGGCAGTTGGTCAAATCTTAACCTCAGTTGTTCCATATTTTGGGTTGATGATTTTGATGTATTTCACTTTAGATTTTTCGTATTGGTGGACTTTGCTGCTGGCCCTTCCGGCAGCAGGATTTTTTGTGCGGACATTTATC
>Ga0209536_100009501_pt1 | contig 14452 bp, 12 predicted proteins | sample DeeMarSeWOR28_12_FD_187461 | JGI IMG/M metagenome (GOLD analysis project Ga0209536, IMG submission 187461) | Marine sediment microbial communities from White Oak River estuary, North Carolina - WOR-2-8_12 (SPAdes) (version 2) | ecosystem: Environmental > Aquatic > Marine > Intertidal zone >...
TCGTGGTCTTCGTGATCCTGCTGCTGAACTTCCACCCGGGGTTCAAACTGGCGGGGAATATCTACGTCGCGATCGTGTCGTTCCTGATTATCGTGTTTACGCTGCCGGCGGATGATCCCTTGCCGGCGCGCCAGGCGGTTTTTCCTTGCGGAGGCGGCGCCGGGACGCGCGGCCTTTTGAAGCCAGGTATAGAAAAAGATGAAAATTCTTCTGACCAACGACGACGGAATTTATGCCCGGGGCCTGTGGGCGCTTTACAGTGAATTGTCCGACAGACACGAAGTCACCGTGGTCGCCCCCGATCGCGAACGCAGTGCGATCGGATACGGCATCACCCTGAATTCCCCCCTGCGGCTGGACGAAGTCAATATCAACGGCGAATTTTCCGGTTATGCCGTATCGGGAACGCCGGTGGATTGCATCAAACTGGGGCTATTGGAAATTCTCAAGCACCGGCCGGATCTGGTCATATCGGGCATCAACCCGGGCGCCAATGTCGGTATCAATATCAACTATTCCGGAACGGTTTCTGCGGCCAGAGAGGCGGCCTTGTACGGGATACCGGCCATCGCGGTTTCCGTTCAGGGGCTTGGGGATGACAACTACAGTGAAAGCGCACGCTTTGTGGCGTCTGTGGCGGGCAGTGTCAGAGAAAAAGGCCTTCCTTTCGGGACGATGCTTAACGTCAATATTCCCGGGATACCCTTTAACCAGATCGCCGGGGTTCGCATCAGTCGCCAGGGGGTGGATTTGTTTCCTGAACATATTGAAAAAAGGATCGATCCGCGGCAACGGGTTTACTACTGGCAGAGCGGGGAGCCGGATCAAATATTTGAACAGCCGGATGTTGACGGTGCGGCCCTGAAGGAAAAATACATCACGGTAACGCCGATCAAGTGCGATATGACGGACTACCGGATGATGGAGGAATTGAAGCGCTGGGAACTGGATAAACCCTGACAGGGGAGAAACAACCAGGCGGGGGGCTATTTACCCCTTGACTTGTGCAGCGGCGTTGAATTGCCGGCAAAGGGGAGCGCCGCTGCCGATTTGGAGCAGTCGCTAAGGCGCGTTGAAACCGGCATGAAAAAACAATACATAGACGGCTTGAAAGCGGGGGACACGGCAGCGGACGTGTTTGTTCTGTCGGCCAAAACGCTGGCGCAGAAAAAGGATGGAAATAATTACCTAACCGTGACCCTGACCGACAGAACCGGCAGTATCAAAGGGGTGGTTTGGGACCATGTGGATGAGATCCTGGACGCCGGGTTGTCGTCCGGCGATTTTGTCTCGATAAGCGGCAGGGTCAACGAGTACAGGGGCAACCTTCAACTGGTCGTGCAAACAATCAAGCCCTGTCCGCCCGGGGCGGTCGATCCGGGTGACTTTCTGCCCCAAACCCGCCACAATATCGAAAATATGTTCAGTCGGCTGGTTGAACTGACCGAAGCGATAAAAGCCGAACATCTGAAGTCGCTGTTCAAGCGTTTTTGGGATGACGGCGAATTTGTGCAAGGCTTCAAGGTCGCGCCGGCGGCAAAAAACATGCACCATGCCTATTTGGGCGGCCTGCTCGAGCACACGCTTTCCATGGCGCTGCTGGTCGAGAGAATTGCCGGGCATTATCACGGCATCGACCAGGATCTTCTGCTCGCAGGCGTCATTCTGCACGACATCGGCAAGATAAGGGAGTTTGTTTACGACCGCCGCCTCGACTATTCGGACGAGGGACGCTTGCTGAGCCACATTGTGATCGGGATTCAAATGCTGGAAGAAAAGCTGAGCGGTGTTGACGGGTTTCCTGAAGAACAGGCCCTGCTGCTCAAACATTTAATCGTCAGCCACCATGGAACCAGGGAATTCGGGTCTCCTGAAATTCCCAGAACCGTGGAAGCACTGCTGTTGAATTATATCGACGAAATAGACTCAAAAGTGAATGGTGTCCGTGAATTTATGGCGACCGAGGACCCCAACGAGGCCTGGACGTCCTATCACAGGATGTTGGGGCGCCATTTTTACACCGGCAAAAACAAGAAAGATCATTTGGATTAATATGTTTATTACCTTTGAAGGCATAGAAGGCTCCGGGAAAACGACCCAAATCGAGCGCCTGTACGCGTTTTTGATAAAAAGCGGCCGCGACTGCGTGATGACACGCGAACCCGGAGGCACGGCCATCGGCAAGAAAATACGCGCCATCCTGCTGGATCCTCAAAGTGCCGCCATGGATCCGTTCACCGAACTGTTGCTGTACACGGCCGACAGGGTTCAGCATGCCCAGGAAATTTTAATCCCCCAGTTGTCGTCCGGCAAAACCGTTTTGTGCGACCGCTACTTCGATGCCACAATCGCGTATCAGGGCTATGCCAGAGGGCTTGATATCGAACTCATAAACAATTTACATCAAACGATGCTCCGAGGTCTCAAACCGGATGTAACCATCCTGCTGGACCTGGCGCCCGAAAAGGGCCTCTCCCGCGCCTGGCGCCAGCTCAACAGCGGTGCGCGGGTAGAAAATGAACGCCGTTTTGAGGAAGAAGCCCTGGCCTTTCATGGCCAAGTTCGAAACGGGTACCTTGCGCTGGCCCGCAGCGAACCCGAACGGTTTCGGGTCATCGATGCCGGCCAAAAAGAAACCCGGGTCCAAGAGGAGATTCTAAAGAAGTTGCCCCTATGAGTTGTTCTATCCTAGATGCGATCGGAAATACCCCCCTGGCCGAGATAAAACGCCTGAACCCCAACCCCAAGGTTCGGATTCTGGCCAAGCTGGAATATTTCAATCCGGGCGGCTCGGTTAAAGACCGCCCGGCGCTGTATATGATTAACGCCGGCGAACGATCGGGCGAACTCACGCCGGATAAAACCGTAATCGAGGCCACCAGTGGAAATACCGGAATCGGACTCGCGCTGGTTTGCGCGGTCAAGGGGTACAAGCTGCTTTTGACCATGTCTGAAGCGGTCAGTGAAGAGCGCCGCAAGATCCTTAAAGCCCGCGGCGCAGAGATCCTTCTAACCCCCGGGCATCTGGGAACCGACGGCGCCATAGAGGAGGTGTATCGGCTGGCGCGTGAGAACCCGGACACGTATTTCCTGGCGGATCAATTCAACAACGAGGCCAACTGGCAGGCCCATTATTTCGGAACCGGCGAAGAGATCTGGCGACAGACCGGGGGAGAAATTACCCGGCTGGTGGCCAGCATGGGAACGACCGGGACCCTGATGGGGACGCAAAGAAGGCTGAAAGAGCTGGCGCCGGAGATTACCATTGTCGGGGTCGAGCCTTACCTGGGTCACAAGATCCAGGGCCTGAAAAACATGAAGGAGGCCTACCGCCCGGAGATTTTTGAAAAGCAGCGGCTCGATAAAATCGTCAACATCGATGACGAAGACGCCTTTGAAATGACCCGGCGGCTGGCCCGAGAAGAGGGGCTGATGGTCGGCATGAGCAGCGGGGCCGCCATGCACGTCGCTTTGAACGAGGCCCGGCAGATGGAGCGCGGGCTGCTGGTTGTCATTTTGCCGGACAGCGGTGAACGGTATCTGAGTACGCCCCTGTTTGCGGTCAAGGAAAAGATCGGGCTGCAGTTGTTCAACACGCTCGGTCGGGCCAAGGCGCATTTTGAGCCGCACATACCGGGTAAGGTCTCCCTGTATTCCTGCGGCCCAACCGCACATGCCCGGATGCACCCGGGAGACTGCCGCCGGATGGTGTTTGCCGACTTGTTAGCCCGCTACCTGGCGTTCAGAGGCTACGCGGTTACCCACGTGGTGCACATTGCCGACTTCGATGACAAAACCATCAAGGGCGCTGAGAACAGGGGCGTGGATATCAAAAAATTCACCGACGGGCATATACAGACCATGCGGGAAGATTTGGCCCGGCTGGGAATCCGGCCGCATACAACCTATTGCCGGACCAGTGAACACATGGACGATATGAACGCGCTGGCCAAAAGCCTGGCCGAAAAAAGCTTTGCCTATGAAAAGCTGCGTTCATTGTATTTCAACCTTTCCAAGCTTCCGGAATACGGCAGACTCTCCGGCATCGATATCGACAAGATAAGGGTGGGCGCTACGGTAGATCTGGACGAATACGAAAAAGACAACCCCCGCGATTTCACGCTGCTCAAACGGGCCAAGCTTTCGGAACTCAAAAAAGGAACGTACGTCAAGAGCCAATGGGGGAGTGTGAGACCTTCATGGCACCTGCAGTGTGCGGCCATTTGCAGAAAGTTTTTGGGCGAGCACATTGATATCCATACCAGCAGCCGGGATCACATTTTTCCCCACCATGAAAACGAGATCGCGATTTCAACGGCCTTAACGGGCCGACCGTCGGCCCGGTACTGGATCCATTGTGATCAGGTTTTGATCGAGGCCGATAGAGGGGACGTCAGGCAATCCGGGCTGACCTTCAAAGATCTGACGGAGATGGGGTTGGGGGACCGGGAAATCAGGTTCTGGATGCTTTCAACCCATTACCGCAAACCGATTACCCTTTCCAAAGACAGGCTGACATCGGTGCAGCGTTCGTTGGGGAGATTGGACGCCTGCACCCGGTCACTACGGGAAGTCGGTCAAGGAAAGCCGTACCCTGAGATCGATCAACTCCTGTATGACATCAAACAGGAATTCACCAGCGCCATGGACGACGACCTGAATATTTCAGCGGCCCTGGCGGCCATATTCCGAAAAGTCAAAAAGATTAATATCCTGGTCAGGGAAAAAAGGATCGACGCCCCCGGCGCGGCGAAAATAGTGGAAGCCTTCCGCAAACTGGATTCGGTGTTGAATGTTTTCGATTTCAGCCCGCCCGCCGCCGACGCGGAGGTGGAGCAGTTGCTCAGGCAGCGGGAACAAGCGCGGAGAGCTGGAAACTGGACCCTGGCGGATCAGGTGCGCGACCGGTTGCGAGCCCGGGGCGTCACGGTCAGGGATTTAAAAGTCCAACCCTAAATGAGCGAAAACGAATCTTATAAAAAATGATCCCGATCTATTTTCCCTTTACCTATTTATCCGGGCCGGTCGCAGCGGCAATCCAGGCCTGTTTGGGGCCGCTTGTCGTTTATCAGCCGTCCGGCCGATGCGTACCGGAAAGCCTGCGGCAGCTGGAAAAAGCCGGCCGGGTCGACATCCGCCTTCCGGAACAGTCCGAAGAAGAAAAACTGGACCGCATCCGGAAAGCCTACAGCCGGTGGGCGGCGATTCATCAGGGGAACCGGCTGGATTATCTTAAGGCCCGGGGGGCTGCCGTTCCATTTTTTGAAGAGATGTCGACCGCTCAGATCAAGGCCGACATAAAAAAAGATGCCGCGCCGCCGGCCCCGGACCCCCTTTTCAACGCCAGGCTGTTTCTCCAGATCGCCCAGGATTTTGACGCGCAAAACGATGAACTGCGGCGTCAGCTGCTTTTAACAAACCAGGCGGAGCGCGATCTCTACAGGCATTTAAAGGGACAAGACGAACCGAACAGCCGCGAGCGGCTCAAGGCGAAAATGATTGCCGGACCTGTCCGGGAAGAATATATGACCTTCGAACGGTTGACCGCCTGGGGAACCCTTTTTTTGCATGACCGGCGCCTGCACGAATCCAAAAAAAAATTTTTTATGGTCACCCCCAGCCGGGCCGTCTTGGAAATCCTGCAGGAACATTCGGCCGGTATCAGGCAGGTCCTGTGCGTCAAAAATATTCCGCTTGAAAGCCGACAAGAACTTTCGGATTTAGAATGGCGGGAAAACTTGAGCGGGCAGCTGACGGCGCTGGGCGAAAAGGCGGATGCCCGGATAGAACCCGTGATGTATGCAACCGGCGGGGAAAACGGTCCGAAAGCGACCCTGTCCGTTCATGCGGCCGCAGAAACGCCGTTTCAGTTTTTTCTCAGGCTTTCCAACCGGGCGGGCCCGGCGCCCGACCGGGAGCATCCGGAAGGCGGTCGTCACCGGACGCTTTGGGGATTGATCGAAGTGGAATAGCGGCAGCAAGCCGGTTTTGCGGGTCCGGCCGGGTAGTTCGAGCGGCCCGGCTTTGATGAAAAAGGCGACGGTCACAAGAACGGCACAGCGAGCCGGCGAAGGCGGATTTTTAATTGGCCGGCCGGCTCGTAAAAAAATGATAAGAAAGGTTGACTCCGGAGATCAATTGGTATATTGAGTTTGCCCGATAACGCATTAAAAGGTGAACGGATTCACCTTTAAAAAAGATCATTTGAAAGGAGGCTATTTCAATGGCATTTAATCCGATTGTTGATGAAGAAAAATGTGCAGGTTGCGAAGAATGCGTCGATGTCTGTCCGGTGGAAGTGTTCGAAATGCAGGACGGCAAATCTGTTCCGGTTAACGCAGAGGAATGTCTCGGTTGCGAAAGCTGCGTCGAGGTGTGTGAGGAAGACGCCATTACCGTAGAGGAGACCTAATCCAATCACCCGATCACGCCCCTGTCTTTTCTTTGAAGCAGAGACAGGGGCGTGATATTTTCACCTCTTGCCGTATCATCCCGCCTGATCAATTTTCCCGGGCGTCGCCGCCTTTTATTTCATGATTTCATAAAGATCGATGGGCCGCAGCCCGTGTTTTCCGGCCAGTTCTTTCATTTTATCATCGGCTCCGGCGATGATGCCTTTCGCGGCCAGTTTCTTCAGCGCTTCGGTCTGACCGATCCCAATGCTTTGGCAGACCTCCGCCACGGTTTTTCTCCCCAGGCCCGAGGGCACCCCCCGCGTCGGCGTTTTATCACCCGTCAGCGTGCGATCCGTATGGGTCCGGGGCCCTTCCGGTTTGGTTTCGGAAATTTTTTTGATGAGTTCGTATATCTCCTGGGGTCCCCTGCTGTTTTGAATCCCGATCTCTTTCAGGGTCATATCCGCGTTCGCCTGAATATGATGATCGACAAGCCCCTTCATAACCGCATTGAGGTCAAGGCCGTAGGTCCGGCAGATATCGTTTACGGTCCGTTTGCCTGTCCCCGGTACGGGATTGTCCGGCATTATTTGGGTTCTGGCCCGGTCCTCGGGCGGCTTTAAGGCCAAAAATACCTGTTGAGGGGATAAATGGTTGCTTTCTGCGATTTCCTTTAGGGTCTGTTTTTCGTTTTCAAACCGGATGCCGGCTTTTTTTAAGCGTGCCATACCGGCCGCCAAGTCGTAGTTCATTCGCCGGGAGAAGCCTTTCAGGGAGGACAGTTCGGCATGGCCATACGGCGGTTCGCCGTATTTCACCGCGGCAGCGTCTTTGATCGATTCACCAAAATCGAGGATCCAGCTGAAGGGCGGAACGGTGAAATAGGAGCCGATGATGCAAATGACCGTAAGCACCAGGGCCAGATTGAATTCCCTGGTAAACAGTTTGAGCTGCGCGGCTTTATTTTTCAAGTAGGATGTGATCGGTTTCCAGTTGTAATAGATGTGCAGGAAAACGGCCAGTAGAAAAAGCACGCCGATAACGATGTGCTGGTCGCCCCATTCGGTCTTGGTCAGACCCCAGAAATGCCAGTCGGCCCAGTAGGCAACCCGCCCCTGGGGCGTGATGTACAATACGACACTGTTTATCAGCAGAACCACAAAAGAAACCATGGCGGTCAACGATGTTATTTTGCGTATCTTCATTTGCGCTTTACCTCCCAATGTTGAATAAATTTGCAGGCGGCATGGGCAAGGGCCCCTTGCCTTGAGATAAAGCAAGGGGTGTGCCAAAAACATTTTCTCAGAAAATTTCTTTTAAATTTATAACCATTTGATTTAGCATTATAAAAATTGAGAAGGCATTCGAAAAAAGGTTTCAAATCTGCCGATATGGATACAAAGTATTCAGAACAATGAACGCGAGCGGATAAAAAAGATACAGTTTTTAGGTGGTGGCTAAAATTTAAACATGCGGGCGCGGGTTTCGTCTTCAGCGGCTTCCAGCTGTTTTATACGTTCCAATATCGGGGGATGAGAGTAATTAAAGCGGACATAGAACGGGTGGGGATGAAGATTTGAAAGGTTGTCCGAGGTCATTTGTTTCAGGGCTCGAATCAGGGGGCGGGCAGTCGCCGTAATTTTTACGGCAAAGCGGTCGGCTTGCCGCTCGAAATATCTGGATAAAAAGTTAAACAGCGGAGAGACGATCCAACCGGCCGGCCCCCACAATACGCCGATCAGAAATAGGCCGGCATAAGCGGTTGCGCTCGGAAAGCCGAAGCTTTGATACATGACTTTCCAGGTGATAAGTTTTGAGGATAGAAAGAGAAAAAGCAGGCCGGCGCAAGTGTGGATCAAGAGATTTTTAATGATATGCTTTTTTTTGAAGTGGCCGATTTCGTGGGCCAATATGGCTAAAATTTCTTCATGACCATGGGCCTGTATCAGCGAGTCGAACAGTACGATCCGCTTGGACCTGCCCAGCCCGGAAAGGTAGGCATTGGTATGGCGCGTTCTTTTGGAGGCATCCATTTGAAAGATGCCGCCGACATGTATACCCTGGCTTTCAGCGAACTTTGCGATCTTGTCCTTTAGTTCGATATCGGCCACAGGGGTGAACTTGTTGAACAAGGGGGCGATCAGGGTGGGGAAAATAACCGCCATTACCAGCTGGAAGCCGGCAACGAACAGCCAGACCCACAACCACCAGGTTTCGGTCGCAAACTGAATGAGCAAAAGTGCGGCCGAGACCAGCGAAGATCCGATCGCAGCCGTCAGGAAAATGGATTTGAGCAGATCCGTCAGCCATATTCGGGGTGTCCGGGTGTTGAAGCCGTATTTTTCTTCAAGCACAAAGCAGTGATAGAGATCGAAACAAGCCGCAAACAGCGTCGATGTCAGGCCCAAAACGGCAAAAAAAATCAGACCGGCCGGCCAGGGGGAAAGCGGTTGCAGAAGTTCCACTAATGCCGGGAGTATCCCGGACAGCAGCACAATCAGAAACAGAATCTTACCGCTCAAAGCCTTGAGCATGCTGAAACGGATATTTTCCGCGGCATAACGGCCGGATTCTTTTAGACGCTCAGGGGTTATCCAGCCCTCGAAGCCCGGGGGGACCTGCTGCCCGTGCTTTTTGACGTGCCGGTAGTTAAGTCCCTCGATCAGAAAATCAAGACCGCTGGTGAGCCCCAGCAATACCAAATAGAAGACTAAAAATGGATTTAAGGAAATCATGATCTTTTTTATGGCATTTTCAGGGCCGAAAAGATATCCCAAAAAATAGCCCAAGCGCTCGGATCGACCCGGCGGCGCGGCTTAAAAAAATTAGGGGCTCGAACCCGGCTTTTTCCCGGCGGATTTCCTCGGCTTCCGCGGCAGGCTCTTTACGAACAAAAGCACGGCCAAAAATGCGGTGATAACGACGATGAAACACACGGAAAACCCGCCGGGTCGATGCATTAAATCAGAATAATAACAGGGAAATGGCTTTACCTTGCCTTCGCGAACATACATCTTGCTTGTCCCCCGATTCTATGATAGCTTGATCGCCGATGAAACAATACGTCGTCGATGAACTCAGACCGGGGGATTTTGAAAAAATCAAAGCCTATCTGGACGAAAACCATGCCCGATCCGGTGTTGAAAACCTGTACTGGATCGAGCTGGAGGGGGAAATACTGACCAAGGTCCAGGCGGCGCATACCCGGTGCCAGCCCTTTTGTTTTGCCGTGGAAGTCATGCCCGAACGCCTGGGCTGTGAGTTGTTGGTCAGAACGAAAAACCGCATGCGGTGCAGCTGCATGCAATATGCCAACGAAAAACAGCGGAACTGGCTGATCGGTCTGGTGGATTCGATGATCGATGAGATCGGGCTTAAAGTCTAACCCGGTTAAGGGGCCGAGGGGCTGGAAGGCCTTTGATTCCAAAGGTGCTGCCCAGGCGCTCGCTCGAATTAAAAATAGTTCAACCGGAGCCTTGAAATCCAGAATTGATATGCTGCAGTCGTTTTTTGTTATTTTATGGATCGTGCTGGTCACCGCTTTTTTCAGCATTCTCGCGATATTCGGTTCTTTAATCGACAAGAAGGGGGAACTCCCCCATAAAATCGCGCGCATGTGGTCCCGATCCATCCTTGCCGCCAGCCGGGTCAAGGTGACGGTCAAAAACCTGTCCTGGATCGATCCCGGGCGATCATACATATATATGTCCAACCATCAGAGCGCCTTTGACATTCCCGTTCTGCTGGCCTATCTGCCGGTCCAGTTTAAATGGCTCGCAAAGGCGGAACTGTTCAAAATTCCGGTTTTTGGTTTTGCCATGCGGCGTGCGGGATATATCAGCATTGACCGCTCCAACCGCAGGTCTGCTATCAAAAGTCTCAGAACAGCGGCGGAAATGATAAGAAACGGGGTCTCGGTGGTCATTTTTCCGGAGGGCACCCGCAGCCGGGACGGAAAGATACGTCCGTTTAAAAAAGGGGGCTTTGTACTGGCTGTGGATTCGGGTGTGCCCGTCGTTCCCGTGATCATTCATGGAACCCGTGAAATTATGACCAAAAAGACGTTGCGCATAAAGGCCGGCCAAGTGGTTTTGGAAATCGAAAAGCCGATCGAAACCGCCGATTACAACCGCAAGACCAAGGATCAACTTTTGGACAAGGTCGGCCGGGTTATCCGTGAAGCGTTTTACAGAGGTTAAGGCTTAAGCAACATGTTGAAGATCATCCCCTTGGGCGGCCTGGGTGAAATCGGCCTGAACATGATGGCGTTTGAATACCGCGATTCCCTTTTTGTCGTTGATGCCGGGTTGATGTTCCCCGAAGACTATATGTTGGGCGTCGATTATGTCATACCCGATATGGAGTACATACGGGAGAACCGCTCAAGGGTCGCCGGCATCATACTCACCCATGCCCATGAAGATCATATCGGCGCCATCACGCACTTTTTAAGGCTGGCCAAGGTGCCGGTTTTCGCAACGCCCTTCACTCTGGGGGTTGTGCGCCACAAACTCGAAGAAGAAGACATGCTTTCGGATGCGGCCCTGCATCAGGTCGCCCCCGGAGAAAAGCTGAGGATCGGACAGGTTGAGCTTGAGTTTATCCGGGTGGGCCACAGCGTCGTTGACGGTATCGGGCTGGCGATTAAAACACCGCTGGGGCTCATCGTCCACACCGGAGATTTTAAAATCAGCCTCACCTCCATAGACGGGATGATGACGGATGTGAATCGATTCGCCCAGTGTGGAAAAGAAGGGGTCCTGGCGCTGCTGTCTGATTCCACCAATGTTGAAAGGGAGGGATATACCAAGTCGGCCCAGGAAATCGGCGAAACCCTGGCAAATATCACCCGGGGGAGCAAGGGCCGCATTATCGTTTCCCTTTTTGCGTCCAATATCGCACGCATACAGCAGATTGTCGAAATTGCCCGTAAACGGAAGCGTAAAGTACTGTTCAACGGCCGCAGCATCGAGATCAGCGTTAACCTTGCCAGGAAACTGGGATACCTGGATTTTCCGGCGGACATGGAAATCCGTATTGACCAACTCGATGACTTCCCGGACGATGAGATCGTCATGGTCATGACCGGCAGCCAGGGCGAACCCATGTCTGCGCTGGCGCGCATGGCCGGCGGAACGCACAAGCAGATAAAAATCAGGGAGGGGGATACGGTCGTCCTCTCTTCGAAATTCATTCCCGGCAACGAGAAGGCTATTGCCAATATTATCAACAAGCTGTATAAATTAGGCGCGAACGTTATCTACGAAAAAATTTCCGCCATACACGTATCCGGTCATGCGCTGCGGGAAGAATTGAAACTGATGATCAATCTCACCAAGCCCAAGTATTTTATCCCTATCCACGGTGAGTACCGACATCTCATTTTGCACACGCGCCTGGCCGAGGAATGCGGCATTCTCAAGGAAAACATTTTGCTGGCCCAAAACGGACAGATCATTGAGTTCGACGAAAAAGGTGCCAGGCTCGGCGGATCCGTATCCACCGGTCGAACCCTGATTGACGGCAAGGGGATCGGCGATGTGGGAAGAAGTGTTTTAAAGGAAAGGCGTGTGTTGTCTGAGGAAGGCCTGGTGGTGGTCAACATGGCTTTCGATGAAGAAACCGGCATCGTGGTGTATGGGCCCGAGGTTGTGTCCCGGGGGTTTGTTTTTGAAAATCAAACCGGACATCTTTTGGAAGAGGCCAAATGTGTTATCCTGGAAATCGTTGATGAACAGGACCCCGAAGTTCCCAACCGGGTTGAGGTTATCCGATCGAAAATTCAAGTTGCGTTGAGACAATATTTTTATTTCGCCATCAAGCGTCGTCCGGTTATTCTTCCCTTCATTGTGGAGCTTTAAGGCGAAGCCCAAACTTAATTCGGCGGTAGGTGCATGCGCAAGGAAATCATCGGCATCCTGTTGTTTTTTCTGGTTATTTTCTCATTAATCAGCCTGTTGTCTTTTAGTCCCGGCGACCCTTCATTCAACAATGCCAAGGCTGCCGGCGACATCCGCAACTCGTTCGGATCCATCGGCGCCCATGTTTCCGGGCTCCTGATCGGGCTGTTCGGGCTCGGCGCGTTCTGGGTCCCGATATTGCTGCTGATCCTGAGCATTCACTTTTTCGGCAACCATCCCGGCAGGGCCGCCGTTTTAGCCGCCTCCGGCGGGATATTACTGATCGTTTCAACAGGCAGCCTGCTCTCCTTGTTTCACGATGATTACCTCGTTTTCGGCAGCAGGTTTTCTGCCGGGGGAATCGTCGGCATCCTGCTGAAATCATTTCTGGTCAATTACACCAATGTCACCGGTACGGTGATTATCCTGGTGCTGATATGGATCATCGGGTTTATCCTGGCCACCGGGTTTTCCCTGATTTCTTTTTCAAGACAAAGCTGGAAGTTCGGTGTCATTGCCGCCAATCGCCTTTCAATCCTCTATGTGATGTGGCGTGAGCGCCGGAAAAAAGCGCGGAAGCTTTCAAAGGCCAAAAAAGAGCAGGCAGTCAAAAACAGGCAGAAACTGGAAATAAAAACGCCCAAGCCCAAACCGATCAAGGAGACCCCGAAGCCCAAGCAAGAGGTGTTCGAGTTCATGCGGACCGAGGCCGGATTCCAAATGCCCGCCATAAACTTTCTGGATGATCCCGATACGGAACCGATCACGGCCGATGATGAAAATCTGGTGATGCAGTCGAAACTGCTCGAGAAAAAACTGGATGATTTCGGGGTCAGCGGAAAGGTCGTGACCGTAACCCCCGGACCGGTGATTACCACCTTTGAATACGAACCGGCCCCGGGCGTGAAAATCAACAAGATTGTAAACCTGACCGACGACCTGTCGCTTGCGCTGCGGGCGGCCAGCATTCGAATTGTGGCCCCCATACCCGGCAAGGCGGTCATCGGCATCGAAATTCCCAATTCCGTCCGGGAAACCGTCAGGTTTAAAGAAGTGGTGATTTCGAGCAATTTCGAGAAATCCAGATCCAGGATGACATTATGCCTGGGCAAAGACGTCGTCGGCAGCCCGGTCGTCACCGAGCTTGACAAAATGCCGCATCTGCTCATCGCCGGGGCAACCGGCTCCGGAAAAAGCGTGGCCTTGAACGCCATGATTTGCAGCTTTCTGTACAAGGCGACCCCCGATGAAGTCAGGCTGATTATGATCGATCCCAAGCGCATCGAACTTTCCAGCTACGACGGCATTCCGCATCTGATTACCCCGGTGGTGACGGACGCCAAAAAAGCGACCAACGCGCTGTTTTGGGCCATTCGTGAAATGGAGCGGCGTTATGAGCTGCTTTCGACCTTAAGCGCCCGGAACATATATCAGTACAATCAAAAAGTCGAAAAATCACTCCAAGAATCCCGGGAAGATGTTCTGGAAAAACTGCCCTATATCGTTATCGTCATTGACGAGCTTGCCGATCTGATGATGGTCGCTTCCCGGGATGTCGAAGTTTCCCTGACGCGGCTGGCCCAGATGGCGCGTGCGGCCGGGATACACTTGATTATCGCCACGCAGAGACCGTCGGTGGATGTTTTGACCGGGATCATCAAGGCCAATTTCCCCACCCGTCTGACCTTTCAGGTCTCGTCCAAAACGGATTCAAGGACCATTATCGATACCAACGGCGCCGAAAACCTGCTGGGAAACGGGGATATGCTTTTCCTGCCCCCCGGCACAGCCAAGCTGCAGCGCATTCACGGCGCCTTTATTTCCGAAGCCGAAATCGCCCGCATAACCGGATTTTTAAAGAAGCAGCAGGAACCGGATTACGACAAGGATATTACCAAGACCCCCGTAGAGGAAAAGTCTGTTGCCGACGACGAAGAATACGACGAGAAATACGACCAGGCCGTGGCGCTGGTAACAGAGAGCCGGCAGGCATCCATCTCGATGATCCAGCGGCACTTGCGCATCGGCTACAACAGAGCCGCACGAATCATCGAAGTCATGGAAAAGGAAGGAATCGTCGGACCTTCCGACGGTGTCAAACCCCGCGAGGTATTGGTTAGGGGATACGACGAACAACCATAACCCGGAGGGCGGGCG
>Ga0209536_100009502_pt1 | contig 14451 bp, 8 predicted proteins | sample DeeMarSeWOR28_12_FD_187461 | JGI IMG/M metagenome (GOLD analysis project Ga0209536, IMG submission 187461) | Marine sediment microbial communities from White Oak River estuary, North Carolina - WOR-2-8_12 (SPAdes) (version 2) | ecosystem: Environmental > Aquatic > Marine > Intertidal zone >...
AACCAATACTCGATACAGCCATGGCTCTCAAAAAACAACTTGAAGAAGGAAAGCCAGTCGCGTTGTATCCGTATAAAGATTCTGATCCTTTCCTTACATTGAATAATGAAATGCGCTTCCTCACCGCTAAACCCATCATCTACGCCGCGAATGTGGATGAGGCCAGTCTTGCTGAGGACAATGATTATGTGAAAGAGGTGCGGCAAGTAGCTCGTGAAAAAGAAGCTGAAGTCGTCGTGTTGTGTGCCAAACTAGAAGAAGAAATGGCTGGCATGAGCGATGAGGAACGCACCGAATTCCTGCAGCTGGCTGGAGCGGAGGAAAGTGGTTTGGAGCAAACCATCCGTCTGTGCTATAGCACACTTGGATTGATCAGTTTCTTCAGCATGAACGAGCGTGAAGTGCGTGCCTGGACAATTCCAAAAGGCACAACCGCGGTCAAAGCCGCAGGTGTCATCCACACAGATTTCGAGAGGGGTTTTATCAAGGCTGAGGTCATCCCGTTCGATGTATTTGTCAGGCACGGCAGCACAGCTGCGACTAAAGCCGCAGGTCAAATGCGTATGGAAGGCAAAGAATATATTGTTCAGGATGGTGATGTAATCCTTTTCCGATTTAATGTATGATAATTTTCAGGAAAAAATAAATTCAACCAAGTCAGGCCCAACTGATGAATCCATAGAGGAAAACAATGAACAATAAAAAGGTTGATAAATCTGAACTTGCATTCGGGGACCACGAAATTGAAGCTCCACAATACAGTGATATAGAAACACAATCTACATATCTCACCATGCGTGATGGTGTGGACATAGCTGTTGAAGTCCATCTGCCAAAGGGATTAACAGAGAATGAAAAAATCCCCGCTCTATTAAATCAAACCCGTTACTGGCGTGCCACAGAGCTGCGCACACCGTTTAAATGGTTTTTGAACGCTGACGATCTGAATCCCAGGTTCAAGGACTTCAAACCCTACTTCACCAGCCGTGGTTATGCGCTTGTTTATGTGGATGTGCGCGGTACCGGAGCCTCATTCGGCACCTGGCCTTACCCCTGGCCTCCTGAATCGATCGATGATGCTCATGAGATTGTTGATTGGATCATCTCACAACCTTGGTCAAATGGAAAAGTGGGCGGATATGGGATATCTTATGTTGGCACTACTGCAGAACTACTCCCTGTATCAAACCACCCGGCTGTCAAAGCCGTCATCCCACAGTTTAATCACCCAGATGCCTATATCGACAATGCTTTCCCTGGGGGTATATTTAACCAGCGCTTCGTTCGAGATTGGGGTCATCTCGATAATCAACTCGACCAAAGCACAGTGCCTGATTTTTACGGTATCTTAGGGCGCATGGTCGTTAAGGGAGTTATGCCTGTTGAGGGATCCAAAGGTCGAGTGAAGCTAAAAGAGGCCATCCAAGCACATCAAGAGAACGCGGTTGTTTTTGAGTTGGCTAAGCAGCTGACTTTTCGAGATCAATCTCCCGAAGGTGAGGAAATCAGCTTTGAAGCGATTACCGTACATCAATATCAGGAAACCATCGAAAATTCTGGTGCTGCCACCTTCGGTTGGGGCAGCTGGATGGATGCCGGAACAGCAGATGCTGTCATCAGGCGCTTTATGACTAATTCCAACAACCAGCGCGCGGTGATTGGAGCCTGGGAACATGGTGGTCAGTTCCATGCCAGTCCGTTCCAAAAACCGGGGACACCCGTCAGCCCGACGATCCACGCCCAATGGGCAGAGATGATCCACTTCTTCGACGCCTACCTTAAAGAAGCGGACAACGGCGTACGCGAAGAAAAAGTACTCTTCTACTATACGATGGGGGAAGAGCGATGGAAAAAGACAAGTACTTGGCCTCTGGAGGGCACCCAGAAAGAACGCTGGTTCTTCGCCAGGGACAACCTGCTTTCATCAGTTGAACCAACCGATGACTATGGCGCAGACAGATACGACGTGGATTTCAAAGCCAGCACGGGCGATCTAAACCGCTGGTGGGAGATGAGCGGCGTAGTCGAAAAAACTATAATCTATAAAAATCGCTCTCAGGCAGGTAAACAATTACTCACTTACACCAGCCAACCTGTGGAAACCGACTTGGAGATCACTGGTCACCCAATAGTGAGATTGTATGTCACCTCCACCGATCCAGATGGTGCTTTCTATGTTTATCTCGAGGACATTGATGAAGAAGGTCATGTCGCCTACATCACTGAAGGGCAGCTGCGCGCCATCCATCGCAAAGTTTCGGAGAAATCCCCTCCTTATAAGTTAACAGTTCCTTACCATACTTTCAAACAGGAAGACGCCATGCCATTGGTCCCTGGACAGGTCACCGGGCTTACTTTTGGGCTGCTTCCCACCTCGGCGCTAATCCGCAAAGGGCACCGCATCCGTCTGGGCATCGCCGGGCACGATGAGGGTACCTTTATCCGCATCCCGGATGAGGGTTTTCCGGTGATATCGGTCGAGCGAAATAAACTATATCCATCTCATATCGAACTGCCGGTGATCAGGAAGTAGAAGGACATATATATTCATAGGTAGATTGGTGAGCTATTCTGTCTGCGAACAAAATAACTAAAACCAAAACTCGACTTTTCGCATTCGGCGTGATAGCTGCTGGAATTCTAATTTTGATTTTGGGGATAGTTGTTTATATCATATCAGGTGCAGATCAAAACGCTGATACCCAGCTGGTCCCTTTAAAACTGGCTGATCTGCCGCTATCCCACCTGATTACAGGCCAAGAGGCTCTCGTCGAAATCAACCAATTGCATGGGAAGGCATTCCCGTTGACCGCTGGCGCAGTTGGCAGGTATGGTAACGAGGATCAGGCGGTCATCTGGGTTGCAGAAGCAATCGATGAAGCTGCTGCAAAGGAGATTCTCCTGGCGATGCGTGACCGCATCGCAGAGGGCAAGTCACCATTCACACCCACCAGCGAGCTGCAAACTGGAGACCACAACATATACATGCTTGACGGCATAGGCCAGAAGCATTTTTATTTTCGATCAAGGAATCTGATCGTTTGGACAGCTGCCGATGCACTATTATATGAAAGAGTCGTAGCGCAAGTCTTAGATTTTTATCCTTGAAGCCTGTTTTATTCTTCCCCCAACAACAAGGTTCACAATGAGTATAAACCTCAGGGGTATAGATAAGTTGAAAATTTCCCTTACTTGCTATTAAAAGTGATTAAATACCGGGTGCTAGATTTCACATAACCCAAATTAATCTATGATATTAGATCATTTTAATCAAATGTTAAATTGTATTTTGAACCAAGATACAATATACTAGATATTAATAATAAGAAGTTGTTTCGCAGCTTTTTCTAGCTGCAAATTAAGCGCGCACTATTAGAAGATTTTTCTTATGCCCACTCGCAGGTTGCGGAAGTCTTTTATTATGGCTTCCTTCCTAATATTCCTTCTTCCTTTATTCAGTGATTTGAATTCGATCACTAGAAACCAAGGGATAAATTCTGCTACCTATGAAAAGGTTAATGCATCCCAATCCCAAGGAAAATCACATCTCCAGGGCGCTGCTCAGTCTGATCGAACTAGCCGAGAATCCCAATCAACTGAGAAAATCACTCAGGAACCGAAACTCACAATTCAATCCAGCGGCGGTACGGGAAAACCAGCGATCTTCTCTCTGCCAGAAAGGTTCGATCCAGTTGATGACAAATACACGCAATTAAGCCCGACTGACTGGCGAGTGGATTTCCAGGATGGATTCGAGGGTGATCTAAGTGAATGGGATATATCAGACAACAGCACAGATGGCTCTCAACGGAATTGGGGTATTGATGATTACTATGTCTACAACGGCAGCAGTGCTCTGTGGGTCGCCTCTGGTGGAGCAGATGCTGTAGATCCAGAAACGACCTATTACCCTCACAATATGGATACCTGGCTGGTCACTGGCGTCCCGCTGGACTTGAGTAATGCCAACCTGGCGGACTTTGAATTTTTTATGCAGTATGATACCGAGCCCGAATGGGACTACATTTTTGTAGGTGTTTCCTCAGATGGACAAGAATTCTCAGGAGAGTGGTGGTCAGGTAGCTCCGATGGATGGCAATACTATAATCTGGATTTATCACAATATATCGGTGAGCCAGAAGTTTACATTGGTTGGTATTTCCACAGCGATTCATACAACTACGACGAGGCCGGTTATGAAGGTGTGTGGATTGATGATGTGGCAGTTTGGGTGGAAGATTCCTTAAGCCAGGCAAGCGACTCAATCCAAAATGGTGGGTTTGAATCAGGTGACTTGTGGTACTGGGAACAACCATCTTACTCCACAATCGAGAAAATAAACGCAGAGAACCCAAATGGGGGGGATTATGTTGCCTATTTCGGAGGCATCCAAAACGCCAACGAACAGCTTTTCCAACCAGTTTATCTACCCGATGAGGATATTACCTCTGCATCCTTCGATTTCTGGGTCAACCAATTCGGTCGAGAGACAAAGTTTAATGCAGATACGTTCTGCGCAGAATTGCGCAACCATGATTTATCCGAGATACTTGTAGATGTAGGTTGTTTGGACGGCATTGAATCAATCTCGGACAGCTTTGATCCTGGTGGTTGGCTTTCAGTAGCATATCCATTAAGTGATGAAGAATGGAGCAATATCCGCGGTAAAACAGTCAACGTAGTATTCGAAATGACCACAGATTGGTATCTTAACACTACCGTTTACCTCGATGATATCACCTTTGAAATCGTGACCGGATCCTCATCTGGCGACACCCTCGAGCCCAACAACTATTATGAAGAAGCAACCGAAATCACCCTACCCGCTGAATTGACAAACCTAACCATCGATCCAGACGGTGATTTTGATTATTTCAGTTTCGAAGCCAACGCAGGAGACACAATTGCTGTCGATGTCGACGCGGTGGAGCTGGGTTCACAAGTGGATACATACATTTGGCTAGATGACGCCGACGGCAATTCAGTTTGCGAGAACGACGATGATGGCTTATCCACAGATTCATACCTGAATTGTGAAATTGCCGTCGAGGGAATTTATTATGTGGTTGTTTCTTCTTACGATGGGCGTGGTGACCGCAACCAAGCCTATAATTTGGATATCGACCGATCTGCTTTTGGTGAACCAACGCCCCCGCCACCACCCCCCCCTACTCCGACCACCGAACCAACCCGGGATCCTAACCTGGATAATAAATGGACCGCCATGTTGTACTTAGTCGGTGACAACAACCTGTGTGATGCATACCCCCAGTTGATCTCCAAGATGGAGGATACACTCGGTCCTAAATTAAATGATTTCCTGACCATAACGGTATTGTTCGATCGTGACCCACGTTACTGCGGCACTGGTGTCACCACCCGCTACGTGATCCAACCCAACGGAGAATACACCGATAATATCAACCGCTGGAACCTGCGTGAGGTCAACATGGGCGATCCCGATACACTGGTCGACTTCGCAACCTGGTCGATGGAAAAATTCCCTGCTGAAAACTATTACCTCGCTATCGATGACCATGGCGGTGGAATTTCCGGTGTTGACTGGGACGAGACCAACTACCAGGACAATTTATCCAATGACGAGCTTTACGCCGCTATAAAACAAATTACCCAAAACGGCAGCCAAAAAATCGATATCTTCGCTTTCGAAGCCTGTTTGATGGGCTTGTACGAGAATGCCTTCGACCTCAGGGAGTTCACTGATTACATCTTTGTCTTCCCTACCATCAGCTGGAGCAGTGATTCATCTTACACTTCATATTTGAGCCATCCAGATTTTGATGGAACCACAACAGGGCGGCAGTTCGGCAACATAATATTCGATACCTATTACGAATCTGTTGGGTCGCCCTATTACTATACAGAGACACTGGTCGATTCAAGCAAAATCGGGGCGGTACAAGGTGCGGTGAATGATTGGGCTCTTACACTGCTTAGCGAGGTAGGGACAAATAAAGACGGACTCGAGACTGCCAGGAGAAACGCTCAGAAGATCGACACCAACATTGATAATCAACTTACCAAAGAAGATGCCTACATAGATCTCTGGGACCTGGCTGATGAAATGGCTGAACTGGGCATCGCCGAACAAGAAGGACAGGCGCTCAAGGATGCCATCGAAGCAGCCGTTCTGCGCACAGCTCAACGCTCAGTTGGGGACCTGGATTATGAGGATACGCACGGATTAGCTATTTACTGGCCTCTAACCGCCAGCGGCAGCTATGGGGCTTATATCAACAACCAGATCTACAATTCAACCCGCGAAGGCGCCTGGGACGAGTTCCTGACAGCCTACTTTGGTGAAGACGTGCGCGCTGGCTTACCGGTCGATATGGGTCCAGCCGAACGCCAGCAAACCAAGCGGAATCTGCTGCTGCCGTTGATTGTGCGGTAAAAAAGTTACCGGTATTCGATAGAATAAGACCTAAACCAATAATTTGAACAGCGGATCTGCTCCCGGCTCCGCTGTTATTATTACTTAAATCACTTGTTCCCCATTTCTGATACTGCTATACTAATAAAAATCCTAAATTATTCGCTAAACAGATAATGGAGGTCTATATACAAGAACGGAGACTATTCGCCCCTTACGCAGCATGCTTCTGGGGCTTTTTTTTCCGCAAAACCAAAGCCCTCCACAACAAGCACCTGCTGAGCGAGATTACAAAAATTTCAGCTTCATCATCCAAACTCAGCCGGTGGTTCTGAACGAAGTGAAGAACCTCATTGGGAGACTAGGCACTTGACCCTTCGCAAATTCAATATGAGTTGGACAACGAGAACCATTTGGTCCGCCATTTTAGTGTTGTTATTAATCTCTGCATTATCCGTATCCGCAGATTCGACCAAGCTGGTATCCATGCCCGATTATGGAGATGTGATCGATTTCGAGATTACCCCAGATGGGCGATATGTAGTATTTACAGCAGATCAAGACACTGATGAGAAACCGGAACTTTACAGTATTCCTGCAGCTGGCGGCACTGCGGTCAAACTCAACAACGTTGAACCTGAAAGCAGCGTCAGTGGTTTCTTGGTCAGCCCGGATGGGGCTCGAGTCGTTTACGTGCTAGATAATGACCTATACAGCGTACCGGTAGAGGGTCCAAAATCAGCAAGTGTGAAGCTCCATGACAATGGCGTTATGATCAGCTCCGTCTACATCAGCCCGGACAGCCGGCGGGTGGTCTACCCGGTTAAGGAGAGCATTTTCACTGCCAGGGAGCTGTACAGCATCCCGATCGGGGGAGGCGAACGGGTTCGGTTAAACAAAGAGCTGGTTGAAGATGGTTCCATCGATTGTTACTACATCCTTATCAGCCCGGACAGCAAGTACGTGGTCTACCGTGCCGACCAGGATACTTTTGCTGTAGAGGAGCTCTACAGCGTGCCGATCGAGGGTCCCGCCTCTGCAGCGGTTAAACTGAATGACCCACTACCTTCGGGCGGTGACGTTGCTTTCAAGAAGTTCGCAATCAGCCCAGACAGCAGCAGGGTGGTGTATATCGCCGATCAAGAGACCGACGAGGTCGATGAAATCTACAGCGTCCCGATCACCGGTTCCAGCACCGCGAACATCAAGCTCAATGGTCTTTTGCCCAGCGGCGGTGATATCGACAATTTCAAAATCAGCCTGGACAGCCGTTCGGTGATCTACCGGGCTGACCAGGATAGAAATGACATCATGGAACTGTACACGGTGCCCATCAAGGGGGGAGAACCGGTGAAACTCAACCACGAGATGGAAATCGAACGCGGCAGCATCGGCGATGATGTGCACGCTTTTGAGCTCAGTCCAGACGGGAAAACCGTCGTCTTCGAAGCCAGCTGGGTAAACCATATCCAAAACTACCCTGATTTTGGCAATATATTTTCATTCAATGTCTATGAGCTCTTCAGCGTGGCGATCGATGACCCAATGAGTGAAGAAATCGAGCTGTGGACGCCATCCGAGAAAGCCGGTTACGGTAGCGGTGAGCGTTACGTGTCGGAGGCTGTATTACACGCTGCCAACCACCCCATCTGTGAGATCAACTTCAATCGCCGGGGGGACACCGTGGTCTACCGAGCGGAATACCCCAATGCCGGCTATTGTGTTCTGTGGCGCGTTCAGGTCGATGGGTCTTCGCAAGCTGTGCAGCTCTATAGCGCTGATGATGCCACTTATCCGGAAGTCAAAGCTTACCAGGTCACGAAAGACGATTCGAAGGTGGTTTATTCTATGGCGTATGACAGCGAAATGGCAGCCAAAGCCGGTCCATCTCTGATGACACCTTCAAATCTGGCAGATACCCGGCTGACGAAGCTTTTCAGCGTGCCGATCAACTGTCCAGGGGAGTCCAGCCAGAAGATCAACGGGCCGTTGGTAGAGGGAGGCAGCGTAGCAGACTGGGATCTGAGCCCAAACAGCCGCGAAGCAGTCTACAAAGCCGACCAGGACACCTTAGACATCCAGGAGCTGTATCTAACCGATCTGGGGGATTGCTATCTTTATATACCGCTCATCCTGCAGGAATGACAGGAAGCCAGATTTGAGGGTGCGGTTAGATTGATAGCAGCGGAAAATCCGCTTTTTTTTATGTTGTCTGCAGTACTCCAGCATGCAACCAGACAGGTCCCTGAATTGTCCCATAAAATGGAGTTTTTCCGCTTTAATCCAAATATTTCTCTCAATCAGCCGTATCCAAACCACTAAATTGGCGTCCTATTAACAGACGCAATGTATCCGGCTACTTTATTGCGCAAACACTGAGGAGACCAAGGTCTATATGCCAGATACTAAGCGAAAAAGCAGTTGCGCTTTGGTTGACTCATCGCTGAGGTCACCTGAGAACGCGATTATCCTTGACGTTTACCTGTGCGGCCAGCATCCCGTCATCGCTACATAGCGATGACGGGATGTTCCTTGTTAAACGTTAGCCTACTACTATCCTTTTCCAAAGAATATCGCTGATAAACCCTCTGGTGGATCGCCAGGGGGTTTATCCATTGGGGGTAATAAAACCTATCCCCCATTTGGGTGATAGAGCACTCATCGTCTAGCACAAAAATTCCCATTCACTTCTCAAAGGGGTGATGATGAAATCATGCTGTCTTGACCCTGGGAATCACCACCCAGGCGATACCCAAACCCGGCAGCACAGGTTATAAAGGTGTCCAGTAGTTAAGGAGGTTCGGATGAAGCGCAAGAATATTTTATGGATCAGTGTGCTGGGACTCATCATCATTCTCAGTGCTGGTTGCACACAGGCAGGCGATCTGAAGGTCGATCAGGTCTGGGCGCGCCCGGGCGATCAGGGGGCTAACAGCGCAGTGTATTTGATCATTCAGAATAACAGCGTGGAGGCGGATAAACTGCTCAACGCTGAGAGCGATATCGCAGATGCGGTCGAGCTGCACGAATCCACCATCCAGCCTGTCGATGGAGGCCAGGGAATGCTAACAAAACCTCTGGAGGATGACTCCCACGAACACATGCAAATCCACCACCAGGATGACCAACAAACAGCTGGCCACATGCTAGACGATCAGCATGAGGATTGTGATCTCCCAGGCGATCATCCACATGATAGCGACCATCACGAGACCCATCATGGGGATGTTGATATGGAAGATCACCAACACGAAGATTGTGAACACACCAACGACCAGCATGAAGAGGGAGAGCACCACGATGAGCATCATCCCGATGGGGAGACGAGCGCGAAGACCATGGAAACAAGTATGGGGATGGGCCTGGAAGGCGGCGTGATGACGATGGTGCAGCAGGAAAACGTTCCCGTAGCAGCTCAGAGCCAGGTAGAGTTCAAGCCTGGTGGGCTGCATGTCATGCTGATCGGGCTGAGTCAGGACCTCAACCCTGGAGATACTTTCGCGATACGCTTGAACTTCGAAAAAGCTGGCCAGATCACTCTGGATGTACCCGTAAGCACACCTTAGATCCCTTTCTTGAAATTGGCTTCTTTCCCCGGGAGGCGGGGAAGGAAAACTTGGCAGCGTGGTGTTGTAGGAGCACAAAGCGTTCGTACAACACCACGCTAAATATTTAAGCACAAAATACGAGTATTGATCCTCATGAACATCAGCCTTAAAACATTTGACAAACAGGCTCCTCAGTGATAAATTATTAATACAAATTAATAAAAACAGGCAAAGGTGCGCCTAACGCCCGGAAGCGCGGCGCATAATGGGGGAAGCCGGTGGTCTGTCTATATACAGGCAGAGAGTCCGGCGCTGTCCCGCAACGGTAACACTATCTCCAGTGAAGCCCGAACACCCGCCTTTGATCTGCTCGTTTTCTCCCTCGTGGATAGGGAGGCCGGGCTCCTGAAGCCAGAAGTTTCTCAATATGTTACGCTTCAGGCAGTGCACCAAGCCTCCCGCCCAGTAAGGGCGGGTTACTCGTTCCCCAGCGGCCTCTCCACTAAGGAGGCCGTTATTTTTCTCTCGCACTCCGGTCCTCCTTGAAGAAACTCTGATAACCATTACAAGGAGTGAGTTGCAATGCGCAAATCTGTCGTTCTTTTATCTACCTTTATCGGGGTTATCGTGCTCGTCTTGTTTCTGGTGCTGATGAGTTTCAGCAACCCAACCCAGGCAGCAGAAATCTCTTTATCAGAATCCTCACAATCAGGGCAGAACAGCCTGCCAGTAAACGAGGTGATCTCTGATGCTTTGGTGTATATCGCTACCCACCAGCAGCCAGATGGCGGCATTGATGCTTTTGAGTCAGGCTTCGGATCCAATCCCAGCGGGTCGGCGCGCGCCGTCCTGGCGCTGGTTTCCACTGGACGCCCGGCAGGTTCAATGGTCCACAGCACGACTAACGCCAGTCTGGTGGATTACCTGGAAGGGGAAGTGGTGACTTTCACACATGACATCACCGGCTCATTATTTCCAGAACGAGCAGGCTTGATGTTGACCGCTGCCAGTGCAGCCAACCAAGATCCCACAAATTTTGGCGGGATGGACCTGATATCCGTGTTGGAAGCCACCTATGATACCACCAATGGCACTTATCACAGCGATGCTTCAGGTGGCTTTGCTACTGGTGCTGCCAACGATCTCAACCAAATCTGGTCGATTCTCGGCTTAAGCTCCGCAGGACAACCGGTCCCCATTTCTGCGACCAACTACCTGCTTGACTCCCAGGGTGAAGATGGCTCCTGGGGTTTCGGTGATCCGGATACCACCGGTATGGCAGTTGTTGCCCTGATCGCCAGCGGGAACGTAGCCCCAACAGACGAGGTGATTCAAGATGCCCTGGGGTTCTTTAGCGATACCCAACTGCCAAGCGGTGGCTGGAGACCTTCCTGGGATTCGGACCCGCTTAATGTGGATACCACCGCCTGGATAATGCAGGCACTGGCAGCTGCTGGTTATACACCGGTCACAGCCAGCTGGGCTGCCTCTGAGGGCACACCGCGATCGACGCTTATTAGTCAGCAGCATGAGAACGGCATGATTGGTGGCACATATGGGAACGCCTACAGCACCATCGAAGCGGTCTTCGGATTGAGCGAGAAGCCGGTGTTTATGTTGGGTCAATCGATCCGCAGCATGCGAGCTTTAACCTGGATGGGCGAGCTGCAGAAAGAAGACGGCTCCTGGCCAGACCTGTTCGAACCTGCTGGCGCTACCGCTGATGTTCTCTTGGCTTATATGTCTGCGGGTTTTGATCCTTATGCAATCAAAGCCACGGGCAGCATTTCTTCCGCCATGGATTATCTAGAATCTCAATCAGGGGATTTCGCAGGTGAAGACCCCGCCCGTGCCGGCAAATTGACTCTAGTGGCAGCGATTTCGAATGCTGACCCAACAAACTTCGGCGGAGTAGACTTGATTGACCTGCTGAATTCGTCCTATTACAAACCCGCTCAGGGCGGCTTCACCAACATAACTGGTACATATGGCATCACCAACACTTATTTCCAGGCCTTTCCCATCTTAGGATTAACCGCTGCTGGTGTAACGGTCCCCGGAAATGCCAGGCAAACACTGCTGGACCTGCAGCAGCCCGATGGTGGTTGGAAATATGACCTTACAGAATCCGCCCAGAATACCACCACCCCGGATAACACTGGGATCGCACTGCAGGCGCTTGTCGCCGCGGGTGTCCCTTTGAATGACTCAAGCATCCTCAGCGCCACAAATTACCTGCGCACCACACAGGATGAGACTGGGGGTTGGGGAGATGCCAACAGCACCGCTTACGCGATCCAGGGCTTGCTGGCCATTGGAGAACACTTGGAAAACGATTGGCTCAAGAACAGTCACAGCCCTTATGACGCCCTGTCCTCCTTCCAGAAAGTGGATGGTCCCTTCGTGTTCAAATGGGACTATCCAAGCGATAATTTCTTCGCCACCCGGCAGGCTCCCCCGGCATTGCTGGGTATGCATTACCCCTTTACACTCGTCAATCCAAAAACATTCGAGCCGGTGCTGCGCGGCCCAGATCCAGACCGTTTGCTTGCTGTCCCGCCTAAACCCACCTATGGCGGCAGCGTTGAGGTGCTGATTCCCTTTGGCAGCGACCAGGACAGGGATGGCACAGTGACACTTGATTGGAGAGTTATCGGTGCTGGGGACTGGGTCACCGGCACAGCCGTTCACCGCGCCAGCGGCTATTTTACTGCCACCATACCCATCTCAGACACGCGCTCGTATGAATTTAAAGCCACTTTTTATGATCCCGATGGCGTACAATCAGGCAGCCAGATCGCAGATACAGTCTCGCTCTCCAGCACACTGGCTCCCGAGATCATTTACCTCCCGTGGGTGCAGAAGTAACGGAAGCACAAGCCGTATGACCTACTCCATAGAGACGAGTTGGCGATGAAAAAAATTCTGATCCTGTTAATACTCTGCTTCGCTCTGGTACTGGGGCTTGCTTTCACTGAAATCTCAAGCGCCCAGGGAACCAACCGCGCCGGGTTAGTGATCCAGTTTGGAGACGGCAGGGTCGAGACCCGCTGTATTGAATTCAGCAAGCAAACGATCTCAGGACTGGAGATCCTAGAGCGATCTGGCCTGCCAGTAATGTCCGCCTTTGACCCCTCACTGGGTGCCATGGTATGTAAAATCCAGGACGAGGGCTGCCCGGTCGACAACTGCCTGTGCCAGAATCCACCGGACTACTGGTCCTATTGGCATCTAAATGGTGATAGTTGGGTATACTCTCCAGCGGGCTCGAGTATTTACCAGGTATCCGATGGGGAAGTACAGGGTTGGTCCTGGGGGCCAGGGAATCCACCCCCGGTGAGGACGTTCAACGAGATCTGCGCGGCTCCGGTTTCGGATACACCTACAAATACCCAGGTTCCCCCTACAGCTACGCCGGCCCCCACGAAAACCCCAATCCCCACACATACACCTGAGTTAGATCCAACAACCCAGCCGCCCCCAACTGAAACGCAAGCCCCACCCAATCAATCCGATTCCCAGGCACAAGAGACCCAATCACCCACAGCAACCCTGGAATCCACAACTGCTACTCCACCTGCTACCTTTACACCACTTCCCACGCAGACATCAGACCAGATACTGCCAACAAATACCCCCGCTGCGACCGAGACACCCGAATTCACACAGACAATTTCAATCAATCAAGGTCCGTACCCTTATCCACCTCAACCTGAACCGGAGATGACGAGGATCCCTCCGACCAGTCCACCTGCCTATCCAGATCCATACCCAATCGAACCAGCTCCAGAGATTGAACCAACTGCGATCATTCCCACACCAACGCTGATATCTGCCTACGCGCCCCCTGCTGAAGATACCACCACTCAGAGTGTATTTGATCGATTCTCGGATTCTATTCTAAACGCTCGCTATCAACTGCTTTGTGCTGCCTGGCTGCTTTGCGGTGGCTCCATATCCATCGTCCTGGTGGGTTGGCTGGTTATCCTTTTACGAATGTGGCGACAATGAAGGAAAGTCCAAAGGTTCTCACGCTCTTGATCTACGGTCTAAGCACGGCACTCGGCACCGTTGCACTGTTATACCCTTTCCTATTTCCAGCTGTTATCGAAGGTATACCAATGGGAATGGCACGCATGGGTGAAATGCCGCTGATGCTTACGCTGTTGCTCGGTCTCTGTCTGGTGGTTTTGTTGTATGAAGCGCAGGGTCAGGCGATAAACACCAAGCTGATCGCCCTGTTGGGCGTGCTGATAGCGATTAATGCGGCCCTGCGATTTATTGAGGTAGCCATCCCTGGTCCCGGAGGATTCAGTCCGATCTTTTTTTTGATCATCCTGACCGGTTACATTTATGGGAGTAAGTTCGGCTTCCTGATGGGTTCGTTGACGATGTTCGTCTCAGCCTTGGTGACGGGTGGCGTTGGCCCCTGGCTGCCGAGCCAGATGTTCGCGGCTGGATGGGCAGGTATGAGCGCACCGCTATGCCGCCCAATCATTCTTGGATTAA
>Ga0209536_100009503_pt1 | contig 14449 bp, 9 predicted proteins | sample DeeMarSeWOR28_12_FD_187461 | JGI IMG/M metagenome (GOLD analysis project Ga0209536, IMG submission 187461) | Marine sediment microbial communities from White Oak River estuary, North Carolina - WOR-2-8_12 (SPAdes) (version 2) | ecosystem: Environmental > Aquatic > Marine > Intertidal zone >...
GGCCTTGGAGCTTGGATTGGTGAATGAGGTTATTCTGACCAATCGCGGAGGCGCGCTTGCAAACATCGGACGCTATGATACTGCCATACAAGACTTCACGATCGCCCTTCAGATCAATCCCCGCTATGTCAATGCCCTGCGCAATAGAGCACTCGCCTACCTTGCCAAAAAGGACTATCGCCGTGCCTGGGAACAGGTACAACAGTTGCGTCAGATGGGGGTCTCGATAGATCCGGCGATGATAGAAACCTTGAAGCGAGAGCTGGGTACCGTTGTCCGATAAGGAGTTGCGGGCCCGTCGTACAGCCCATTTGGCATTCTTCGCAAGATTCTCTACTTTTGGGGCGATTATGCGCACGGTCTTCTCTGTCTGCCACGGACGGGGGAGACTTCATCCGAAAGGATTTCGCCATGCATAAACGCATTCTCCCTCTCCTTGAGTTCTTCGGGCTCGCCCTTGTCTTCATCGCTCTTGCCTATCTTGTTGGCCTCCCAGAGACCGGTGCCCGGAGCGTCCCTCCCTCGGTGCAAATTGAGAGCCAGGACCGAGGTCCTGCAGAGTGGGATAGGGCCCTGCGGCTCCCGACGCGCAGCGACCGGATTGCCAACTACACCATGGATGTCAGCCTCGACACCTCCTCCAATGTGATCGCAGGCTGGGAGATTCTCGAATGGACCAACACGACGGGCCGATCGCAGTCCCAGTTTCCTTTTCATCTGTACCATAATGCATGGAAGAACAACAGGAGCACCTACGCGAAGGAATCTGGATATGATCTCAGGGGAAGGACCATGGGGGAGGAGGACTACGGCTATACGAACGTTACACGGGTGGTCTTGCTCAACGAAAGGGGGGAGGTAGATATCACGTCGACCGGACAGTTTATCGATGCCGACAACGGGAACCCTGATGACCAGACGGTCTACCAAATCACGACCCCCCGACCGGTAAGGAACGGGGAGGTGTTGAAACTGCGGATCGAATTCGAGACAAAGCAACCGCTTCCTGTCAGCAGAACGGGGGCGATTCGCACGTATCATTTTGTCGCCCAGTGGTTTCCGAAGATCGGTGTTTGGTGGAACGGTGCATGGAACTGCCACGCGTTTCACAATACCACAGAGTTCTTTGCAGATTTCGGCGTGTACAACGTCACCCTCACTGTCCCAACGGGCTATGTTGTTGGAGCGACAGGGGGTGTTCCCCGTTGGGCGAGAGATAACGAAGATGGGAGCTCCACATTCAACTTCTATCAAGAGGATGTGCACGACTTCTCTTGGGTCGCGTCTCCCGAGCTCGTCCGGACCCTTCGCACATTCCGGCATACCGAAGTTGATGAATATTGCTCACCCGAACGGCATCATGATCTGCGCGAGGTGACGGTAATCCTGCTCTCACAACCGCATCACGAGAACCTGGTGGAGCGCTACTTCGATGCAACTTTCAAAGCCCTGCGCTTCTACGGAGAGTGGTACGGCGAGTATCCGTACGCCACGGTCACGGTCGTCGATCCGGCAAATGACAGCCGGTCAGGGGGCATGGAATATCCGACTCTCTTCACCGGGGGAGGCTCCATGTTCAGCCCCAAAGAGCAATCCTCTCCCGAGGGTGTCACGGTCCACGAGTTCGGCCATCAGTTCTGGTATGGACTGGTGGCAAACAATGAGTTCGAGGAGGCATGGCTTGACGAGGGGTTTAACACGTACTCAACGGCCCGGACGCTCGAGGCAGGATGGCCCCCCTTCAGGGCCGTGAGCTACTATCTTGGGGGCGTTCCGATTGTGCTTGAAGACTATGATGTGTCGCTCTTCCTGACAGGAAATCTCCAGGTTCGAGCGGGGGGGAACAATGATGTCATGGCCCGGCGCGCATGGGAGTACTATCAATCCTACGGGCTGAATTCCTATACCAAGCCGGCCCTATCGCTCGCGATGCTCGAGCGACTGGTCGGAGAGCCTGCAATGTACCGGATCATGAGAACGTACCACCACCGCTTCCGCTTCAAGCACCCAACCTCGAGAGACTTTATCAACATCGTGAACGAGGTCGTGGGGACCAACATGCAATGGTTCTTCGACAACACATGGTACAGTTCGGATTTGTTTGACTACGCCATCGATGGAATCACTAACCGTCGCATACCAGAGCCTGCCGGTCATTTCACCGGACCGGACGGAAGTGGCCTCGAGGCCCCCCCGCAGGCATCAGTGGACCTGTATGAGTGCACGGTCATCGTGAAGCGCGAGGGGGGAGCTATTGCTCCAGTTGAAGTCCTTGTGACCTTCGAAAACGGAGATGAGCAGCACGAGACCTGGGACGGCCAATACCGCTGGAAAGCATTCACCTATCGCACGGAATCCCCGGTCGCCTCGGCTGTCGTAGATCCCAACCTGAAGATCCTTCTCGATATCAACTACACCAACAATAGCAGAGTGATCCGGCCTCCGGATTATCGTTCGGTCGCGTCGCGGAAGATCGGATCCAAATGGATGTTCTGGTTCCAGGTGGGCATGGACTGGTCCACGTATCTTCATTAACTGCGTGGAATTGAGCCAAGGGAGACCTCATGTTTCTGATTTCATTCTTGAGCATCGTCGTACTGATCCTGGTGATCATTCTCCTGTCTCGTGTGAATGTGCTCACGATGCGCGTGAGAGCTCTGCAAGAACGTGTGGATCGGCTGGAAGGCAGGGCGCCGTCATCGGTGGCAGCCACGCCATCTGCAGAACAGCCGCGATCGCTGGCCAATGCTCCCAGCGTGCAGGCTCCACAGGTGCCGCCGGCGGTACGCGAGCGAAAGCCTTCGCGCACGCGGGAGGAGTGGGAAGCATTGATCGGCGGCAAAGTACTCAACAGAATCGGGGCGCTTGCGCTCATTATTGCCGTCGGCCTGTTCCTGAAATATGCGTTTGACCAACAGCTCATCAGCGAAACTGTCCGTGTGCTGATCGGGGCCTTGGTGGGCATCCTCGCCCTGTTTGGGGCATACCGGACGCGCCGACGGGGTTTTGAAATCTTCGCGCAAGGACTGGTAGGTGCCGGCATCGCAATCCTCTATCTTTCCGTCTACTCCTCGTTCAATTTCTATCAGCTTGTGCCGCAATGGATCGCCTTTGTCCTCATGGGACTGGTTACTGGTGTGACGCTCATCCATGGAGTGCACTACAATTCGCTGGCCGTTGCCCTGCTTGGATGGGCGGGGGGATTCTTGACGCCAATTATGCTGAGCACTGGACAAGCGAACGAAATCGGACTGTTCAGCTACATCGCGATCCTCGATGTTGGACTCTTGGGCATCCTGCTCGTGAGGACTCGGTGGTGGGTACTAGAACCGCTCACCTTTGCAGCAACGTGGTTGCTGTACGCCGCCTGGTACGTCGAAGAATACGTATCGGGGGACCTCCTCGTTACGCTGTTCTTTGTCTTGCTGTTCTGGGGGCTGTTCTTCGGTCTGGATGTCCTGCGACTATCACGCGAGTCCAAACCACAGGAAATCGGAATCGCCCTTGGTGTGACAAACGCGCTCGTGGCGTTTCTGGCGCTCCATGCACTGATCGATCCTGACTACCACGCATGGATGGGGACCGTGACCCTGTTCTTCGGGTCCGTCTATGCGATGACATTTCTTGCGGCGCGCGTCGGGCGACAGATAGGTAAGCGCCAGGAAATGCAGTTCGTGCTCACATCGATCGCTTTGGCAGTGGTCGCTGCGGGGATTCAGTTCTCTGATTTTGGAACGGTTGTTGTCTGGTCGCTCCTGTCGATCGGGGTGGCATGGGGGTCGCGGCGGTGGGAACGCGAGTATGCCTTCTATGCGAGCGCGATTATTCTCGGTTTGGCATTCGTCAAGTTCTTCGGAGAGCAAAGTGCGCTCCGGGTGCCAGAGTTCGAAGAACTTCAGTTTCTATTCAATATGCGCTCCCTGGCCTTGGTGTCTCTCTTCGGTGCGAGCCTCATGGTGGCATTGTTCATGGCGTCGGGTCGAGGAAAGATGGCTCGCACAGTACGGAGCTTCCTGTACTACGGGGCAGCGCTCTCCGTCTTGATGCTCTTGAGTCTGGAGCTGAACGACGTATTTCGTCGCCAGCTCGTCGGTCTCTCGGGTGACGATTGGCGTCATGCGGCCTATGCACATGTCCACACGTTCGCTGTGATGATGGCCCTGTACACCGTCCCGATTCTCTGGGTTGGCGTGCGCAAGCGTATTCACCCGTTCATAGTCTCCGGAGCGGTCGTGTTGTTGCTGGCCGCACTGCTGGGTGTGGCTCGAGGGTTTCTGTACGACCCAGTGGAATTGTACACACCGCTTCTCAACGTCCGGGTGATCGGGCTCCTGATCCTGGCGGTCACTGGGGCGTGGCACGCCCGGACGCTTGGCCCTCTGCAGAAAGAATTTCGGTGGACCGGGGGAGCCCAATTAACGGCCCGTTTGCTAGTGGTGGGCGTGCTCTTCACGCTTCTGACGGGTGAAGTTTTGGACTACTACGGTCAGCATATACACCTGGCCGCAGGGGACCCTCAGACGCAGGATCAGCTCGGCAATATGCGCCAACTGGCGATTTCGGGTATCTGGGTGCTCTACTCAGCAGCGCTCATGGCCTTCGGCCTCTGGAAGCAGATCCGGGCGATCCGCGTGGCTGCCTTTGTCCTTTTCGGGGTCTCGATTCTCAAGATCTTCGTCTATGATCTCTCATTCCTCGAGACGCTGTATCGCATTTTTTCCTTCATCGCTCTGGGCGTGGTGCTGCTGACGGTAAGCTACGCCTATCAGAAATTCCGGCATATTGTTTTTGGCGTCGCGCCTGCCGGTCCGGGAGGCGAGAGCGGCCAGGAGCCGCCGCGAGATCCATCCGCCGAGAAAGAGGACTGAACCATGAACGTGCACACATCATTTGCTCTGGGGATTCGGAAAGTCAACCGGACGAAACGGATGATCGTTTTCGCGTGGCTCCTAAACGTCCTGCTGGCACTCGTGGTAGCAGCTCCTATGCTTGGACTGCTCAATGAGGCGATAGCTCCGACCGTGATGGAAGAGCGTTTGCTCGAGCAGCTGGATCTGAATTGGATTGAAACCTTCAGAGCCGACCGGCCCAACAATCCAATTGCCCAGATGTTGTTGCCCTCGCGTCTTGGGGCACCTCCCTTCTACGAGCATCTTGACCAGGTGATCAACGGAGCAACGGTCACCTCCATCGGCCGGTTCCTCGGAAGCTTGTTCTTCGAATTTCGGGTGAACACAAACGAATTGGATCTCGCGGCCGTGATCATGATGCTGTATGTGCTCCTCTGGACGTACCTGTCAGGCGCATTCGTCGGCATTTATGCACGTGAGCACCGGAGTTCCTTCACAGAGTTTCTGCAACTGGGGGCTCGGTATTTTGGAAAATTCTTTCGGCTTGTGCTAATCCAAGTGGTGGTCTATGTCCTTCTGTTCCTGCTTGTGGAATGGGTGAGCCGGAACATCCGCGTGTGGACAGCCAACGAGCCAAGCGAGCTTACGGCGTTTGTGTACTTCATGATTCGCAATGCGGGAGTGATCGTGATGATCGGCTTGATTACGCTTCTGTTCGATTATGCAAAGATCAGGATGGTGGTCGATACACGAGTGAGTGCCGTGGCGGCGTTCGGCGCGGGCATCCGGTTTGTGGTCACCCACCCTGTGCGAACGGTACTCTTGGCTTTGATTCTGGCAGTCCTGGGTGCGGTCTTGGCGGCTACCTTTGTCCTCCTCGAGCAGCAGATCGTACAGTCAACATTCTGGACAATCTTTTTGGTCTTTATCCTGCAGCAATTGTACGTATGGAGCCGTCAATGGCTCAGGGCGGCGTACTATGCGACCCAGACCGCGCTGTACCAAGCCTCCACGCGGGTTCGGGAAACAGAGTCTGCAGCTGCAAATGGTGTGGTTGGTGTGACCGGCGTATGAACGAGCTCCGCTACAATATCGTCACGGGAGACTGGGTAATTATTGCCCCCGAGAGATCGAGGCGGCCGACAGAATTCGTCGCCTCGGCGGACGCTGTGCTGCCGCAGAAACACCTGGCGAGCTGCCCCTTTTGCCCGGGCAACGAGGCCGAAACCCTCCCCGAAGAGTACAGCGTCTCGGGCTCTGAGGGGTGGATGGTTCGGGTGATTCCCAACCGATTTCCCGCCCTCGCGCGTACGGGGGAACGGTCGCGCCATATGGGCCCACTCCACCGTCATGTATCCGCTGTTGGTGTGCACGATGTCGTCGTGGAACACCGTCGGCATGATTTGACGGTTGCGACAATGAGTGCGGATGACGTGGCACGAGTGCTTTGGGTCTACCGGGAGCGATTCCGGCAGATCCGCCAAGATCTTCGAATCGAAGCGATCGTCGTGTTCCGCAATCACGGTGAGGCTGCGGGTTCGTCGCTCCATCACCCCCACTCGCAAATCCTGGCCACGCCGATCGTCCCGGCACAGTTTCGGGAACGCATCGAGACCGCCATCCGTCACTATGACACCTTCGGGGAATGCGTGTTTTGTGCAATGGTGCGCAACGAAGTCGAGGAAGGCTCGCGAATGGTGGAAACCAGCGAGCATTTTGTGGCGTTCATCCCGTATGCTGCGGTGACACCCTTTCACACGTGGATCGTTCCTGTGAGGCATGCCTCTTCATTCGACGCAATCACAGACGCTGAGATCAACGATCTTGGAGCGGTGTTGAGGTCCGTCATCGCGAGACTGGAGTTGGGGCTGGGAAATCCCGCGTACAACTATATTATCCGGACGATCCCAATTCGGACCCTCAACACTGAGTACTTCCATTGGTACCTCACCATTGTCCCCCGCTTGACACGTACAGCGGGATTTGAACTCGGAAGCGGCATGTTCATAAACGCAACTTTGCCCGAGGAGAATGCCGAGTTCCTCCGTACGGTGGAACTTTCACAGTAGCTCAGTTTCGGAGGGACCAGGGGTCCCCGTTTTGCTTCCGTCGGATTTCTTTCGTACATTCTTCCTCCGATGGCATCGGGGTGTAGCTCAGCCTGGCTAGAGCGCTTGCTTTGGGAGCAAGAAGTCGCTGGTTCGAATCCAGTCACCCCGACTCTCCAAGATATTCTATCGTCCACGGCCCTGAGTTCTCCGGGGCCGTTTTCATTTCCAGGCAGAAATCCCGGTCTGTGATCCCCCCCTCCTTCATGGTCTCCACCGTGGACTCTGAAATACCTAATAGGATCAGAAACAGAAGGAAAAACTTCTGCGAATATCCTTGTCCGTGAGTAATATCACAAAGCAAACAAGGTTTTTTTGTGTATACTAGTCACGTAGCACAGGGGGGGTGCACACACAAGCATGGTAGCAGTCCGGCATCTAACGGCATTGCGCGTCCTATCGATTTCACTCACCTGTCTTGCAATCCTCGCATTGTTGCCTTGGACTTACGTCCGCGCACAGGATCGCCAAGATCAGGATGCACGCCTCTATGCCCAGTTCGAGCGCGGCTATGAGGCAATTGCAAAAGATCCTGCCGGGGCCATCCCCATCTTCGAGAACATCGTCCGCACCCATTCCACGAATACCAGCGCCCGCAAACAGCTCGGGGCGCTCTATATTGGGGCCGGACGGGCCGAAGAAGCCTTGGAGCAATTTCGCGTCGTCGATGTGCTCTCCCCCTCGGATTCCACAAAGTTGCAGATCGCCTATTTGTTGGCATCGCTGTCGCGGCATCGGGATGCACGCTCGGCGTTTGCAGGGCTAGAAGGATCGGCAGATGCCGCGATTCGAGAGCGGGCCTCAGCGGCCACCGCCATTCTCGATTGGACGATCCGTTCCGAGGCCTATCCCTGGTGGGGACGAGTCGGCGGCGATCCGTACTATGACAGTCGTTTCAGCAACACGGTCTTTCGCTTCTGGATGATGGGGGGCCGATATCTCACTGATACACCGATGCTGTCAGTGTACGCCATCGGTCTCTTCACTCGCGACACCCGGTCTTCCGGTGGAGCTGTCCCTGTGATCTATTCAGACAGCTATTCGCTCTTCGGTGGCGGGTTACGTCTGCAGCCATTTCTGGGGGCCACCATCGATCTCCAAGGAGGGCTAGCAATCGACCTGATTGACCGCCCCGGCAACACAGAACTCCGTGGAGACCTGAGGCTTCTCGCCAGCTACGGCTGGGGACTCTATCCCGTGCCCGAGTCACCAGAACGGTTCGCCTTTCGCTTCAAGCCGTTCGTCGAGGCTATGGTCATGGGGGGCTATTATTCTCGCTATCAGAATGTCCTCGGGTTCGGGCATGCTAAAGGCGGTGCACGGGTTGTGGAGTGGTGGAGAAGCTACGCAGAACTCTATCTACGCGCTGATCTTGTCGCAGACACTCAACGCGCATTCTACAACAATATCGTTGAAGGAAGTGTCGGTCTCAGATTCGTTCCCGACTTTGGGTGGGGATTGCAACTCCTGGCCGAATATCATCGGGGTATGTACTGGGATACCTCGCTGTCCACATCCCCCTATGAGCGGTGGTATTCGAGCGGACGTCTATACATTGTCATTGATCAACCGTTTGTCCTCTAACATGGTTGTCTGTTCATGGAAGCCTTGATCACCATAGTGGAGTTCTTCCGTTCGACCTACGACGCTGCCCAGGGCATCGTCGCGGTCGTTGCGATTCTGCTCTTAATCAGCGGAATCGACGACCTTTTCCTTGACCTCTACTACTGGTTCTTCCGGATCGTCTATCCCAAAAAGATCAACCGGTATCGTCTTGAAGACCCCGCGCGTCTGAAGAAGACTGAGCACAAACTCATCGCGGTGTTCATCCCTGCCTGGCACGAGTACGACGTAATTGACAAGATGTTGCTGAATGCCTGCCGGACGCTCGACTACAGTAACTATGACATCTTTGTAGGGGTGTATCCGAACGACCCACAGACGATTGCCAAGGTGGAAGAGGTTGGCCTCACGTATCCACATGTGCACGCGGTTCGCACCAATCATGACGGTCCGTCAACGAAAGCCGATAATCTGAACGACCTGTTTCAGGGACTCATCCGGCATGAAAACCAGACGGGCAAGCGGTATGAAATTGTGGTGATGCACGATGCGGAGGATATCATCCATCCGATGTCGCTGCAAATTCACAACTATTTCATTCCGCAATACGACATGGTCCAGCTCCCCGTGTTTCCGCTCCCTGCGCCTGGTAGCAAAGTGGTGCACTGGACGTATGCGGACGAATTCGCCGAGAACCACTCCAAGGACATGGTCACGCGACAGCTGTACAGCAACTTTGTGCCGTCGGCGGGCGTGGGAACTGGCTACAACCGGTGGCTGATTGAGTTTGCTGGAAGCTCTTTTGCGCGCAATATCTTCCGGAAGTCCTCGCTGACTGAAGACTATGACATTGCCCTGCGCCTTGCGATGGGGAAGGCGAACCTGCTCTACCTCTACCGGCCGTTTGGCATCAACGTGTGTACACAGGCATACTTTCCGGATCAATTTTGGGCAGCGATCCGCCAGAAGACGCGTTGGTTAATCGGGATCTGCCTGCAGTCGTGGAAGAACGTCGGATGGATCGGTGACTTCAAGTTCCGGTTCACATTGTACCGTGACCGGAAGGCCCTTGTGACCAACGTGGTGAATGCCCTCGCGTATTTTGTGTTTCTGTACGTCCTCATGTACGAGCTTGCCCGGTTGGGGTATGCGGGAGACGATCTCCTTCCTCCGATCGTCTCCACGACGAGTCCAATCTGGCCCGTCATCATCGTGAACACAGTGCTGATGTTCTGGAGGTTCTTCCACCGGGCCCTGTCGGTAAGCAGAATCTACGGATGGATGCAAGGGCTGATGAGCATCTTGCGGTTCCCGATAGGGAACCTGATCAACTCCTACGCGACGGTCCGCGGGATCACGCAATTCGGGCTCGCGGTGCTCCACGACCGCACAATGACATGGGACAAAACCAGTCACACGTTCCCGTCCGAACATCCGCTCCCGGCAGGATTTCAGCCTGTTGCTTCTGAGGTTCAGTCCCAGTATCATACATCCGAGAACACGACATGGCCAGTCCCGAAACGCCGAAGAAAATCCTCTACGTCGACGACGAAGAAACGCTCCGTCTCCTCGTCAAAAGTCAACTGACGAGCGAGGGCTACGAGGTTCAGGTAGCCGATGATGGAGACGTCGCCGTGGAAATCCTCTCGAAGTCTCCGCAGGATCTGGTTCTGTTGGATATCCGAATGCCGCGCATGAACGGCGTCGCGGTTCTCGAGGCGCTCAAGAAGAAAGATCTCAAGCCCCGCATCATCATGCTGACGGCCGTTGATGACCTGACGGTCGCGATCCAGTGCGTCAAGCTTGGCGCGAATGACTATCTGACCAAACCATTCGATCTCGAGCACCTCCTCGCGGCGATCAAGCGGGTACTCGCGCGATAACCTCCTGCCAACCCGCTGGACCAAAGGGACCCCGTTCGAACAGTTCAATGGGTATAAAAAAATGAAAAGGGAGGCTCAGGCAGAGCCTCCCTTTTGCGTTTGTCGCAGGAGGACGCGCCTACTGCCCGCGTGCCTTCTTCAATCGTACTGTTACGCGTTCCGTCCAGGACTCCAGGAGTGAGTAGAAGGTCGGTACGATGACCAATGTCAAGAACGAGGAGACAGACAGGCCGAAGATCACCGCGATGCCAAGGGGTCCCCAGAAGCCAGCGCTCTCGGCTCCCGTCACGAAATGGAGTTCTCGCCAGTCGAAATCTATCCCCGTGGCCAGCGGGAAGATCCCCAGAACGGTCGTCGCTGCCGTCAACAAGACTGGGCGCAGGCGGGTGCGGCCGGCCTCCAGAAGAGCGTCATCCAGCGGCATCCCTTCCAGCCGTTTTCGCTTGGCGAAATCGAGGAGAACGATGGCATTTTTCACTACGATCCCCGCGAGCGCGATCACTCCCACCCCCGTCATAATGACCACAAACGGTGTGTGCGTGATAATCAGTCCCATGAGGACCCCAATGAGGGACAACAGGACGGACAGCATGATCACGAAGGGGACTTTGACAGAATTGAACTCGGAGACCAAGATCAAAAATACCAACAGCAAGGTGATCATAAACGCCTGGCTGAGGAATGCCTCAGCCTTCTTCTGCTCTTCATCCTTTCCCGTAAACTTGAGCGTGTAGCCGGTCGGCATCGCGAACGCGGCGAGTCGATCTTTCACATCGTTCAGGACTTCGGATGCGACCCGGCCTTCAACGTTCCCGGTGACGGTGACCACTCGCTTCAGATCCTTCCGGCGGATATCGGAGAGGCCCGAAGACATGTGGATGTCTGCGATTGCCGAAACCGGGATCGAGAGCTGTTGTCCGCGACGATTCATGAAGCTGACGCGCAGATTGTCCAGATCCTGCTTGGATTGTCGCTGGCTTTCCTGAAGCCGGACGCGAATCTTGTATTCGTCTTCACCCACCCGGTATTTGGAGGCCTCGGTGCCACTGATCGCAGTTCGGATCGTGGCGGCGATCTGCCCCGTGCTCGTCCACAAGGCGCCCGCTTTCTCGCGGTCGACGATCACTTCGATCTCAGGCTTTCCAGCGTTGTAGTCGTCCTTCAAATCGAACAGGCCGGGGATGTCCTTGATCTCACTTCGGATCTGCGCACTGAGTGCCGCGAGCTGAGCATAGTCCTCTCCCGAAATCTCAATGCTCACGGGAGCGCCGACAGGGGGTCCCATTTCCTGCTTGGTCACGAGGATATCGGCGCCGGCAATTCTCGCTGTGGATCTTCGAATCTCCTCAAGAGTTGTGAAGGTGCTGCGCTCGCGCATCGACTTCTCAAAGAAATTGATCGAGACCCGGCCCTTGTTTGCGGTTCCCTGTCCGCCGAAATCGAACGGATCATCGGAAGTCCCGGCATTGGCGAGGACAAACTCCATATCTTCATTGCCCGGTATCGACTGGAGGCGTGTCTCAATCTCGGACGATATCCGGTTCGTCACATCGAGAGCGGTGCCCGGAGGCGCCTGGATGTTGACGTTGACCTGATTGGGCTCCAGGTTCGGGAAGAACTCCACGCCGGTGTTGACAACACCGAAGAGAACAATGGTGAGAAACAGTAACCCAAGGGAACCACCGATCGTGAGGGGCCGGTGTCCAAGGGCCCATCGGAGCGTCGCCACATATTTGGTCTGCATCCACGGAAAGGCCTTCTCGTCGACCTTATGGTAGAGCCAGGTAATCGGGTTGTATTTCTTGTACCAGTGAGGATGCAATAGATCCTCCCGTGCTTTGGTAATTTCCTTTCGGTAGTTGATCCACTGCGCCCCCTGGACGGGGCTGATCACAAAGGCCACAAAAAGCGAGGAGCCTAGTGTTGCGATCAGGGTCACGGGAAGGTACCACATGAACTCTCCGACGACACCTGGCCAGAACAACAGAGGCACGAAGGGCGCGATCGTCGTGATCGTGGACGAGAGGACCGGTATGGCGACCTCCGCGACACCATCTTTGGCTGCCGTCGTCGGGTCTTTCCCGTATTCTTGCTGATGGCGGTAGATGTTTTCAATCACAACGACCGCGTCATCCACGAGGATTCCAAGAGCAAGGACGAGCGCAAAAAGCACAACGAAGTTCAACGTGATGTCCATGATCCCCAGGATCATGAATCCAATGAGCATCGACAGTGGGATGGCGGTGGAGACCAGGATCGCGTTCTTGAAGCCGAAGAATGTAAACAGGGCAAGCACGACGAGAACCATCCCGGTGAAGATGCTGTTTTCAAGTTCCCGCACGGATCGACGGATGTTGACCGACTGGTCGTTCGAGATCTCGAGGCGCACACCGGCCGGGAGGAGAGCATCTTCCTCGGCAAGGACTTCCTTGACATCTGCGGCAATCCGCAGCAGGTTCTCGCCTGCACTCTTACGCACGGCAAGGGTCACCACCTCTTCGGTATTCAGCCGGGCATACGTCTTCCGGTCCTCGAAGGAGTACTGCACCGTGGCGACATCGCGAACATAGATCGGTTCGCCGTTCTGGATCTTGACCACGATATCCTCAAGCGGGGTCACCTTTTTGAATTCCCCTGGAATCCTGATCGTATAATTTGTCTGACCGTCGTCGATCGTTCCACCTGGAATGGAGAGGTTCTCGGCCCGGATCGCGCTGACGAGGTCGTCGAAGCCAAGTTGATAGGCATTCAGGCGGTAGACGTCCACATTGACCTGCACTTCGGGTTCGATCCCGCCGATCAGATCAGCCCGCAACACTCCGGGGATCGACTCCACTTTGTCCTGCAAGTCCTCGGCGACCTTCTTTAACCTCGCGAGCCCCACTTCGCCAGTCACATTGACGAACATAATGGGAAACTCGCTGAAATTGATTTCTGAGACGATCGGATCGAGGATGTCTCCGGGGAGTTCGGGCCGCGTGGAATTGACTTCATCGCGTACCCGCCGCAGGGCTTCGTCCATGTCGATTCCGGTATTGAACTCAACGCGCACCGTGGACAGTCCCTCTTTGGACACAGAACTGATCTGTTTGACGTCCTTCAGACTCCTCAGGGCCCGCTCGAGCGGCTGCGACACGAGTCCCTCGATGTCGATTGGGGACACACCGATGTAGGGCGTGGAGACAATGACGAGGGGGATCGTGATGTCCGGTGCGGATTCCCTCGGCAGGTTGGTGTAGGTGTTCCACCCGATCAGGGCAATGAGCATGATCAGGATATAGACGGCAACGCGGTTATCAATGGCAACGTTGGAAATACGCATAGGGTGGACCTAGTCTCGTTAGAAAAGTTACTGTTCAATGGTCACGGACTGACCGGCAACCAGGAGCTGGTAGCCGGAGATGATCAGATGATCGCCGGGCTGCAGACCGCGGGTGATTTCGACCAGGTTGTCTTGCCGTGCGCCGAGCGTCACGATGCGCTCCTCCGCCTTTCCGTTGACTTCGACGTACAGGACATTCTTGTCGCGGTCAACCTGTTGAACGAGACTTTGGTCGACGATGATTGCATTGGGGCGAACGGATCGGACGATGCGCACACGTGTGATCATCTCGGGCTTGAGTCTTCCATCGGGGTTGGCGATGGAGATCTCCACAGGGATCGTCCTGTTGTTCGACGACACTGAAGATCCAACGAAAATGACGCGTCCCTTGAGGCTATCCTCCGGAAAGGCATCGGGAATCACCGTTGCGTCATCGCCGACGGTAATCGTGCCGGCAAAACGTTCCGACACATCGGTGACTACCTTGATGGAGCCGACGTTCACAACATGAGCGACAGGAACCGCCGGCGGGGCGTATTCTCCGGCCTCACGGAAGCGCTCGTTCAAAATACCGTTAATGGGGCTGCGGACCCTGGTGCGCTCGAGGCGGGCCGCGCCCTCCCGTGGGTGCTCGAGAACCTGATGAGTCCACTGCTGGGAGGCGTCATCCTCGCCGCGGTCCTCGCCGCGATCATGTCGACCGCGGACTCACTTCTCACGGCG
>Ga0209536_100009504_pt1 | contig 14447 bp, 8 predicted proteins | sample DeeMarSeWOR28_12_FD_187461 | JGI IMG/M metagenome (GOLD analysis project Ga0209536, IMG submission 187461) | Marine sediment microbial communities from White Oak River estuary, North Carolina - WOR-2-8_12 (SPAdes) (version 2) | ecosystem: Environmental > Aquatic > Marine > Intertidal zone >...
CTCTCCTGGCCTCCCGACAGCCGTGCAGCGACCAGGTCGAGGGTGATGCCGCCAGGCCCGGCGTCGAAGCCGAGGCATGCGTCAAGGTCTTCCATCACACGCGTGACCGCGATCATGCCGCACGGTGGCGACCCCTACCAGGAGCCCGTGCCGGCGGCGGTGTACGTTGGCAAGTCACCGAAGACAAGTTGCTTAATTTGGGTGTCGATGTTGGTTTTAGTGAAGATGATTATGCCGTCTATGTCAGTGTAGGCGAGAAATTTTAGTAAAGTAGAATCAAAAGTAAGGCCCGATATGTGGGCAGTTACATCTTGGCGAATATGTAACTTAAATTTGGCGGTACCGTTACTTCACCGATTTGGTATACTCCGTAACAACGAGAGAACGCTGCAAGAATGTAAACACTATGATGCAATATCTCACACTCTTTGTTCTGATGTCTGTCATGATGTTGCCGGTAAACCCGGTACTGTCTGCGCCGGTATTGCCTCCGTTAAACAGCAGCAATACCGGTGAACAACTCTCAGGTAAGTTTATCTGGTTTGAACTGGCAACGGTTGATATCGAAAAACAAAAATCATTTTATGGTGATGTATTTGGCTGGAGCTTTCAAACGATCAACGAAAAGGCTGAGCAGTACACGTTAATCAAGAATGGTCAGCGCAATGTTGCAGGCTTATTCCAGGTAGAGCCGCGCAATGAAACACAATTGGGAGGGCTCTGGATTGGCATGATGTCAGTGCAAGATCCGAATACAGCGGTGGCTACTGTAAAGCAGTTAGGTGGTAGTGTGCACACCCCACCCACTGAATTACCCAACCGTGGTACCTATGCCTTGTTACGAGATCCAGAAGGGGCATTGTTTGGCATTCTAAAATCTAGTAGCGGAGACTCTCCGGATCGAGAGATAGAAAACGGCAATATTTTCTGGATGGATCTGTTTGTTAAAAATATTTCAGCCGCCACTGAATTTTACAAAAAACTGGCAGGCTATGAAGTTGTAACTAATGATGAGGCGGGGGCTAAGCGCACTTTTCTTCGTTCATCCGATAAGTTCCGTGCCGGTATTGTACCCTTGCCTGATGATGCAAACCGTGCAGGGTGGTTACCTTATGTTAAGGTCGAAGACGTCACTGAAACGTTGAAAAAAATTGAAGCAGCGGGTGGTATTATTATGGTGTCGCCAGATAAATCGCTTCTGGATGGTAACCTCGCTATTTTTGCCGATCCACTAGGTGGCATTATGGGTATTGTTAAGTGGGGGCCGCCATGAAACTACCCAGCTTACTGTTTAGTTTGATTCTATTATTGCTGTCACTTATTGGTTGTACTTCAAACGGTGGTGGCCATGTTCATGGTTCGGTATATTACAGCACGGGTTATTATGATCCCTGGTATTGGGGGCCCGGTTACTATCCACCAGGTCACCCTCCACCTCCAGGGCATAAACCTAAACCCAAACCGGAGCACCCGATTGCAAAGCCACCAGCCAATCGCCCGCCAGTAAAACCACGACCTCCGGTTGCCGGTCCACCACCGAGACCTATGCCACGACCTTCACCTAGACCGATGAGGGTGCGTTAAAGTGGTTGTTTGTAGAAACTATAAATTTAAGGAATGAAAGATTATGTTTAACTTGCTTAGACTAATAATCATATCAGGATTATTAACTAGCCTGTCAGTAAATGCTGAGCCAAAAAAACAGTCACTGGATAGTGATATCAGCAATATGCGTGAAATTATCTCGAATCGGCGCCTGGATCATGTTCAGGCCTATATGGGAATTTCAGCCTTTGAAGAGAAACAATTCCTGGGTGTATACAACCGCTATCGGGATGAAATGCAGCCGATACTTGATGAGCAAGCTAAACTTGTTACTGATTATATTAATGCTTATCAGAATAAAAAAATCACCGATCAATTTGCAGATAAAATTACTCGAACAATGCTTGAGCTGGCAGCTAAAAAAGTTGCAGTCCGCAAGCAGTTTGTTTCAGAGTTTCAGGCGTTCCTCAAACCCAGAGCGGTTGCCCGTTTTATGCAGTTAGAAAATAAACTCGATGCGATTATGTCTTACGACCTGGCTCGCAAAATCCCACTTGTCCCAACTGATAAAGTTAATGCGCCAACAAACATAAAACTACAATGAAGACGCTTGATCAGATCAGAGCGGGCCTGGACAAGGATGAATTCTTTTTAGAATTCATGCCAACAATGTCGTTGGCTGAAGAACGTTGTGTAGGCGCCGAAGCATTAATACGCTGGCGGCACCACGATGAGTTTGTTTCACCTCTGGAATTCATTCCTCTAGCAGAAAATACACCGTTGTCTGGATTACTGACATTTAGGGTTATTGAATTAATTGGACGTGATCTTGGGGAGTGGCTGAGAGCATCAGATGGTGTGCATATTGGCATCAACGTATCACCAGATCTCATTGGACGTGGCGCGCTTGAATATGCCGTGCAGAATGCAGGAATATTTGATCTGACAGACAAACTCTTACTCGAAGTCACTGAACGTGGTTACCCGGATAAACAGGCACTTGCAGCATTGCTCTCGGCTAAAGGCAGGACCAAAATTGCGCTTGATGATTTCGGGACAGGTGATGCAAATCTTTTGCAGTTATCCCAGATGCATGCAGATGTCCTGAAGCTGGACAAGTTCTTTGTGGATCAGATTGTTGATACAGATAACATTCCGAATATCGTAAAAGGCTTGACAGCCTTTGCGCTGGCAATGGAGTATGAGTTGATTGCTGAAGGTGTAGAATCTGCAGTACAGGTTGAAGTATTACGTGAGCTGGGTGTTCAAATGAGCCAGGGCTGGTATTTTTCAAAATCTCTCCCCGTTAATGAGTTCCTGGAATTTTATAAGAGCCGGCAATAGCTAACCCCGGGTTGCCAATTTTGATGTAACAATATCCTGTTATTTTGAGGGAAGCCTAATATGAAAAAATATAAACACCTATATAAATTTGTTTTCGTAACCAGTATTTGTATATTTGCAAGTACTGTATCGAATGCATATGCGGCAAGCAATGCCGACCTGGCCAAGGCTGCACAAAATCCGGTGGCTGATATGATCAGCCTGCCTTTTCAAAACAATACCAACTTCAATGTTGGGCCCTATGACAAAACCCAGAACGTCCTCAATGTTCAACCGGTTTATCCAGTTAATTTGAATCAGGACTGGAACCTGATTACCCGCACAATTGTGCCCATTATTTCACAGCCCGCCACGGCACCGGGTCAGGATAGAAAATTCGGCCTGGGTGACATACAGTTTTCAGCGTTCTTCTCACCGAAAGCACCTACTGCGAGCGGCTGGATCTGGGGTGCTGGAGTTATTGCCCAGCTCGATACGGCGACAGACGATCGTTTAGGTCAGGGTGCGTGGGGCATCGGTCCCACTGCAGTCGCACTTAAATCGCAGAATGAATGGTTATACGGTGCCTTAATCAACAACATCTGGTCTGTGTCAGAAGACACTGGACGAAATGACGTGAATCAAATGTTGATCCAGCCGTTTATTAATTACAATTTCCCCGATATTCCTGGGCGTTACCTAACATTTGCGCCGATTATTACCGCGAACTGGGAAGCTTCAAGTGGTGACACCTGGACTGTGCCGCTTGGCTTAGGCATAGGACAGATCATGAAGTTTGGTGAACAGCCCGTGAATTTACAGGCATCGTATTATTACAATGTGGAACGGCCTGATAATGCTGCGAATTACCAGCTGCGTTTACAAGTGCAACTGTTGTTTCCAAAGTAAAATGAATTTAGAGTTATTAAAACGATTTAGCTGAGGTATGAAGGAGAGGACGATGAAGACAAAGGCGATTTTGACGATTAGCACAGTGCTGGCGCTGGCTGCCTGCGGTGGTGGTGACAAGGAAAAGGCAGATGCAGATTCTGGCGTGGTTCAGGAAGCGGTCACCGTCAAGGGCGATCACTTTCATGAAAAAGGAAAAATGCCATCACAGTACACCATCGAAAAACAGAACGCGTTGCGCAAGAGTTTGCCCTTTGAAGACAAACGTGACTTTGAAGAAGCGAAAAAGGGTTTCATCGCCGCACCACCCTACAAGCAAATCATGGCTGAAAAAGGACATGTAGCCTGGGATATCGGCAGTTATGACTGGCTGCTGGATGGTAAGGACTTCGATAGTATCCACCCATCACTGCAGCGCGTCGCGATTCTCAATATGGAGTACGGTCTTTACGAGGTGATTCCTGGCATTTACCAGGTGCGTGGTTATGATCTGGCCAACATCAGTTTCATCAAGGGCAAAACAGGCTGGATCGTGTTCGACCCGCTGACTGCCAAGGAAACCGCCGCCGCTGCACTGAAGTTCATTAATGAAAAGCTAGGTGAAAGACCGGTGGTGGCGGTGGTTTACTCCCATTCACACGCTGATCACTTTGGCGGCGTGCGTGGTGTGGTTGACGAGGCCGACGTGCGTAGTGGCAAGGTTAAGGTTATCGCGCCGGTTGGATTCATGGATCATGCGGTTTCCGAAAATGTTTATGCCGGTAATGCAATGAACCGTCGCTTGTTCATGCAATACGGCGTGTTGCTGCCTCGTAGTCCATACGGACACGTCGACCAGTCAATCGGCAAGAACACTGCTGCTGGTAACCTCGGCCTGATCAGGCCTAACGTCATCATCAAGGATGACATTGAGGAGCTGACCGTCGACGGTGTGAAAATGGTGTTCCAGAACACGCCCGGCACCGAGGCACCGTCGGAAATGAACACTTACTTCCCGGACATGAAGGCCTTCTGGGCGGCGGAGAACATCACCGGCACCATCCACAACATTTATACCCTACGTGGTGCACTGGTGCGTGATGCGCTGGAATGGTCCAAGCAGATCAACAATGCGCTTTACCTTTTCGGCCAGGAGGCGGAAGTGATGTTTGCCTCGCACAGCTGGCCACGCTGGGGTAATGAGCGTATTCAGGAGGTCATGCGGGCACAGCGCGACACCTATGCGCACCTCAACAACGGCGTGCTCCATCTGGCCAACCAGGGCGTGACCATTAACGAGATGCACAACGTGTACAAGGTGCCGAACAGTCTGCAACAGCAATGGTCCGCGCGCAGCTACCATGGCTCGGTCGAGCACAATAGCCGTGCCGTTGTGAATCGCTACCTCGGTTACTGGGACGGCAACCCCACCACCTTGATTCCATTATCACCGGATGAATCCGCGCCGTTATACGTGGAGATGATGGGGGGCGCTGCGCCAATCCTCGCCAAGGGAAAGGAACTTTACGACCAGGGCAAATATCGCCATGCCCAGGAGATCCTCAACAAGCTGGTCTATGCCGAACCGCAGAACCAGCAAGCCAAGGATTTACTGGCTGATGTTTTCGAGCAGATCGGTTATCAGCAGGAGAGCCCTAGTGTGCGTAACAGCTTTATCGCGGCGGCCTACGAATTGCGCAGCGGTATCCCGACTGGTGCATCGCCAAAGTCGTCAGGTCCTGACATCGTGCGCGCGATGTCCACGGAGTTATGGCTCGATTTTCTAGGTATCCGTCTCGATAGTAGCAAGGCCGAAGGCAAGGCGTTTAAGATTAATCTGGTTACGCCGGATAATAATGAGAAGTTCATCCTCGAGTTGAGCAATGGCACCCTGACCAATATCGCCGGTTTCCAGGCAGACAACGCTGATCTGACCGTCACTATCAATCGTGAAGACCTGGAAAAGACCATGATGGGTATAGTCAGTTTTGATGAGCAGATTGAGTCAGGTAAAGCCACACTCAAGGGTACGCGTGAGCCTTACGATCAGCTCAAGACCATGTTGGTGCACTTCGATCTTGGTTTCGAAATCATGCCTGGTACGGGCGCCAAGGATCTGACTCCTGAACAAAAGATATTTGAACAGGAGGAACTTGGCCGCACTGATGGTGGCTGATTCTTTTTACCATTAGTTTTAAATGAAACAGCGGCGGTGTCTCGGCACGTCGCTGTTTCTGTCTATAAATGATTTGATTTTAGTTATTTTAGCCAGGAGGCATCACCATGAAAGCATATTTTAGTATGGCTGTGTTGTTGTTTATTACGTTTGGTGTTAACTCAGTGGCAACGGCGGCCAAGAAAGGTGCGAATATGACGATTCGTCATGGCATCGTTGAAAAAACTGACGAAGTACAGTTTGATTCCGAGGCGGGTAAGGGTGCCCTGGTCGGCGGCATTATTGGTTATAACATGCGCTCTGATCGTTCCAAGTCAAAACGGATGCGTAACGCGATTATCGGCGCTGGAGTCGGCGCTTCAGCGAAAGCTGCTGGCGAAGGTGATCTTAAAGGAATGCAATATACGGTGAAGGCCGTTGATGGTAGCTACATAAAAATTGTTACTGATCAAACAGAAATCCGCCAGGGCGATTGTGTAACCGTTGAACAGGTTGGTAATGCTGCCAACATTCGCCGAGTAGACAAATCATTATGCGAAAAGGGATCTGAAAAGCTTGCGGCTGCGGTTGCGGAAGAATCGAAAGAAGAAGCACAGGAATGCCTGGATGCAAAACAGGAATTATTGGCAGCGGATACGGAAGATAAGATTAAATTCGCGATGAAAAAAATTAAAGTGCTGTGTAACAACTAGAATCTCAAAGTTAATTTATATTGTTAATTTTAAATGATCAGTAAATGGTAGAGTTTGGAGGCTTCCTGGTGATAACTGGGGAGCGTCCCGGTTTTTTTTCTATCCCTGGTAGAGTCATGTTTATCCCTTCCTTTAAAATACCTAAACATACCGCATAGTTATGTGTCTTAGCCAATTAACAGCCGAAAATGTGTGAATTAATCGTTATGGCGGCCTAATTTCTATAATACTGGCAAAGTTGCTGAGTTATATGCAGACTTCATTATATTGGATCGTTTAAAATATGAACTATTACAATTGAAGTTTACAACTTTATACCCATGCAAAAAAATCTTGCCATTTTCTTTTGTTTAATCGGTCTTAGCATATCCACGAATCTGTGGGCGCAAAACTTAACAGTGGCATTGACTGGACTATCATCTGAGCTAGAGACCCATGTAAAGAGTTATCTTGATATTTTTCGTGTGCAATCTGATAGCGAAATCACGTCTAGTAAGATTGAAGGAGCGCATGAAAAGGCAGAGAAGCAGATTTTGCAGGCTGTACAGGTTTTTGGGTTTTATAAGGCAAATGTGATAAGTACTCTAATTTCAAAAAATGGTGATTGGTTTGCTGAGTATCGAGTAAATCTGGGTGAGGCAATTAAGTATGAAAAAGTGGATATACAAATCACCGGGGCTGGTATAAACCATCCAGAACTACTTCAGTTGACCGAAAATTTCCCGCTAAAAAAAGATAGCGATGTAAATCATTCTAAATATGATAGTGCACGAGATGGCTTGCTAAGAAAAGCAATTGAGCTTGGTTATTTGGATGCTCGTTATTCAAATAGGCAGTTAATAATCAACATAGATAAATATATTGCCTCTGTAGAACTTGTTCTGGATACAGGGGTGCAATATTTCTTTGGGGAGTCAAAATTTTACCAGGACGCAATGGATGAAGAATTTCTTAGAAAATATATCAGGTTTTCACAAGGCGATATCTATCGACCTTCCGTGTTGTTGAATCTTCAAAGACAACTTAGTGATAGTGGTTATTTTAGAAAAGTTGAAATTGCACCGGACAGAAATAATAAAACTGAAGATAATCAGATTCCAGTTAAAATTATTCTAGAGGCACGTGACAGAAATGAATGGCGATTTGGTCTGGGTTATGCGACAGATACAGGAGCACGCGGCAGCATTAATCATACACGAATTATAGGTGATGAAGGTCACCGTTATATAGGTAATTTATTAGTAGCTGAAAAGAAAAATAGCCTTTTATTAGGTTATACAATTCCTTTAGATGATCCAACCACTGATCAATTAGGATTTAGTATAAGTTACACCGATGAAATTACAGACACACGTGAAAGTCAGATTTCAGCAGTGACGGCAAGTAATACCTCAACCTGGGGGCAGTGGCAGCGAGTAGTAAGCCTTAATTACGAGCAAGAGACTTATATCGTTGGTAACCAACCGCAAGATACAAAAGACATTTTATTCCCAGCATTAAGTGTAAATAGAGTTAAGGCGGATGATCGTTTACATACACGGAAAGGCTATAGAATATATTCGGAAATAAGGGGCGCGAATGAAAATTTGCTTTCTGATACAAACTTTGGGCAACTAAGATTAGGAATGAAGTGGATTCATAGCCTTGGTAATGACTCACGTATGTTATTACGGGGTGATCTGGGAGTAACTAACGTCGGAGACATCAATAAGCTGCCTGCTTCGCAACGATTTTTTGCCGGCGGTGATAATAGTGTGCGTGGCTATGCATTCGAAACACTTGGACCAAAAGATGAAACAGGAGAAGTGATAGGAGGTAAACATCTAATTGTTGGTAGTGTTGAGTTTGATCATAGAGTTAGTGAAAAATGGAACGCAGCAATATTTTATGATATTGGTAATGCTGTTAATTCAGTTAATGATGATTTATTTGCAGGCACTGGTGTTGGTTTAAGATGGAAGTCACCGGTAGGGCCAGTCCGATTTGATTTTGCGTGGGCGCTTGATAAGACCGAAGATCAATTCCGTCTACATGTAGTTATTGGCCCAGATCTATGAGGAAAAAATTAAAATACAGTATCTGGTTAATACTGATTAGTATCGTTTTTTCAGTATTTATACTATTTACGACCACGTTTGGTTTACGTTCAGTAATTGCTATTGCCGATAGCTTCATTCCTGGCGAGATAAATATTGAGAATGTTAATGGTAGTTTAATTGGTGACATTCAACTGCAAAATGTAGAATTTAAATCAGCAGAGATCAGTATTAATATTGGTGACGTAAATATTGACCTCGGGTGGGCTCGACTATTTTCCGGCGAATTACTGGTAGAAGAAATATCAATTGATAAATTGCATATTATCGTTGCTGAGATCGATGCACAAGGTCAAGACAAGGAAAACACATTGCCTGATATTGTTCTACCGCTTGGGATAATAATTAAGAATACACATTTAACTGATGTAAGATATAGAACGACAAAAGATGATGCTGAAATAATTTTAGATAGCATCCTGTTTGATGCGTCGTTCAACGACTCAGAATTAGCTATAAATGAGTTGGATCTACTTGCATATCACTCTACCCTGAGTATTTCAGGCAGTATTGTTACTCGCAATAACTTTCCTGTTAATTTAGCCACTAAAATTTCTTATCCAATTGATGATCAGCATCAGATATCTGGTTCAGGTAAAGTTGATGGAGACCTGCAAGAATTAAAAATAACACAATCAGTATCAGAGACAGTTGTGGCAGATGTGACCTTGGTAATCAAGGAACTGATGAAAAAGCCAGGTATTGATTTGAATGTAAAAGTGAATCATGTTGATTCACAATATATAACCTCAGCTTTAATTGATACAGAAATAAGCGGGCAAATAACAGCTAATGGCGATATTGATAATATTAAACTCAAATCAGAGATAGAAATCAGTGACAAGAACATTGGTTTAGGTAACTTTATTGTCCTGGGTGCCATCAAAGCGCCATATGATAATTATGACATTAATATAGAAGGCGATTTTGTAGGACTGGAAATACCAGACGGTAGAATAAACCTGGCTGTTAAAGGTGATTATAGTGGAGCAGAAATAAAAAAATTAAATGCGAAGATACTGAATGGTTCTGTTACAGGCGCGGCGACAATTAGCTGGCAGGATGGGTTTTCGATTCTATCAAGTCTGAATGCTACTGGCCTTGAGACAAATAGTTTACACGTTGATTGGCCAGGTAAAATAGGCTTTTCTTCAAATGTTAATTATAAGTTACAAGAAGAAAAAACGAAGCTTGATTTAAAGGTAAGTGAACTAAAAGGAACATTACGGGAATCCCCACTTAGTGCAAATATTGATGTCAGTCTGGATAATAATACTTTAATAATAAAAAGTCTGGAAGCGAGGTTTGATAAATCGACATTAGTTGCATCTGGGGAATTAAACAGTAAATGGAATGTATCATTAGATATTAATAGCCCGGATCTATCGCAAATTTTACCAGATACAAGCGGAGAAATAGTGTTGAGTAGTCACATATCAGGGACACGAACACAACCTACAGTAAAGCTGGATGGTTCTGCTAAACAGTTACAATATGCTAATAATTCGATCCAGGACATTAAAATTTCTATAGTAGCTGGGGTTGAGAAAAATTCCCCGATAGATATTGCAATAGTTGCTAAAGAATTATCGATCGCAGCTGGTATCTGGTCTCAGGCGCAACTCTTTGTCAAAGGGACAACTAACGCACACGATATTGAAGTTGATTTTACTAGTGAGGATAAACATATCGATCTGGCTCTACAAGGTTCATTCGAGCCCTGGAAATGGGAAGGGGCGTTAAAACAGACGACAATTCTTGCGCCTAAACTTGGCCAATGGGCATTGAAGTCGCCTAGTAAGATAAAAGTAGCCAGTAACGATATAAATATTGATTCACTCTGTCTGGTGCAGAAGCAGGCATTTTTATGCAGCAAGTTTCATTTAAATAAAAAAAGATATGAAGCAAGAATTAGCGGTAAGGCTGTTTCCCTGGCGTTTCTCCAGGATTATTTGAAAAATACGCTGTCGCTTGACGGCCATATTGATATCGAAGCTGAACTAAAAGCGGAACAGAATAGTCCTGCACAGGGGTCGTTACTTATCATGGCCGACAAAGACGTAATTTCGTTGCATTTTAAAGATGTCGAGGAAAAGTTGGTGTTAGGAAAAACACAACTAAAGGCCGACCTGAAACCAGAAGCTTTAAAAGTTAATGCGCATATCCCTTTACAGGCAGGCGGTGATATTCGAGTAGATGCAAGTCTTGCTAACTGGGACATAAAAGACCCCGTCGCACATTCTTTACCAGTAGATGCTACATTACAGATAAATAAAATACCTGCTGCACCAATTATTCAATTGATCCCGCAAATGGGCAGGGCGAAAGGTGAGTTACAGGCAAATATAAAAGTGGCTGGAACTTTGAGTCAACCACGTATAAATGGTTTTTTCAACTGGACTGCTGGCACTGTAAATGTTCCTGATTTAGGCATAACCCTGTCGGACATGAAGATTGAACTGCAAAGCTCACAAACAAACACTCTCTCATATTCAGCGCTTGCCAGGTCAGGGGAAGGCACTTTGAATATTACTGGCAAAACCGTGCTGCAGTCGGATAAAGGTTGGCCTACTGAGATCACATTCCGTAGTGATAAACTGGAAGTGGCAAACATACCAGAAGCATTAATCATCATGGATTCAGACATTCAGCTTAAGATGCAAGGTAGTCTGATCAATATAAATGGTGAAGTGACTATACCTAAAGCACGTTTACGACCCCGTGAATTACCTGAAGGTATAGCCACTGTGTCACGGGATACGGTTATCATCGACAAGGAAACTAAAGAAACAGATAAGTCGAGAATGGTAGTTGATTCAAAGATTCGTGTCATATTGGGAAAATATGTTGATTTTAGAGGGTTTGATGTGCATGGGATGTTGCGTGGTGATCTGCTATTGCTCAGTGAACCGGATAAACCCACCTTGGCGCAAGGAGAGGTTCGTATTGAGGATGGTACTTATCGAATGCGTGGTCAGGACCTGAAAATTAGAAAAGGGAGATTAATTTTTGCAAATACATTTGTCGATGATCCAGGCATTGATGTAGAAGCGATAAGAGAAGTGGAAACAGTTATTGCTGGAGTTAAATTAACGGGTACATTACAAAAACCACAATTAACGATATTTTCTGAGCCCGTAATGTCTGAATCTGATGCGTTAACTTATCTATTATTCGGCCACGCACCAGCAACTAGTCAATCTGCAAGTACTGAAAGTTCTCGTAATACCGCCGCTGCCATGGGGTTTGTCGCGGGTGATTTCCTCTCGCAGGAGGTAGGTGGCCGACTCGGCCTGGATGAAATGCGTGTCGATGTTGGTGATACAACAGAAAAGACTGCATTGGTCATGGGAAAATATTTATCGGATAAACTTTATTTGCGCTATTTTAGCGGACTGGTTGAATCAAGCAGTATTGTTCAACTGCGTTATCAACTATCTGACAGGGTACAGATACAGACTGAGGGTGGTTACCGTGGTTCGCAGTCAATTACGGGCGGCGACATCTTTTTCACCATTACCTACTAATGTCATATCGCCCCTATTTTTGAGCGGCACTTCTACAGAACTTTTAGCAAGAGTTAATTTACTTTAGTGGCTGATATTTGATCTTGTAGATCAGAATGTAAATCACAGGCAATACAATTAAGGTCAAGACAGTCGCAAACCCCAGGCCGAACATCACCGTAACGGCCATTGATGAGAAGAATGCGTCAAATAGTAACGGTAATAATCCAAGAATCGTTGTGATTGCCGCCATGGAGACAGGACGTACACGACTCACCGCTGAATCAACGATAGCATGATAGGGCTCTTTGCCTTCTTTTAACTCAAGGTTGATTTGGTCAACCAGTACGATACCATTTTTAATAATCATACCGATCAGGCTGATAAATCCGAGTAGTGCGATGAAGGTAAAAGGTGTTCCAGTAATTAATAAACCGAATGAAACACCGATTAATGCTAGCGGCACTATCGACCAAATTACAACGGGTTGCCGGAAGTTATTAAATAGCAGGACTGTGATGATAAACATTAATGCGATGCCAATAGGTAAGGCAGCGAATAGTGGTCCCTGAGCTTTCTGCTGGTTTTCAAACTCTCCTCCCCATTTCATACTATAGCCGTCGGGAAGAGGAATGGCTTCAATTTGTGGTTTTACACGTTCAAATATTGCGGCCGTGGTTTCTTCGCCCAGGATGTAGGGATCAGCAATAGCCATAATAGTTCGTTTACGATCGCGCCTGGCAATGATCGAGTCTTCCCAGGCAGTTTCAAAGCCACTTACTACTTGTTCAATAGGCACATAGCGTTTATAGACAGGGCTCCAGATCTGGATCTCTTTTAAACTATTGATATCAAGTCGTTCCATATCTGGCGCGCGCGCCACAATCGGCATTAATGTCGTACCATCACGATAAAGTCCGATTTCCTTACCACTAAATGTCATTAGCAATGCGTCATCAAGGTCTTTTTTGCTAATACCGGCGCGGCGCGCCTGTGCCTCGGAAAATATGGGTCGTACAACTTTGGTACGTGCTTTCCAGTCATCACGCACGCTAACGGCACCGGGATCAGCCTGTAAAATCTCACGGGCCTGTCTGGACAATTGACGTAGTACTGTTGGGTCGGGACCGCTGAAGCGTACTTCGATTTTGCCTTGAACCGCAGGTCCAAGTTCGAATTTTTTGAATTTGTACAAGCCCTGGGGGTACTGTTCTGCCAGGTGCCGTTCAACCTGTGCGATAAGTCCATTGATTTTAGTATAGTCATCGACTTCTACCATCCACTGACCAAAACTTGGGTATACCTTCTCGGGTGCGTAAGTCAGCATAAAGCGTATTCCACCCTGACCAGTATTAGAGCTCACTTTCTTTACGCCATCCAGCTTCATTAGATATTTTTCAATCTCCTGGACATCAGCATAAGTTGCACGAATATCAGTTCCCTGTTGACGCCAGTAGTCCACCAGGAAGATGGGGGTGGTCATGTAAGGGAAGAAGGTTTGTTTGACAAACCCAAAACCATAACCGGCGAGAACTAACAGCAAAACAGATGTAATTGCTGTTGTTTTACCGTTACGCATACAGAAATCAAGCATTTTCTTGTAAGTAACAAAAATCATACCTTTGTAAGCATCATCTTCACTGACAGCGGTGCCTTGCTTGATTTGTTCTTTAAAAAACAGGTCGGCAAAAAATGGTGTCAGACTGATTGCTGTAAACCAGCTTAACATTAAAGAAATCAGTAACACATAAAATAGTGATGACAACATTTCACCCGTCGAGTCATTGGATAATCCAATTGGTGCAAAGGCGGTTACGGCAATAACGGTTGCACCTAATAGCGGCCACATAGTTTGTTTGGTAATGGCAACTGCCGCCTGAATTTTTGATAAGCCACGTTGCATCCCAATTAAAATACCTTCGGTGATGACAATCGCGTTGTCTACCAGCATACCAAGGGCAATAATCAGCGCACCTAGTGAAATTCGCTGTAAGTCGATGTTGTACATCTTCATGAAGACGAAACTACCGACGACGGTGAGAAAGAGAATCAGGCCTATTAGCAAGCCACTGCGTAAGCCCATGAAAATTAATAACACACCCACTACGATAATGACGGCTTCTGCCAGGCTAATCACAAAACCACCAATTGAATCCGATACCAGTTGTGGCTGGTTATATAATGCCTCTAGTTCAATACCGATCGGCACTTGTGCCTTTAG
>Ga0209536_100009505_pt1 | contig 14447 bp, 13 predicted proteins | sample DeeMarSeWOR28_12_FD_187461 | JGI IMG/M metagenome (GOLD analysis project Ga0209536, IMG submission 187461) | Marine sediment microbial communities from White Oak River estuary, North Carolina - WOR-2-8_12 (SPAdes) (version 2) | ecosystem: Environmental > Aquatic > Marine > Intertidal zone >...
TCTTCATCTGCTTTTTCTATGTTGTTTTCTACAGACTCTCTTATCTTTCTAGCATTATCTAATACTAAAATAACATTATCACATTCACCACCTTTAGCTGCGTGAATAGTTGATACTTCAATTCTTGCGCTTTGACTTAATCTTTCGTTATTACTTAACATTGTTCTTATATAAAAACATTCCTCCTGGTCTGCCTTAACAAAAATTTTATACCAAAGATCATCCGGCTGATAACCAAAGTCTTCTAATTTATATAAAGCTTTATTATCTTTAAACTTTGGATTATTTGGAATGTATTCATATAATTCTTTAGCATCATTTAAAGATATGGAAGATCCTTTACATAGGTGGCCAAAATTAATTATAGATTTATACAATCTAGTATTAAAACTTTTACCAAATCTATTTTTATAATATAAATTTTTTTCTCTTAAATATTTTGATATTTCATCAGAACGATAAACAGTTCTAGTTAGTATTAACCAATTATGTTTTGTAAAATCTATATGGTCCATACTAAATATAGGCTCTACGTTCCCTGGTGATCCTTTTTTAGCAAAGTATTCTTTTTGTTTTCTAATATGTATTCTACTTACGATAACATTTGATACCTGTTGTATATTTTTTGGTACACGATTTGAATAAGGTAAGACTTGTTCTTCTGCTGGTTCATTTAAAAACCTATTAACATCAGCACCAGCCCAGGCAAATATTGCTTGGTCATCATCTCCAGCAAGATAAATATCTTTAGATTTTTCTTTTAAGATATCAAACATCTTCCATTGTATGGGTGATAAATCTTGAGCTTCGTCTATAAACACAACATCAAACTCTCTGCATTTTTCTTTTTGTAAAACAAACTTTTCAATCATGTCATTGAAGTCATCTAAAACAAATTGTTTTTTAAAATGATTGTAGTTTAAATAAATGTGTCCTAATGTTTCATAGTCTACTTCTCGACTCCATTCATTTGTATTAAACTCAGACTCTACAGATATATCTTTGACCCTAGCTTTATTTATAAGTTTAAAGTACTCACTATTAAAATCTAAATAACCAGACTCATCTCCTGAGTCTGTAACTCTTAAGTTTAACTCTCTGCCTATTTGTTCGTAATGAACCGGTTGCATAACATTTTCTTCACTCATTCCCAATGTATGAAATGCAAATGAATGTAGTGTTTGAAAATATCTTAAATCTTTTTTATTTAAGTCTGGATGTTTATCTAACATTCTTTCTTTTGCTTCATTAGCTGCCTTTCTTGTAAAAGCAAAGTAACCAATACGATTTAAACTTGTTCCTTTTTTAATATACTCATCTACTAAATTTAATAGTGTTGTAGTCTTACCTGTACCTGGAGGTCCAAATATTTTTTTAATCATTAAAATATTTCCTCCTTACCTTTTAGTTCCATTAATTCTTCTTTTGGTTTTGTATCTGATAATAAACTTGGAAACTTATCTAAAGGTAATTGTAAAACATTAACTGGATTATTAGAGCTATCATCAGTTTTCTTTTTAGGAAATCTTTTATCAACACCAAGTACTGCTTTATATAATCTTTCTATACGTTCTCCTGTCTTACCTCTATTCTCTTTCCATTCTTTATTTTTTAAAGTTGCATAGAAAGAAGAATAAACAAAGAATGCTTGATTGTTTTCTATAAATACAGCACCTGTTTTAAATGCTGCAAATGTTTCTGCCTTTGGTCCATTTAAATATTGTAATAAATATTCATGTAATAATTCATCTGGTGTAGTTCCTTTAGGTGGTGAAGTAATAATTTTTGGTGGAAACAGATTATCTAGTATATCTTGAAACTCATCTTGTTTTATTTTTGGTGGTACTTTATCAGCTGCAGCACCTATGATGGCTCTAATATTTTCTATTTCAATAATTTGTTTTATATTTTTTGCTCTAACTTCTTTAGTTGTTTGACCATCATCTAATGTAACATTGAATGTATATTCAGGTTCAGGATATGTTATTTTTTGCAATCCGCTTAATGGTGGAAAGGTTCTTCTGTTATAAGATAGGTATCCAAATTTTTTATTTCTACATACAGCTTTCATACATACCGGCTGTATTGGGTCTTCATTACAAGTATATCCTTTAATATTTCTTGCCCAAGATTTTAATTTCTTTTTAGTTTTTTCTTCTGACCAATCTAAAACTCCATTAGCATCTGATTTAAAATATTTATTAGGTGCAGCGATAACCATCTTCTCCCAATCATCTGGATATTTCTTTTTGGCAAACACTGCATAGTTATATAAAAACCTATCTCTGCCATCTGTTAATTTATCTTTAGTTAATATTGCAAGACAAGGTGGTCCATCATTAAACTCTTCTCCACCACCTATTAATATTTTTCTAGTATGTTCTATTGCAAACTCTTCTAAATCATCTGATGAATAAGTATTTGCTTTAATAACTTCTGCAAATTGATCAAAGTTAAAAGTTGTACCATCTAAATTAAAACCAACTCTTTCTGTTTTGTTGTAATAAGGTAAATTAATAAATTGTCCATTAACATAATTACCTTCTGGATCTTGTCCTAATTCAGTTTGTTTTGGATATATCTCAATGTTTGTTGGAAGTTTTAAAGTAAATAATAATTTTTCTAAAAATCCTCTAATGAAAACTGCTTTTGCTGGTTCCTTTAAAAATAAATATAAATGTAAACCACCACTTTTAGATTTAACAGGAACTAATGGAAGTTTATTTTCTGCTATAATATCTAAATATTTTTTATAAGGAAAGTTAGAATAGCTATGTTGTTTATCATCAATATCAATTGCACCAAATCTTGCCATACCTTGATCATCACAAGGTTGTACACCAATAGATTGTCTACCTGTTAAGTGATCTAAATAATCTTGATTAGTTAATTCTCTATGAGTCCAACCATAAATAGGTTTAACCTTTCCTGTAGTTGGATCTATTTTAGTTTGTGTAAGATCTGCTGCTCCAAAGTTTCTTTGAAGTCCACTAAATGCTTGTATAAAAATTTTTTCTTTATGCCCTAATTCCATAATTGCTTTCAAATCTATGTGGGCGATTACTCGCCCACACATCGTTGTTGACTAGAAGTGAGAAGCCTCTTGGGAATTTTCTGTACTCTCGCCATGTTTAACATTAACGTCTCCTTTTGAAACGCTTTCTGCGAAAGATTTTGCTTGTTGATACAATGCTGCATCTTGCACTGGACCAATTTTGCTAACTTCCCATCCAAACCAAGTACCTTTGTCATTTGACATTTGAGTAGTTCTTAGTTTGTAAGTATGACTAAAGAAAGCTGGAGTAAACATTCCATTCTTTCCTTTCATCTTTATACTAGCCATCATACTATTCCACTTTCTACTAATCTTTAATTGCGTTGATTTCATGGCAATCAAAGCTGTAGATGGTGTGTTACTATTAACAACTACAAAGTGACTCGCTGTCTTTTCAATATAATTACCATTTGGTAATCTATCTTTATAAGACGCATCTCTTTTTGTTTTAGTAAGTATGTCGCTAGACGATGGATGGATAGCAACTGGAGCTCCAGAACCTTCGCCTCTATCTTGCCATTCAATATATTCTAATTTGTAATGACAAGGAATGACTTCGATTCCTTTTTCTCCATCAAACAACTCTCCTGTTACAGAGTTATAAATCATTCCAGGTTCAGCACCTTGAACATATTTACCATCTCTTTTATTAACTTCAGGAGATAATTGTCCTAGTATTTTTAAGAATGGTAACGCTAAATCTTGATGAGTTAGATTATCCACTCCTTTGTTTGCATCTGCCTCAAATACATTGACAGATAGGGCACCTGCAGCAACTTTTTCAGCTACTGATGTGTTTGTCCTTGGTTCTTGTTTCGTTTTTATTTGTTCTTGTTGCATATTTTTTCCTCCTTTATGCACGGGTTATTTTTGTTCGGTTTCCTGCGAACACATTAAATAGGTCAGAGGGCATATCTTTCCCAGACTCAATACGCTCTCTGACCAGAGCCTTAAGTGTCATAGGTTCAACCTTCAACTTCTGGGTAGGTTGATACCCTTGACCTTGCGCAAGGACAGCATATTCTGCCGCCTTGTTATCTTCGTTACGACCAAAGGAAACAGTGACCTCATTTTTAATAAGATCGCCTAGGCCTTCTTTACGAAGCCAGTTAAATGCTTCTTCCTTTTTATCTGCAGGAATAGAAGCACCGTAGATGGGCTTGACTTCAATAGCCGAGCCATCTGCTAATTTTAATGTAGAGATATTCATTTCTGTCATCATTGTTGGAATGATTTCACCAGAAAGAAGATCCTCTTGTTTTTTTAATTGCTTTAGATTTTCTTCAGCAATTTTTATTTTATCTTCCAAGTCTCTTAATTTAACAACTTGTTCAGATAAAGTTTTTGCATCATTAGTCTGAGTTATAGACTCAGTCTGATCTGCTTCGAAATTAATATTGCTCATAATATTTTATCTCCTTTGTTAGCGTTATTATTTCTTTCTTTGCTTTTTTTAATATGTAAAAAGCTTTGTACCTAGTATAGTAATATCCAAATACAATGTCAAGTCCTGTTAGGAATAATGATAGAATATCCCATATATAACTAAAAATATTTTCATCTTTTTCTTTCTTTAACAAAGTATAATTATTTAAAAAATTATAATGTACCTCTGTTCTTTTTATAAATTGTTCTAATTCTGACTTTTTTGCTTTCATATGATACAGTTTATTCTGTATTTTCCATTTTTCATTATCCATCATCAATGTTTCCTTTTTCAAATAGATTTATTTCTATTGGGTAATATGTATGCTCTTGTCGGTCCCATTTCAAGAGGTTATATTTACCTCCTGTTATATCTGCGACAATTGAACACGCTACTCCAATAATTGCAGGATCGCCTGTAAGTAGTAAATAATCTTTTATTGTATAATTTTTTAATAATTTTCTTAATTTAAATATTAATGGACCAGGTGACAAAATAATTTGGCTAAATTCTGGCAAAAGTGTAACTAGTTTGCCATATTTTTGTGCACCTAAAATATTAAATTTTGGATTGCCTGATCTTGTTCCAGGAAGTTCTTGTATAATATATACAATTGGTAAGTGTATATTTTTTATATTTTTATAATCTATACTTTCTGACATTGACAACTATATATAAATTATTATATAATAAGTCAATAGAAAGACATATTAAATTATGAATTATAAATTTAAAACAAAGCCTTATGGGCATCAAATTACTGCGTTAGAAAAATCTTGGAACAAAGAGGTTTTTGCATACTTTATGGAAATGGGTACTGGTAAATCTAAAGTACTTATAGACAATATATCTATGTTATATGATAAAGGTAAAATTAATGGTGCATTAATTATTGCACCTAAAGGTGTTTATCAAAATTGGTATGATACAGAAATACCTACTCATATGGTAAAACATATTGAGAAAGAAGTTATATTATGGAAAGCTACTATTAATGAAAAACAACAAAATCTTTTAAATAAATTATTTATTTCTGATGAAAAACTTCACGTATTAATTATGAATGTTGAAGCTTTGTCTACAAAAAAAGGATTAGAGTTTGCTGCTAAATTTTTAAGATCACATAATACTTTAATGGCAATAGATGAATCTACTACAATTAAAAATCCTGATGCTAAAAGAACTAAAAATATTGTAGCGCTTGGTAAACATTCTAAGTACAGAAGAATATTAACTGGTTCACCTGTAACTAAATCACCTTTAGATTTATTTAAACAATGTGAATTTTTAGATGAATACTTATTAGACTATTCATCTTACTATGCATTTAGAACTAGATATGCAATTATGAGATCAGCAAACTTTGGTGGACGTTCTGTTCAAATTGTTGTTGGTTATAAAAATTTACCAGAGTTATCTAGTAAGCTAGAACCTTTTTCTTACAGATGTTTAAAAGAAGATTGTTTAGATTTACCTGACTATACTTATACAAAACGTATTATTCAATTAACACCTGAACAAAAGAAATTATATCAACAAATGAAAATACTTGCTTTAGCAGAATTAGATGGAAAACAAATGACAACACAATCTGCTATGGTTCAATTGATGAGATTACATCAAATTACTTGTGGTCATTTTACTTCTGATGATGGAACAATTAAAGAAATTAAAAATGAAAGATTGTCTGCACTCATAGACATATTAGATGAAGTAGAAAATAAAGCAGTTATTTGGGCCCACTATAGACACGACATTAATGCTATTGTTAAAGCTGTAGAAAAACATTTTGGTAAAGAATCATATGTAACTTATTATGGTGATACAACAAATGAAGAAAGACAAAATGCAATTAAACAAATTCAAGATCCAAATAGTCCCGTAAGATTTATAATTGGTACACCACAAACGGGTGGATATGGTATTACATTAACTGGTGCTAATGTAATGGTATACTATGCTAATGGTTATGATTATGAAAAAAGAATACAATCAGAAGCTAGAATTAATAGAGCAGGTCAAACTAGAAAAATGACTTATATTGATATTATTGCAGAAGATACAGTTGATGAAAAAATTGTTAAAGCTCTTCGTAATAAAATGAACATTGCAACTAAGATTACAGGAGATGAATTAAAGCAATGGATCTAAAAATAATAACAGTATTATTTTTATTATCTACAGGAGAACTTGAATATAAAGAATACAAGATAAAAGAATCTTGTGAAGATTGGTATATGAACAAACTAGTTCATCTAGATAAGTATAATATTAATTTAATAGAGGGTTTACCTGCGGTAGGATATTATTGTGGGGCGATCGAAACCGCCCCAAATTAATTATTTAATTTCTATATCTTTAGCTTCAATAGCTTCTGGTTCATTAACACCAAGTTTGATTGTTAATACACCATCTTCCATCTTAGCTTCATTAACAACTGCGCTATCGTTTAACGCAAATTGTTTAAAGAATTTTCTAAATGCTAATCCTTTTTCTAAGTATTCTTTTTCTTGATCATTAACTTGACCAGAAACAGTCAATACACCATCTTTATATTGAACTTTAACATTCTTCTTATTGAATCCTGCTAAACCCAATTCAATGCCGTATTCACCTTTGCCATACTTCACAACATTGTGAAAAGGAAAAGATTGAGCTGAACCCATTGCTAAATTACTGAACATGTTATCAAATACATCTCCAAATAATTTATCTGAATGACTCCAGACGTCCTTGTTGAATTTATTTATTAAATCTAATGCTGTCATATTATCCTCCTTATATTAAGCAAGTTTAATCGGCCACATTATTGTGCACCTGCAATATATATAGGGGGTTATCTAAGTATGTCAATAGGTCGATTTGTTAATCCTGGGGCTTCTATGGAAGACTTTTTAAAGGTCAATTAGCCCTGTTTCGCGATTTAGGTATTTATATTCAATTTTGCGTATATCAAAGTCTTTACTAATTTTATCACAAATTTTATGTGGATCAAACTCCCCACAACTATAAACATCAAATTGCATTAACGCTGGATTAACTTCATCCCAGACGTGCATAACAATGTGTGATGTTTCAATAATAGCTGCACCAGTTATTCCTCTATTACCTGGTACGTCGTGATATTTAACATAAGGACCCATTAATACTTTCATATTAATTGATTCTATAAAATCTCTTAACCAATTAGACAAAACTTCTTCATCCATTGGTGGCCTCACAGCTTCAGCTCTAACAATCAGATGTTTGTGGACCAGTAAACCGTTTTGCATCTTATTCCTTTATTAAAGTTTTAATAAACCAAGAATCGTTACTGTAACTAAACCAATGCCTGCAACGATCCACCAATACATGGTAGTGAACTTATTATCTAATTTTTTATGTATGTCAACTAAATAGCTTTCAAATTTATCTAACTTGCCTTCGACTCTTCCCATATCTTTTGCAAACTCATCATGACCTTTTTTTAATCCTTCTATGTGGCCATAGATAGCTATGATGTGTTCGCCTTCTGTCTCTGGTATTTTTCCGTTTGCCATTATGAACTTCCCCAATCTCCTGTTGCAGCACCAATACCCTCTTGAGTATTGCTATAACCACTAATACTTTCACCAGAAGGTCCAGAAAAAGAAACTGTTCCATTACCGGTATCTGTCTGTGTCCAGCCACCTCCAACATCTCCAGTTAAACCTTCATTGATATTTTTTTGTATTTGTCTTTGATCTACGAAATCTCCAAAAGCAGTCATTCCTCTATTTATTAAATTTATTGGTGTAGGTAACTGTTTATATAAATCCACTAATTGTGCAATACCACCTCTAAGAGTAGGACCTACTCCATAAGCATCAGCTTCATAATCATAAAAATTTTTACCTACATTAGGATCATAAGTAGGCATTGTTGGCCCATTATTATCACCTGAGTCTTGTTGGCCCATAGGTAGTATAGGTTTTACTAGCGGCATAATGGGTTGAATTGTTTCTATACCTTGAGCCATAACAGGTTTTGTAAAACCTTGGCTTGCGTATTGTTGAAATATCTCATCAAAAGTCATAACTATCCTCCAGGAAATAATATTCTATATTTTGGATCTTGTAAAATATTATATTGTTGACCCAATGTTGGTTGTTGTTGAACAGCTGACACGTTACCCTGAGATAGATCTGGAGCAGGTAAGCTCACTGATCCTTGGTTCGTGGGTGTAAATAATTGGCCCCCTGTAGGAAGACGTCTAACTCCAGGTAATGATGGCCTTAAAATCCTATCTATTTTATCAGATAAACTTTCCATAGAACCATTCAACCTTAAAAAATCTAGGTTATATTTAGTATTGTCAAAAAGATCTGTAATTCTATCTATATTTCTTTGTAGTCTGATAGAAGCTCTTATGTCTTCATTAGCAACCCTACTAAGTAAAGAATTAAATCTTTCTTGTGAATAGTTAGGTGGTTTGAATTCACCTCTCATTAATCGTTCCGTTTCGTTTTTATTTTTTAATCGATCCATAACTAATGTTTGTATTTCATATTCTCCAACGCCTAAATTTCTGGCATCACGGACAGTGTTATACAATTTAGTTTGAGAATCATAAGACTCTAATACATAAGTTTTCCAAGCAGATAAAGATTGTTCTGGAGTTATGTTTGCTGAATAAACCTCACTAGCAAATTTACTTCCAATGTTTTGTTTATCTTTTGAATAAGAGGATAGAATGAAAGGCATACTTGCTAATGGTTTTACTTCTTGTACACGAATACCTGACATCAATGCAGTTAGTTCATCAACAGTATTTCTAGCTGTACCTGCATCTGTAAATTGTCCTGTTGCACCTTCCCATACTCTTCTTGCTTGAGTAAATGCACCTGGTTCTAATCCACCAATAATATGATTTAAACTTTTTGATATTTTAACTGATGTAGGGTCTTGAGGATAATATATTTTTGATCCATTAATAGATTCTCCTTTTCTTAAAGTAACATCAGTAATTCTCTCAGTACCAATTGATTCTGAAATGAACGGCGCAAAAAATTCATATAATGCTCCAGGTCTTCCAGTTACTGGATCTCCAAATAAAGAATTAAATACAATCTCATCTGCAGAATCTTTAGTTAAAGTACCATCTGCAATTGCTCCAATGATTGCATTGAATGGTCTTACTAATGAATCATATGGATTAGAATATGAAAAATTAAAATATTTAAATTTACCTTGTCGATCTGGTGCAGATAAAGGAATTAAAGTTGCATTCTTTTCATACACAGGAACGAATGATCTTTGTGCAGCTTTCATTTTTTCATCATCTACTCCTGTTACAAACTCAGCTGTTTTTTGTACTACAGTTCCAATACCACCTAATGTTGCAGAAGCACCTATTAATCTTCTTGCTCCCATTTGTCTTACAAAAGGATTTGCACTTGTCATTTCTCTTGCACCTAACAATAAAACATTAGAAGATGTTCTTAAGATTTCAGCCGGGAACGCTATGAAGTTACCTAATGGTAAGTTTCTAATTGCTTGAATAACTTGGGGAACTTTAGAATAAGTTGGAATTGTATTTGTAACTAAATAAGCAGATACATCTTTTAAAGCTTCCTCTGCTGTTTTAGCTTGACCTGTGTAAATATTATTTGGAATAAAATCTTCTTTAGCAACTGTTCTGTACCAATCTTTTATATTTTCTAAAACTAAATCATCTGTTCCGCCTTTAAGTCCTCGTGCTGCTTGAGAAGGAGAAACATAACCAAAAGCATCTTTCAATGCAGATTGATAAAATTTATCAGAATAAATCTTCCATATGTTATCACCCCCTTGATAGATATCTACAAATTTTTTAACTGTTGCATTGTTCATAAAAGATTCTAAACTTAGAACACCATCTTTTGCTTTATTTAAAATACCTCTAATTTCATTCGCTTGAATGTTTTGATCAAGAACACCTCGCTTAATCATATCATCTATTTCAGCATTTAATTTTGGTAAATTGGTTTTAGCTCCAGTAAAAATATCTTCTGCTACTAATTTCCAAGCATCACCCACAGAAGATCTATTACCAATCAATCCATTCATTAATGGAAAGAAAGAAGCCGTAGATACGTTTCTTATTTGAGTCATTGGAGAAAAAATTGTTTTGGCAATTTGAGCTCCTGCTTTTACAGTCATTAAAGATTTATATAAAGGGAAATCAAAAAAATTATCAAAGGCAGCCTTAGTCTCAACCAAAGCATTAGCTATTTCTGGATATGTAAAATTATCTTTAAATAAAGAACTTGTAAAAGCTATATCTACATCTGGGTTAATACCTTTAGCTGTATTAGTTACTGCTCTAATAGCTTGTAATCCAGGTCTAATAGCTTGATCTGTTTCAGTAAATAAAGCTCCTTTGTCTCTTAAAATTTTTTCAACTTGATCAAAATAATTTTTTGAATAATATTGTTTAGCTTGATACATCACGGTATCAATCATAGCGCTTTCATAATCTTTATTTATAAATTTTGCATTTCGTTCTTGATTTAAAAATCTTTTAATTGCATCTGGAAAAGATTCACCTGGTTTTAACAAACTAGGTTTTACAGCTTCATCTGTTCTTAATATTCTACCTACTCGTTTAATAAATTGTTCTGGATTAACTGTTGCTCTGATAGATGCTGCTTTAATTTCATTTAACAATCTAGTTGAATAAGCAGTTAGTTGTTTTTCAAACTCAGCTCCAGACGTTGCACCTTTTGCTAAATTAATAACTGATGCTTTATATTCAGGATCTTTTAAAACAACATCTTTTACAGATTTTAATGCTTTACTTCCTATTGGTCCAGTTACTGCATCAAAATCAAAAGACTTATTACTAAAGGCAGCAAATCTTTGTTTTAAAAATCCATCTGCATTATCCACTAAAGCTTTAGCTAATTCTTTGTATGAATCACTAGGAGCGGCTGCAATTAAATTGTAGTATCGTTTATTAGAGTCTACTAATATTTTTTTAAGTTCTTTAGCTTCATTTCTAACAGCTGGATTAACTTTCTCTAATGCTTTTGGTATGTCTTTTCCTTGAGCCACTAAATAATCAAATATGTTATTTTTTTCACTTGTAATGGTATCCATTACATTTGTGTAATTACCCGTACGGCTAACTTTAAACATTGCTTCATCATAAATATTTGTTTTAAAATTTTTAGCAATATTACTTAAAGTATTATTAATTCGTTCTTGAATTCTTTTTAAACTTTTAGCTTCAGCCTGTACGCCCATATCAATTTCTGTTTGAATTTTTTTAATTTCAGGAAATTGAACATCACCCGTTGAAGTAAATTGTCTCTTTACATTATCTAATTTTTTTAAAACTCTTTCAGTAAAAGTTCCCGTAATAGGATCAAATGTTTTCCATTCACCTACAGGAGGTAATCCTGTTTTGTCATAAGTTTTTTGTAATAGATTTCCACCTTTAGAAATAATATCAGAAGCTAAAGATTTACTTCCTTTACCAGCAATGACTTGTGATAATGGATTAACTACAGTTTTATCTAAAAGATTTAATGTTCCGCCTACAACAGGAGATACTACTTTTGCTGCAGGTACAATTCCGTATTTGTATCCAAGTGTTCCAGCTGCTGGTAATAATGGAATAGCACCACCAATAACAGCACCTTCAGCTCCAAACTTTAATTTTCTTTTAAATAATTCAGCTGCTCTTTCTCTTCCATCTAAAGCATCTATATCAACTGATTCTGTTAAACCTAATAAATCAGACAAAGGTTGTTGTTCACTTGTTGAAACAGCAAGATCTGAAACACCACCTATTGCTCCAAAATAACCAGCTCTTCTTACTAACTCTGCACCTTTTGATATTCCTGGTTTTGCTAAATTAGTAACTTGTGCACCTCTAAGAAGTTTTAAACCACCACCTACTTTAGCAGCTACACCTAATGGTAATCCAAATTGAGTTAATGTTTGTACAACCTCTCCAATACCTGTCTTAGCATCAGGGGTCCATTTCTCAAATATATTATCTATTGCTTTTGTAATGTTAGTATCAAAAGCATAATCTATTGGTAATGCGCCAAGTGTTAATAATCCTTGAACAGCATCACTTAAACCTCCAACAGGAGCTCTAACAATGTCAGCTATATAATCACCAAAACTAGTTTGTTTTGGTACGGGTGCGGTTTCTTTCTCTACCTGAAAAAAAGGTTTTTCAAGACCAAGCTCTAGTTCTAGATCTAGTATGTCAGCCATAAGCGATTATCCTTTCGCAGGTGGCAATATTAAATTAACCCCATATTTAACATTAAAATTATTTATGTCTTGTTGTGTTCTAATATAAGCAAAATCTTGTAAGGCTTCTTCGCTAGTTGCAATTAAACTAACTACATCATCTGTAATTTCTTTTGGTAGTCTATTTCTTAATTCAGCAAAAGATAATTTTTCTACAGTCTTAGTTGGAAATTCATTTGAAGCACCCTCTATATTTTGAGATTCTAATTCAGATTCCATTTGAGTTCCATTAGCATAATTAACTCTTCCACCTTCTTTTAATTTTAAACTGCCAAATCCTGTTATTTGTTCAAGAGTTTTAAGAAGTTCTAATTCTTTTTGTGCGTCTGCTAATGCTTTAGCATCTTCAGCATTTAATTTTTTACTTTTTGAAAGCTCTGTAATTTGTGCCTCAAGAGATGGTATTCTTTGTTTATTATTAATATAATAATCATAGTAAGCTTTTTGTTGAAGCTTCTCTAAATAATTATCTTTTTCTAAATAATTCTCTAAACCCTTCATTTCTTTTAATTGAGTTGGACTTAGTTTAGCAGGATCAGTAGCTTGTAATTCAGCTAATCTATTTATTACCTTACTTATACCAGGAAGTTCTCCTGCTTTAATCTTAGCAATATCTTCTTCCTTAACAGTTTTGTAAGCAAGTAATTTAGCTGCTTGTTTTTCTTGGCCTTTACGTCCGATTATACCTTTTGCATTTTTAACTGCATAGTTAATTTTATCAGTTAAACTACCACCTTGTTTTAAAGCGTCTGAAACAAGTAATGCAGCTTCTGCTCTATCTAAATCTTTGTCTTGTATGATACCTAAAATTTCATCTGCTTCTTTTTGAAGTCTAGATCTATTGTCTGCTTCTTTATAAGTTGTCTCTGTTTTTTCACCTACATCTTTGTTTACAGCTGTCTGTGCTGCCTTTTTTTCTTGGTCATCATATTCATAGTTTGTAATACCATCTTCTTGAGGAACTTCTTGTTTTGGTTTTTGTGTTTTAAACATATCAAAGAATCCTATCTCTGGTCCAACCTTAGATAGTCTTTCTCTTTCTTTATAATAATTTGCTAAGTCTTCTGAACTCATAGTTTCATCTAAAGCTCCAAACTCTCTAGCAAAATCTAATTCAGCTTGAGTCTTAGGTTTGTTAGCATATAAACTTAATCCTGCAACAGATAAAGGTAATGCAGCAGTAATACCTACACCTCCAGTTGTAGATGTTGCTACTGATGGAGGAATTCTTAATTTATCTAATCCAAAAAATCCAGCTGTTCTACCACCAGCGCCTCTTAAAAAATCTATACCTCTTCTTCCATATTTTTGTATAGAAGAAATTAAATTTTGTCTTGCAAGGTTTCCTTGTTGAGTACTAGTTAATGGTGGGTTAGGTCTAGCTTGAGCTTCATAAGCCATACCTTGGTTTATTAAACCATATGCACCTAAGTTATAATTTCTTCTAGGTTCAACATGAGACATAATCCCTGTGCCTTGAGTAGATCCACCACGTTTAAACATAGGTCTTTTAAATACGTTATACATTATTTAAATAAACTCCCCAATCCATAGATACCAATTGCACTTGATAATGCAGAGCTTAACGGACTTGCTGTGGCTGCAGCCGGAGCTTGAGTTGATGTCATATAGGCTTGAGGCTGACCAGATAACATTTGTCCAATTGCTGAACCTAAGAATTGTAATCTGTTGTAAGGT
>Ga0209536_100009506_pt1 | contig 14447 bp, 11 predicted proteins | sample DeeMarSeWOR28_12_FD_187461 | JGI IMG/M metagenome (GOLD analysis project Ga0209536, IMG submission 187461) | Marine sediment microbial communities from White Oak River estuary, North Carolina - WOR-2-8_12 (SPAdes) (version 2) | ecosystem: Environmental > Aquatic > Marine > Intertidal zone >...
CACGAATTGTGATGGTCCCTCCCTCCTCCTTCCCGGCGAGTCCGTGGCGGATCGCATTCTCAACAATGGGCTGCAGGATGAGATTCGGCACAGCCGCATCAGCCGCGCCTTCTCCCACCTGAACGCGGGTTGCTATACGATCAGAGAATCGCACCTGCTCAATCTCCAGATAGCGTTCGAGGATCTCCAGTTCACGCCGGAGAGGGACTTCATGCTGATCGGCCGTGTCCAGGCTCGTCCTCAGCAAATCACTCAGACCGGCTATCATGTCGACCGCACGGCGCTTTTCATTGTTCCTTACGAGCCCCGAAATGGTGTGAAGCGTGTTGAAGAGAAAGTGCGGCTGCAGCTGCCGCTTGAGCGCCTGCAGCTGGGCCTGCGCCAGCTCCGCCTCCAGCTGGGATGTCCGAATCTCGTTCTCCCGGTACCGCGTATAGTAGTCGTACGCGTAGCTGAGTATGATGATCAGCCAGTAGACCTGCACGCCGTAATCAAAGTATGCAAGGATATGCCGGTACTGCAGCTCCCAGGAAATCGCCTCTCCCTCGACCGCTGAGCGATAGAACCCGAAGAGTATCCCGTGGATCCCCTTATGGATGAGTGCTAGAACAATGCTTGCGGTGAGATGAAGAATCGCGGTCCTGACCAGCCTCCCCTTCTCAAACCGCCAGAGTCTGGCAAGCCAGAGAACCAGCGGAGTCATGACGACCCAGACGGCCGCGTACGAGAGATCTCCCGTCAGGGCCTCCCACCACGTTATCGGTTTCCCCAGGCGAGCACTGACGATGTATGCGCTGACCGCCATGTACGAAGCGTACACCGCCCATCCGACGAGGATGATTCTCCACTGTTTTCTGGCGCTCTCTGTCATGGCCGGAGGGATTGGACAAAAGAGATCTTCTGCCCAATATAGCGAGCCCGGCAGCGAGTTGCCACAGATGCGGTGTCGGTCCCGAAAGAGAGGGTTCTACTGACAGAGGTGCGTGACGGCCAGAGGGGAACACGGGACGGGAATGGACCTCGCACTACGTGGGAAGGCCGTTGTCGGTGTTTCCGCGCAATCCCCCCCGGCCTCATCCGAGGATATGGACGCCGCTCAAGAGGCTGTTCTGCCGGGTGTTCGGCAGGGACGAGAAACCCGCCCGTAGGGGCGCCTTGTACGGCGGAGGCTCCCTCGACGACATATCGCTCACATCCGAGCATCCGTCACTTTGTGTCATTGCGCCGCGTTTTGTATCTTTCGGTCGCCATACCTCCTCTGGTTGCACTAGGGTCTCACACACTTCTCATGAAAGGAGCAGCGCCATGAATCTCGGCCACAGCATCCCGCTGATCCTCACAAGTCTCATACTCGGTGGATTGACACCTCCCCGGGTCAACGCTCAGACTCCGGCCAAAGAGCCGTCGATCAGGGCCATTGTCACGAGCGCAGACAGCATTGTGCTCATCCCCCTGAGAAGCGAGGCTGACATCAAGGCTGACATCAAGACGGCGGCCACGCGGAAGGAGGAGTCTGAGGCGCGGCGGGCTCTCGTTACAACGCAGCGGAGTACAATAGGTGTTCACATACGGGAGCAGGAGGGCGCCATCGAATCCGCGGAACGACGTCTGGAGCAGGCAGAGGAGACCGAGGTGGAGGCCGAAATCACCGCAGCGGAAAAGGACGCCACCGCAGCGGAAACCGTTCTGGAGCTTCTGGAACTGCAGCGAGACCTCGCAGAGGCGGAATTCAGACAGAGCATGGCAGAGGTGAAGTTCTACTCTGCCACACTCGAGGCGCTGGAACTGGAGGAGATGCTGGCTGCCCAGCAGCGCACGCAGACCCAGGCCGTCGAGAAGGCAAAGGAAGGCGACAAGATCTCACTCATCACTGCGGAGACCCACACCCTCGAAGGGAAGCTCCTGAGGGCACTGAGCCTGCGGGCTGAGAGCAGAAGCGAGCTCGCAAACAGCGAATCGGATCTCCTCGACGCCATGCGAGAACTTCACGAGAAGCGCGCGGAGCTTCTGGGGCTCGGGGAAGAGCAGGAGGAAGGTGGTTGGGAATGAGTGCGAGTCCCCGGTCTACGGCTTTCTGGCCCGGATGGAAACATAATCCCCCCTGTCGAATCCCTCCACCGGGGTCTCGACGGCATCATTTGAAAACTTCGGGTGCCGTGTGAGAGTCTGCGCAAATTGGAGGTCGACATAGCCCGCAGAGCGGAGCATCTCGGCCTTCTGCGCCGTGGTGCGCCAGTTTGCCGCGCTGGCAAACTCCAGGGGGTAGGGGTGTTCGGGCACGACCTTCTTCAGGTACTCATCGTCGTACGATCCGACGAGAGATGCCAGCCTATAGAGCAAGCCGTAAGAGCTCTCTGCCGGCACGTCAAGAACGACAATATGACCTCCCGGCCTGAGAACGCGAAAGGCTTCCCGAAAGGCTTTCCCGAGGTCTGCAACGTAGCTGGGGATCCCATTGAGTAGAACGGTGTCAAAGTCGGAGTCCCCGTAGGGAAGTTCCTCGGCAACACCCCGCTTGATGCTCATCCCCCGCTTCTCCGCGATCTGTGCCATGGCATCCGCCGGTTCGACGCCAAAGCGGATGTCCACGCCATGTTGTGATCGGAGGAGCTGCTCGAACAGACCGCTACCACACCCCACGCTCAGTGTTCTTCCAGGGTCAGCCAGGGCGTGCTTCAGGAGGAGGACCTCTGATTCCAGAACCGTACGATTCTGCAAGAACCAGGAGTCATACTTCTCGGCAAACTCGTCGAACGCTCTATCGGTCATTTCCCCCCACCCATCTCATCAGTGCTGATCAGCATTTCCCGTGGCGGCTGGACGCGGCCGCGGACTTCCGGGGATTCCCGCAGTGATTCAGCCTACAGCCAACGCCGTACCGTGCTTCTGTACCTGGTCCACGTATCGACGAACCTCTCTTCCAGCGTTCGCCCTTCGGCACCCGCACAGAGCATCTGGAGAAGGAAAACAAAAATTGGGATGACAAGCAACGGTGTGAGCGTGCCCAGACAGACGGCCAGGCCGACGAGCATCAGCAGATGACCCAGAGAGGACGGGTTCCTGCCCATGCGGAAGAGGCCCGGGGCGAGGAGGGAATCGGCTCTGACGGAGCTTTCTCCGCCCGCGGTGTTGTTCTTGACAACCCGACCGGCAACAACGGCAAGAGCCGCCCCGGCGGCAAAGGGGAGAAGCCCGAGGAGGTTCCACGGGAAAGGCGCAATCCTCGGGCCGGGAACGAGGATGGCCAGGCAGACCATGGTGATGACCGAAACGACAAAACAGGCGGGAGGAACAAGATCCTGTCGCTGCATAAAGCGTACCTCCTCCCCCCAGGAATGAGATCCCGCAGGCGCCGGGGAGGGTTAGAAGCCGTCCAGAGCCTGGGCGGGACTCGCCGCGTCCAGATCGAGAAACGCGCTGAACGGTAGACTGCTGGAGAGAATGACCTGCGTCGCATGACCCCGGTCGAGGTTCATGGCCCAGTCGATCCGGATCAGGCCGGCTCCCTGGAGTTTTGTATTCTCTATCCGCAGGCCACAGCCGACGGCGTGGTGGAATCGTTGCCCTCCTGCCGGCCCGCCCGTCCATGCTGTGCCGCCGTCGAGGAAGGCCGCAGCGCCGAACCGGAAGATGAAGATATCCACATCGGTGAAGACCCGATGCTCAACCCCGTAGATGATCCTGCGATCCCCCTGGAAGGAATACTCGTCGTAGCCGCGCAGCCCGGTGGAAGTTCCCAGGAGCAGTTGCCTCCGCCCCAACCAGCCGAACCCGGCCGCCATGGACGCACGCGCCACGAGTGTGTGATACCGGGAGACCTTCCAATGGTGGAGCAGCATGAATTCCAGCGTGGATTCCGGCCTGTGCAAGCCTTCGAAGAAGCTCTGATATGACGCGCTCCAGCCCAGGTAGCTTCCTTCAGAAAGGAGCCAGGAATGCTTCCAGAACACGCCCAGACTGTAGTCAACCCCCAGCGTCCGGGCTCCGCGGATGTTCTTGCCGATCGAGAACCCCACGTGGATGCCTATGGGAACATCTTCAACCCTGCCAAAGTTGTTCAGAAACGACCGTTCCACAAACTGTCTCCCGAGCAGACTCACGCCGAAGGTGACGAGGTCGAGGTTGTCAAACCTCCGGGCCATCGCAAAGTTCGATCTGGTGCGTGTATAGGAAACCATGGGCCTGATGAATGGTCCTTCACCGAGCGAGACTGACACCCAGGCGGACTGGGCCTCCCGGCCCGAGACTTCCTCGTGCACCAGAGCTCCCTCGTCATAGAGGAGGAGACGCTGCTTGCCGAGCTCTGCGTAGATTCCCCCCGCCCATGGAGTCCTGTCAGAGAAGTAGTTCCGCTCGAGGCGGACCGCGTTGAACGTCTGGTCCCACGTGTTTCTGTGACGGACGAGTGCGCTCAGACGCGTCCCGTAGAGGTTTCGCTCCAGAAATGCGAGATCCATGCCGTGTGGATCCGGTCTATCACTACGGTAGGTGTAGCTCAGACTCAGACTCTGGCCGCCCCCCAGGAAATTGTCATCCTTCAAGGAAAATCGGAAGTCCTCGACGCCACCCCCCTGCTTGTACGCCGGGAGCATGTCGATTGTCCACTTGTCGTGTGTCTCGACCGTGACGGCTATCGTGGAATCAGTCAGCGTGTCGCACCGGGTGATAACGTCTCCGATGTATCCAAGAGCACGAAGATGCCGTTCGGACTCCTTGAGGAGTTCCATATCGAACATCTCCCCCTCATTGAACAGAAGCTCGCCACGGATCACGCTCTCTCTCGTGGGGAGGTGAACCGCGTTGACGACAGAACCGAAGACGTGCCGCTGGTCCGCGCGGGATGTGTCGAAGATGTTCTTTCGAAGGATCGTGATGTTCTCGATCCGAAGGTGGGGTTCGCCTGACCACGACGGCGTGCCAAGCGGGAGCAGGATCAGTACCCACAAGGTCCTCACCGGAACACTTTGAGAACCGGCGAGCATCAGGAGATGGGAGAAGGCTTTCATGACGCTTCGATGCTTCTCCACAATGATGGTGGCGGGTGTACACCGCCAATATACACACCCACATACTTGGGCGCAAGTCCACTCCTGGCGTGAGGGACAATCCCGCAAAAGGGAAAACCGTGGTTTTGGACTAGTATGGAGAGAATTCAGACCCGCCAGGGCTGAACGGGACCGGTGTGGCCGTGAACGTATTCCCACCGCTGCGTCAGGAGCTTGGCCACGGCCACCGCGTAGAAGCGAGATTTCTTGAGGAGCTTCGGGTTGAACGAGAGACAACCAAGGAGGAAGTAGACAAGGGTGCGAACAAGCATCGCTGCATACTGGAGCCCCACGAGAACCGCTCTCTCTGCGCCACGGAAGTGCTTCTTGAGGTAGAGAAGCTTGCTGCCGTGCATCCAGAGGACAACCCTCTGGTTCACCGAGCTGATCCCGCCCCAGTAATGCAAAACCACGGCTTCATGAAAGTACCAGGTCCTGTACCCCGCCTGCCTCGCCCGATAGCAGTAGTCCACCTCCTCGGTGTACATGTAGAACTGCTCATCCAGAAGACCTATCTCCTCCCGGACAGCTTTGCGCATCATCAGGAAGGCCCCGCAGAGCCAGTCCACCTCCCGGGACGACTCGTAATCGAAGTGTGTCATGTGGTAGCTTCCGAAGAGTTTCGTCTTCGGAAAGAGACGGTAGAGGAAGCTCGTCTCGGTGAAGACATTCCATACGGAGGGAAATCCCCGAAGCGACTCCTGGACAGTGCCATCGGAGAGCACCAGCTTGCATCCCACGATTCCGGCATCGGGGTGAGCGTCCATGAAACGCACAGTCTTGGATATCGCCCGATCGCGGAGCTCGGTGTCAGGGTTCAGCAGAAGGATGTAGTCACCCTCCGCGACGCTGATCCCCCGGTTGTTGGACGCGGCAAACCCCATGTTGTGAGGGTTTAGAATCAGCTTCACCCGGGGAAACATCTCACGGATGCGGTCAGGAGATCCATCGGTGGAGGCGTTGTCAACAACAATGTATTCGAAATCCAGATCATCTGTCTGGCCATACACCGATTCCAGGCATTTCTGGAGAACGTGCCACTCGTTCGTGCAAACGGTAATGATCGAAAGCTTCATGGGTGGGTGTATTGCTTATGGAGCCGCTGTGTCACGGAGAAAGCTCACGAGGGCATCCTTCCAGTGGGGCATGGGTAGGAGGCCGGACGCGGCAAGCCTCCCGTTTTCCAGCACCGAGTAGGACGGTCTCTGGACCGACGGCGGCATCTCCGCTGCACTGCAGGGAGAGAGTGGAGTCGTGAGGCGGCGCTCTTCGAAGATCACCTCGGCGAATTCATACCATGAACACTCCCCCTCGCAGGTCAGGTGGAAGAGCCCCCTGAGCCCCCCTCGGGCCAGCTCGAGGGTCTTCTTCGCGATCTCGCGGGTCGGGGTCGGCGTCAGGATCTCGTCGTTCACCACTCGGACCTCGGGCTTCTCTCTGGCCAGTTTGAGCATGGTCGTGATGAAGTTCCCACCCTTCGCCCTGCACGGGACCTCCCCGTAGATTCCCGAGACCCGGGCTACCGTGCCACCTGTGCAGTAGTTGAGCGTGAAGTACTCACCCGCCAGCTTCGTCACCGCGTAGACGTTCAGTGGATTTGGCTTGTCCTCTTCGATGTACGGTTGTCCCTTCAGGCCGTCGAACACGTAATCCGTGCTGAAGTATATGGTCGATGCTCCGATCTCTTCGCACACTCGGGCGATGTTGAAAGCACCAAGGCTGTTCACCGCGTATGCCCGGTCCGGTTCCTTCTCACACTGCGGGACCACGTGGTAGGCCGCCGTGTTGAGGACGATCTCCGGCTGGAATGTTGTCAGGACCTTTTTCACGGAGTCTATCTGCTCGACTTCGATATCACTGTGCGTCATGGCGAGCACCTGAAACCCCCCGGTGCGGAACACGTCGGCAAGGTCACTCCCCAGCTGCCCGTTGGCCCCTATGACAATCGCCTTCATGGACTATGCCCGGCCCACCACCCAGCGGGTTTTACCTGCTCGAAGACTTTGATGTTATAGTAGCGGGGGTTGTCGTAGTCCAGGAAATGCTGGTTGTGCTCCAGGAGATTCACGACAATGGCTTCGACATCGTGCTTTGGCTTGAAACTCAGGATGTTCATCGCCTTTTCTATGCTGACCTTGTAGTTGCGGAAGTCCTGGATATGCTTGATCGAGAGTTTCACCCGTTTCGACCTTCGGAATTCCAGGGCATGCCGGACGATATCTCCTGTCTCGCCGACCGTGTAGTTCCCCGAGGCGATATTGAATATGCCGGAGATATCCTCGCTTGCCTCGATTGCCCTGATGTACGCGCTGCAGGCGTCTTCTATACTGAGGATGGGACGCCAGATGGAGGGGTTGTTGATGACGATCTCATCAGTGTCCTGAGCTGCCTTGAACATGGTATTGACGATGAGATCTAGGCGCATGCGAGGGCTGTATCCGCTGACAGTCCCCTGTCTGAAGCAAATTGTCGAGAACCCTGGTTCGCACAGCTGCATGACCGCCTTCTCCCCCTGCAGCTTCGAAATCCCGTACGGGTGTTTTGAGATGGCGGGTGAACCCTCGTCATACAGTTCGTTGACAGTGTACCCGTAGACGGAACACGAACCAGCATAGATGAACCTCCGGATGCCCATCCGCTTTGCCATGTACGCCATGTACGCTGGGGCAGATGCATTGTAGACAAAGTTCATGCTGGGCGAAAACTCTGCCATGGGATCGTTCGACAATCCGGCCAGGAAGATCACCTGGTCGTAGCCTTTCAGGTCGACCTCGTGCAGATCGAAGATGTCCCTCTGAGAAACCTTCACCGCGTCGGGCAGATTGTTGCCGAACCAGAGAAGGTCAACCACATCAATCTCATACCCGCGGTCAAGCAGTTTCGGGATAAGGGCAGAACCGATATATCCAGCTCCGCCGGCAACGAGAATCTTCATGATCAGTCCTGAAAAGTGAAACGGTCTGACTCCGGACGGCTCAACCACTCGTCCAGAGTCTGCGCTGTAGCGTCCTTCTTTGAGAGGGTAGGGTTGCCTGCAGGCCACTCGACGCCAATCCGCGGATCGTTCCAGCGGATGCCCGACTCTCCGTTCGGGTTGTACATACCCGTGCACTTGTACTGGATCTCAGCCACGTCCGAGAGGACGAGGAAACCGCGGGCAAACCCGGCCGGAGCCCAGACCTGTCGCTTGTTTTTCGCAGACGCCTCAATGCCGCACCACTTCCCCAGCGTCGGAGACCCCTTCCGGATGTCCACCGCAACCAGAAAAGCGCTTCCCAGGGTAACTCTCATCAGCTTTCCCATCGGCGGTTCCCACTGGAAATGCAGCCCTCGAAGCACTCCGCGTGTGGAGCGAGAATGGTTATCCTGGACGAATTCGCCCGGGAGACCGATCTCCGAAAACTGATCCTTGCGGAACACCTCCATGAAAAAGCCCCGTTCATCCTCAAAGACCTCAGGGGCGAGAACGACGACTCCGTTGAGGTGGGTAGACTCGATGCTGATCTGCATAGGGTGTTGAAGAGGGTTGTGATACGAATGAGGAACTGTGTGCGGGATGAGCGCGAGGACCTCGAAATCCGCAACCGCGTTCCGGTCTGACCGATCCCACGGATGCCGCTTTGCCGACCGTCCAATATACTGACAATTGCCCGGCCGATCAAGGGTTCCGGCCGCTCACCGGAGGAGCATCATCCTCCGGATCGAGACAAATTCTCCTGCCATCGGGTCGGCGCTCGGTCGGGCACGAAGCCTGTAGAAGTAGACGCCGCTCGAGAGGCTCCTCCCGTCAAAGGCAATGCTCTGCTCCCCTCCTTCCACTGTCCCGTCCACCAACACGGCCACCTCTTGACCCAACGTGTTGTGGACCGTCAACAGCACGCGGGACCGCTCCGGCAACGTATAGGCGATTCTGGTGGTGGGATTGAAGGGATTGGGATAGTTCTGATGCAACGCAAATTGCAGCGGGAGATTATCACTCCTCACCTCAGTTGCGAGCTCCACCCTCACTCCATCAAAGAAGTGCGTCGTATTGTCAAGGTCGATCTGCTTCAGCCGGTAGTAGACGACCCCGTCAAGTGCACTCGTATCAGTGAAACTGTAGTGATGGAGTTCCAGCGTTGTCCCGTGCCCCGGGGTGAAGCTTCCCGCAAGAGTCTCATACGGGCCAGTCCTCTGTGTCGATCTCTCCACTTCGAACCCGTAGTTGCCTATCTCCGAAATCGTGGTCCAGCGTACCTCCACCTCCCCGTCACCGGTCACGGATGCGGCGAAACTGCCGAGAGCAATTGGCAGAGGCGGCTCATCATCCGGCGCTGGTGTCGCGGTGACCCCCCCGAAGGTCGCATAGGCATGATGTGCAACCAGCAGCAGTGAGCCCTGCTGTGGGTTCGAGAGGGATTCCTGGCCCGTGAGGAGCCACGAATCCGGTTCGGCAGCGGAAGCCTCCCACACCTTGAACCTGTAGAGGCCACCCACACCCGGTTCGGTCTTCACCTGCATCTTGAAGAGATAGGGAACTCCATACTCCAGCTGCGTGGCGCTGCTGTGCGCCTTCAGCACCAGATCGTCTCCAAGGAGCTCCCATCGATTCGGGTCCGTGTCCCCGTAGCCCGTTCGCCAGTGATACCAGCCTATGGCGCCCAGAGGCAGATACCCGGATCTGGGTTGCTCAATCGGCGGGTCGAAGGCCGGTTCATCGGTGTGCCCCTCCCATCGCATGATGATACCCACCCCCGGACCTCCGCTCGTCCAATGGAATGCCTCACTGGTCGAATCGATCCCGTGCACGGTGACTTCCGCCGTGACTTCATAATCGCTCCACGACGTATCGCCAATGGCAATCAACCGATCATATCCTGCCTCGAGGATAGTGACTCCTCCGGAGGTCACCTCCCATTTTCCATCCACCACCTGTGCAGAGTCAACGAGACTCGAGCCGCTCGACCACGCAACACCGTAGGGAAGCGGCCAGGCAGCGCCGGAGTGGTCTCTCACCTGAACAGTTGTTTGCCCTACCTCACTGGAGCTCGACGTTGCAGTGATCTGAACGGTGTTGAGACCCGGAGAGAGTTCGGCAAAGCTGAGGTCAATGTTGAAGTCGCCCTCATGACTGAGACGCCTCCCGTCGGGTCCGGCCGAGAGGCTTCTCGTTGGACCGCCGTTGAGCGTGTAGCTCAGCGAGCTGAGCGAGCCGCTGACATGGCCCAGGATGTTCGCATCCCGTTGAGGTACACCAACCGATCCAAAGGACTGATCGGTGCCATGCCATAGCTCTATGACGGGGGCAGTTGCGGCGGAGGTCGGGGCGACATACTGTGTGATGGCAGTACCCGAGAAACAGAGGGGGAGGATCGCTCGGAGAAGCCACCAGGAGACGGCTCGGCTGGAACGTTTCAGTGAATCCACAATTCTGATCATTCGTGCACCATGCTCAATTCCAGGATTGCAGCAATCGGCCTCGTGGCCTTCCTCATTCGCAAAGAACGAAGGGACCGCCAGAAGGAGGACGTCTGGCTCGATCCCTCTGGACTCCCGGCGCCTCGCTCCTCATCCCCACAACACACCTACCGTATGGTGACCCTGTGCCCTCGGGCGCCAGCAGTTGCAGCTAGCAATATAGCACAGGCAGTCATACCAGTCAAGACTCTTTCGTCAGGTCAGTCAGCTGCCGGTCATCTTCGGGTGACCCCTTACCGCACCCGTGGCGCCTTTGTCCGTCGATCCAGAGTCTCCGACGGGCGCAGCTTGTCGTATTCGTTTCGTGCGCCGGGTCTTGCCAGCCGGCCCTCGTTGCCGTCTTGCCTCCCCACAACGATCGGACCGTCACCCGGCAACGCTGCGACGGCACCGTACGCTTCGTCACTCATGTAGTGGCTGGCCAGGGACAGGCGAAGCGTGTCATACTGTAATACGAACCCCGGACGCCGGGAAAGCATGAAGTTCGTGAGAACGTCGGAATGAAGGGCTATGGAGTCATTCGAAGAGGTCTCCTCCAGCGCTTGGCGGAAGAATCGGGACAGCGGGAACTCCTCAAGCTGTACCGCTCCTGCTGAGACCCGATCATCCCCCGGGATCTCCCCACGGTCGCGAAAGGGACGATTGCGCACATGGTACACGATACTCGAAGGAGTACCCCTGGAGTAGAGAACCTGCTCACAGCCGATATGGACCGTCACGTTTGGCAGGATTTTCCGGACTGGCGCATATGCGTACGCTCTGAGTGTCCTGCGCCATTTCTTGTAGGCTCGGCTCTTGAGTTCCATCTCTTCGGCATCGAGCGAATCGGCCTTCACGAGTTGTGCCGCGACATACACCCTGTGAGGGTCCGAGCTGCCGGGCCATGGCGTCTGTATGTCATCGGTCCCCCAGTGGGAGATGAAAATGCCTGAACCACCCGCTTCGTGGTACATCCTCAGCTGATCTGTCCAGTACCGGACCAGGGTACTGGGCTCGTAGTAGCGGTATCCCGGCCAGTTGCTCTCGGTAAAGAACTTCATCTCCGAGCCGGCCGATCGAGCTTTCTCCTCGTCCCAGAATCTCCCGACCGATCTCAGGTAGGCCGCGGCAAACGGGAAGTTCGGAGCGTACTCGGGAACGTCATCGATGATGACTGCATCGACGTTCTCAAGGAGGGGCGTGACGTCGTAGAATCCTTTGAATTCTATCGCCGCATCGTAGACGGATCCGAACTGCACGCCGAACGGGAATGGATTGGAGATCTCCGCACAGGAGTCGATGAAATGCTTCAGCTCCGTTCCCCGGAAATCCAGAAAATCCTTCCTGCCTGCCGGGTAGTATCGATAGGTGGATTTCAGGCGCTCCCAATCATATGCGTCGATGTCGATCATCGAGAAGCTGTCGATGCCGGGGCCCCAGATGCGTCGGAGGTTTCCCACTGTTCCGTACTTCTTCCTGAGGTACTGGAGAAACGCCCTCTTTTCAGGTTGCGAGTAGCCGGTCAGCCAGGCCCAGAAATCCTCCACTTCCGCTGACTTCTGGCGTGCGCTCGGAAGTTCGGTTTCGTCGTCAGGACTGATGGTCGGAACCAGGAGCTTGATCCTTGATCGGACGTCTGCATCCATGGAGGCCAGTTCGTTCCTCACCGCCTTGAAGAACCTGAGCATGTCACCCCTGGACCGCGCGGATGTGACGTTGAGAATGGGTCTCTGCACTGTCCGAGGGAAGTGGTAGTTGTAGTAGATCCTTCTCCCGGGGAGATCATTCGTCTGATGGAAATCGTCTTCCCCGTATGCGCTGGCGAGCGTCTCCGAAAGAAGCCCCATGCTCACACGGACGTACACATCCAGATCTGCCCTCGCCAGTGTAGCGAGGGCCTTTCGGACGCTCTGCCAGTTGTACGCTCCGTATGACTGTTCCACCGCCCAGCGCGACACACGGAGGTTCACCCCCGTTGCCCCCCAGGTCTTGATCTTCTCCACCCACTCGGAGTCGCTTGCGTATTGCAGATCCGCGAGAAAGACGACCGCGAAACGTTCGCGTGCTGTGGCCGTACTGACCTGGAACCCGAGGAGCAGAAGAACAATCGTCAGTCGAACTCTCATCGAACACTCCAAGCGAAGATGGGTGGTTGGCGGAGAGGAATAGGCCCCGAGAAATACTCACATTTTCGAAACCAATGCTCCCGACCGTCCAGAGGCACGTGCGAAGATACTGATACCGTGTGTGGCAGTCAAGTCACCCTGGTGTTCACTTCTTCCAGATGCAATAGGCTGGTAACAGTCAGAGGAGAGATCCAACACGTTCAAGTAGTGGACCAGCTGAGACATGGCCTGAGGGGCGAGCGAGCCGCAGATGGATCGGTTGCTGGGCCGCTACTGTCAGGAGGGGAACCGGGGTCTGATCCGCCGGCACTCCGGCCACGACCCCCCGCCGAGTGACGGACCGGAAGAGACTCTCCCACTCGTGGGATTGACCCGACCTCTCCCCCGTTGCTACCTCTCAAAGGGTCGTGTCACGATCAAGAAAATTTCGTATATTACAGCAAGGGAAGCATGTCGAGGCACCTCTCACAGTGAATTCCGCTTCTCTATGGGGCTGGCCTCGGCAAAGGTTCGTGGTTGCGACACGCAGAAAACCTGAAGCGTGCTGGCGAGCCGACGGGCCAAGTGATGCCGTTCTCAAAACATCACCTCTTGCTGTGCATTTCTGTCACTGCGGAGCAAAGCCGGCGTTCGACAATGTCATGCCGGACGGGAGTCTGGCTGCACGCGTTGAATGTGCGGCGGAGTGGCAGACCCATGAATGATGAACAAGCGGCCGGCCGAAACTCCGACCGGCCTGCAGATGATTCATCCGTCGATACCCTCCTCAGCTCCCTCGCTGACCAGCTGAGAGCAGTGATGAGCAACGTGGAGCAGGTGGAAGAGTACTGCTCCAAACTCAAAGGGCTTCAATCAGCGCCTCCAAACGCCGCCGACGCCGAGCGACTCATTCCCTTTCTCCCTCTCCTTGCCCAGCGCTCCGGGCCGGAAGTCCCCCTGCTGTTTGATCTGATCGAACACACCGCCTCGTCGGTCGCGGATCCATGGCCGCTCCTCAAGGGGATGCTTTGTGCGCGTGACAGAAGTCTTGTCAAGCGTTCCCTCCAATTGGCCCGACGGAGCGTTGAAGAAGGCCGCCTTGAAGTTGACCGCGAGGTCGTCAGTTCCTTTGCACAGCAGGCGCAGTTGCCTGAAAGCTCCCTGACCGAAGGCGACCTTCTGCCTCTCCTCATGGATATCGTCCGGCACCTGAAAACGCCGGGGCACGCGCACGAGGGGGATCTCCTGGCGGATCTGTTCCTCGGCGAAAGCGACGCGGCCACCCGGGACCTTGCAGCCCGCCTCCTGGACATTCCGGGCAATCCGGTGCCATTGGAATTCGCCGCTCAAGTGCTGGAGCAGGACGCGTTCACTTTTCTCTCCCCGTATCTTCTCTATACCCGTGCCACGCATCGCGACCTGCTCTCCCTGCTGGCCTCAGAAGGGAAGGGACCCCCCGCATTGGCCGACCTCCGACATGCTCATGATCTTCTTGGTGAAGTTCAGCTTCGACAGATCATCGGAGAGATTGGATGGCCGCGACTCAATTTGGGTCTTGACATCCGTCAGTACGAACTCGTGACTTCGGGAGACTCCGTTCCCCTCTTGCTCCATCCAGCCGAAGTGAAGCTCGCCCGCCGGTGTGGAGACGTCCAAGTGGCGGGGAATGTGGTCGTGGCCCTCCGATCGCACCCGAAAGTAGTGACGGTACAGCCAGGTGTAGCCGAGCATGGCCAGCGCCATGCTCTCCTTTTCCAATCCGAAGCGGTCATAGCCAAAGCCGAGGTCCGGCAGCTCCAGACGATCGATCCACCGAGATGCAACATCTCCGCCCAGCGCCTTCACCACACGAACGGCCATT
>Ga0209536_100009507_pt1 | contig 14445 bp, 10 predicted proteins | sample DeeMarSeWOR28_12_FD_187461 | JGI IMG/M metagenome (GOLD analysis project Ga0209536, IMG submission 187461) | Marine sediment microbial communities from White Oak River estuary, North Carolina - WOR-2-8_12 (SPAdes) (version 2) | ecosystem: Environmental > Aquatic > Marine > Intertidal zone >...
TACCCCCCAGGGTTCCCTTAATATTTTTGTTGTCGGGCCGTTTCAGATCGTATTTGACCCCCTTTATGGGATTGCCCTTTTTGTCTGTAAATTTGACATCCAGGAAATGGTCTTCGTCGCTGTCGGGATCGTCTCCCGCCAGGGCCGCCGAAGCCGCCGCGCCGGCGGGTCCGGCCCCGCCTCCGCCTCCACCGCCGCCTTCTCCGATCAACACCGTGGGACAACCCATCACGACCGAATCCGGCGGCCCGCTGCAGGTCAGCATATCGCCCATTCGCAACGCCATTTGACCGCATATCAATACCATCGGGCTACCAAGGGTCGCGGGACCGCCCACATGCGGCGGAGGGGGTACTCCCGGATTCACCAGCGGGCAGGTATGCATATCGCCCTGCCTGGCCGCCGGCTTTCCGCCGATTAAAACTGTAGGAGCGCCTACTACAATGGCTCCCCCGTGAGCTGTGGTGTCGCCTAACCTGGCCGCAGGTTTGCTCATTTAACCTCTTCTGTCATAAAAATAATCTATCGCAATATGTAGAATCACATCGATTTTTGTCAAGAAAATTACTGCAGAATATCTTTAAATTGCCCACTTTTGTCTATTTAATTGTTGATTTCGAATTAAGATCATTATATAATTTTTACGTGGTTAAAGGAATTAATGTAAGCATTTCGCTTAATCCTTTCATTTTAGCTTTATCATCATTTTGCATCTATTTATTGTTTCCCTCGACTCTTTATGCCGGCAAAGTATACATACCAAAAGGTACAGAGATCCCGGTTAGTTACAAGCTGACTCTCTCTACCGAATTAAAAACCCAACCGGCCGCGGGTGAGATTTTCGAGATCGCAGCAGACCAGAAGATCTCCGGTATCGGCGTGATCCGGCAAGGTGACGCAGTATATTGCGAGATAATAAAATTCAAAAGGCCGGGATCGTTGGGAAGCGGGGGCACCATAGAGATCAGGGTAGATTCGATTCAAACCGCCCTGGGGAAAAATATCGAAGTCGAGGGCAAATTATTAAGGGCAAAAGGCAAGAGCAAAAAATTAAAGGCTATCCTGATGCTCCCGCTTCTGGGATACGGCATCTTGATAAAGGGCGAACCGGCCGAGCTCGGCAAGCAAAACGACACCATAATTCTAAAAACATCCGAATTAGAGCAGATTACCTTTTAAATATGTGTTATATTATATAATATAGGATTTCTAGTTTTTATATTTACATAAATTTAAAGCTCGCTTCTTAACGAGGAATCGAATTCGTCGAGATCAAAGCGAAGCCTGACATTAAGATTCGGATTTTTAAAACACAGCTTTTTATTGTTCCAGGACAGTATCTCGAAACCAGCCGGGATTATACAATTATCGGTAGAGACAGCGGTATTTACCTGATGTAATTTAACCTCAATATCATTTTTGGCGGGGATTCTTATTCTCTCCCGGGAAGAGGCATCAATAGCCCCTTCTGGAAAACCTGGTTGTTGTCCGAAGGTAATATAATAGCCATTAACACCGGGATCGGCGCCCGAAACCGTGAAATAAATATAGCTTCCCTTTCTCTCCAGTTCGGTTACCAGATTAAGATAGTTATCGATTTTCTCAATGTATTCATCAACACCGGGGATTTCCGTAAACTCCTCAAGTTTTCCCTTGAATTCCGATAATTTACCGGGAAATTGACGGGCGTCGTTGACATCTAATAGATAAACATAATTTTTATTGATCAAATTTTCGTTGAAATCCTTTTTGAGGCCGGTATATTCGCCGGTCAATTTTGAAACCTTTTCATGGTCTTCGGCCGTCGGCATATTTGCCAATACCTCTCGCCACGAGTTAATATCTTCGGTCATCCAGGCCGTACTGTAGCCCTGGGTTTTTACCGTTCTTTCCAGATCCTCAGCCAGAGCAAGGATGTCCCTAAAAGACGACAAAGCCTTTTCATACAATTCAATATCCGATCCCGGATCACTGGTTATGGAAAGCAGAACCGTAGTAGAATCTTTCATCAGATCGAATTGTTGAAATTGTGATCTTATCCAATCATCGCCGGATATACCGGCAAAAACATTGTATTTCTCGTTGGATACGCGCCTGAAGTCGCCGAAAAATAATTTTACGAAAATATTATTGGAGTAACTATTGAATGCGGAAGCCAGTTCGCCGTAATCCTCCAGTCTGTCCAATTTCAGATCGGAAATTCTGTCCACCAATGAAGTAATTTTCATCTTGTTATATATATTGAAGAAAGAGACGAAAATGGTAATCAGCAATGAGACAAACACAATCCATTTCAAAATCCCGCCGAATATATTGGCTCTTCTGCAGGCACGGATTCTCTTCAAAGCCCATTCAATAGGTTGACTCACTCCCAGAGGCCTGAAATCCTTAGGTGGCGCTTTGCCTGTTTGCCCGGCTCCCTCGGCGAGATCAGATGGCAAATTGCCGATGGAGGATACAAAAAAGACCTGGTAATCCAGAGTATTTTTTATCAGGGGATTAAAAAACGACTGGAATCGTACCAACAACGTCTTAAGAGTATTCATCCATTCAGGATAATCCGACAGGTATCGCTGTTTTACGATCCCGCTTAAAAAATCATTAAAACGATAGCCTTTTATATAACCCGATCCGCTGCCGACCAGAGTCGACTGCAAGCCGGATTTAAAACCGCCAAGTTCATCGGCCTTGGTGACTACGAGACCAACGGGTATGTTTAATCTCTTTTTTGAACCGGAGAGTTGCTCGATTAAACGAGTGAAGGAAGCCACCCTGCGGGTAAGTTCCCCTTCATTATTAATTCCATCGGGATCGATAAAGAAAAGCACACAGTCGCAAAGCTCGAAGAAATCGGCCAAGTTTTGCGGTATCCCACCAGATGAATCTATGTAAAGATTTTTGCCCGAATAATCCATCATTTCGAGAGAGACATTCATGGTTTTACCGAGTTGTGCAGAGAAACTCAGCTTTCTGTCGTCCGAGGTCGGATTCGGGAATTTTCTCGACCTTATTTTCTCTCCCGTAATCTGATCGTCCCCGGTGCCTTTCATGAGATTGTAATTTTCTTCCAGATATACCTGGGTCTCCCCCATGGCCAGAAGCTGCAGTTCGGACGAATCCTTGGAGAAGGCATACACGGATGTCAAAAACACCGTTTTGCCTGTATCTTTATGCCCGAATATGCCTATACGGTAAATTGATCTATCGACCTGCTCGGCCGTCTCACCGGGCTCGCCGGGGCGTTTAATTTTCCCCTTTAGCTTGGCGGCTTTTTTAAAATATCGTAAGAAACCTAACATTTTTCCGTCCAAACACGATCTTATTCGTTAATTAATAACATGGAGACCAATCCGCTTCACCATCGGCCCCTGGCGTGCCGGGAAGGGCCTGGAGATTCGTGCCGTCAACATTCATGATATAAATTCTCCAATCCCCGGATCTATCGGACATGAAAATTATCCTCGTGCCGTCGGGAGACCATCGGGGATACCAGTCGCTTGACGGGTGGCTTGAAATATTGTGCTGAAATGAACCATCGGTGTTCATAAGGTATATTTCACTATTGCCGTCACGAAAGGACGTAAACGCGATTAACAGGCCGTTTGGCGACCATGAGGGCGTGTAATTGACGCTGAGATCGGTTGTAAGTCTGGTTTGATTTGAACCATTAGCGTCCATTTTATATATCTCCCAGTTCCCGTCGCGGAAACTACTGAACACGAGCTGTTCGCCTGTAGGAGACCACTCACAAAACCAATCATCGCCGGGATTATTCGTGAGATTATACTGTTCGGTACCATCGGTATTCATTATATAAATTTCCCAGTTGCCCGTTCGGTCGGTGGTAAAAGCGATTTTATTGCCCAAAGGCGACCAGGCCGGAAATCCGTCGAAATCCGGATTGTTAGATATATTAATCTTATTCTCGCCGTCGGCCCCAATAACATAAACTTCACCGTTACCGTCTATTTCCGAATAGTACGTAATTCTTGAGCAATCCGCCGACCATGAAGGATAATCATCAAATCCGGCGCCGGTCTGCAGGTTTCTTTGATGAGAACCGTCAGAGAACATGGTAAAAATGTCAGATGTGCCGTCGCGGTCCGACGCAAACGCGATCATCCCGCCCGAAGGCCAGGATACAGTGAAATTCCATATGGGACCCTCCGTCTCCATACCGCTGCTGTCGGTGGCTACAACCTTCCAGTAGTAGGTCCTGTTGTAAAATAAACCGGTGATCTCATAAGAGGCGATATCGATCAGGGAATCGTAAATGGCTGGAACCGCACTGGTGTCAAAATAAATATCGTATGTCAGCGGATCGCCATCGGGATCGACGCAGGTCCAGGAAAGCTCAATATCCAGCGTATCCGGAGGTATCGTTTCGCCGTCACCCGGGGACGGGTTTGAAGGCAGATCCGGCGCCACCGGACCGACAGGCTGCTTCAATTTCGAACAAGTCGTTAGCGCAAAAAATCCTAAGACAGCAGCAATTAACAGGTATGCGACCGGAGTTCTCATGCTAATCCCTCCTTAAAAATTTTTCCTAGTTCTATCAGTAACAAAGTTTTTTCTCTTCAATCTCTTCACCTTAATGAATGGGCGACCAGGAAGGATCATAATCTGAGCCCAAATCGTTAGAAATATTTTGAAGATCGTTTAAATTATCCGGATCCACGGTCCAGATCTCCCAATCCCCGGTTCGGTTGGATCTAAATATAATTCTTGATCCGTCAGGTGACCAATCGGCATGATTATCGTCGGCAGAATCATCGGTAATACGTCGAGGATTTGAGCCATTCGCATTCATCATATAGATTTCATAATTCCCGTCACGATTTGAACAAAAAACAATCAACTGGCCGTCGGGCGACCAGGCCGGCCAGGCATCGTATGCGGCATTGTTTGTGAGCCTTACCAGGCTATCAGAATCAATATCAATGGCAAAAATTTCCCAGTTACCATATTGATAACTGTGATAGGCAATCTGATTTCCTGTGGGTGACCAGTCTGCGCCAGCCTCAGTCCAATTATTGGCAGTAACAGCAATTGTACCGGAACCGTCGGCGTTCATGATCCATATATCCCAATATGATACGTTTCTTCGACTGCTCGAGAAGGCTAATCTATTGCCTAAATGCGACCAGGTGGCGTCTCTATCATTATATGAATTTTGTGAAATATTATCCAGCGCTGTACCGTCAAAATTCATAATATATACCTGATCATTGCCGTCCCGGCTAGACGAAAAAGCTAATCTGGAACCGTCTGGCGACCAGTCGGGATGAAAATCACTTCCCGGACTGGCAGTTAAATTTCGTGGATTAGTACCATCGGCATATATTGTGAATATTTCATTATCGCCGTCGCGATCAGACGCAAAGGCGATCATTCCGCCCTGCGGCCAGATGGTAAATACAGCATCCGAGGTATCGCCTACAGTATTCCCTCCGAAATCCGTACAGGATATCCGCACCAGGCACTGCAATGAAGGCGTTGAGGGTATGGTCCAGGAGGTATCGTGGTTGCCGCCGCCAATGGTGTCCCCTATCGCCGTCCAGCTGTTGCCTCCATTGATAGAATATTCAAGTATAATATGGGTAATACTGTCATCGTCTGAGGCTTCCCAGGTGATGTCATAATCCGTACCGATATACCAGAGCTCACCTCCATTGGGGGCGATCAAGGAACAGGATGGGGCTATCATGTCCGCGCCGAAGCTGAAACTCCAGACTGGGCCTTCCGTGGCAAGCCCGGTAGTATCCATGGCTACGATTTTCCAGTAATAAGTGTAATTATAATGCAAACCAACGGGCGTATATGACGCGGTATCGACGGTCGCGGCGAGAACCACGGGTGTAACGCTGGTATCCAGATAGATATCATAAGTCAAGGGATCGCCGTCAGGATCTGAGCAGGTCCATGAAAGCTCGATTGCCAGGCTGTCGAGCGTGCCGCCGTTCGCAGGCGACGGCGCCGAGGGCACCTCGGGCGGGTTTTGATTTACGTTTAATTTTGAGCATGTTGCTAACGCAAAAAATACCGAAACAGCAACGATCAACAGATATGTAACCGGAGCTTTCATGCTAACCCATCCTTGAAATTCTTCTTCTACTTTTATCAGCAATAAAGTCTTTTCCTCTCAGTTCTTCTCCCTAATAAATCGGCGACCAGGAAGGAAAATCATCGTTGGATAAATCGTTCGAAATGTTTTGGAGATCGCTTAAATTATCCGGATCCACGCTCCAGAGCTCCCGATCCCCGGTCCGATTGGATCGAAATATTATTCTTGAACCGTCCGGGGACCAATCGGGATGATTATCTTCGGCAGGATTATCGGTAATACGTCGAGGATTTGAGCCGTTAGCATTCATTGTATATATTTCATAATTTCCGTCGCGATTCGAGCAAAACGCGATCAACTCACCGTCGGGCGACCAGGCCGGATAGGCATCGTAAGTCGGGTAATTGTCTGTAAGCCTTATCAGGCTGTCAGAATCAATATCAACAACAAAAATTTCCCAGTTGTTATGCTGATAATTGTGATAGACGATCTGCTCTCCATTGGGAGACCAGTCGGCTCCGTATTCATCGAAATTATTGTTGGTGATGGGAATTTTTTCCGTACCGTCGGGATTCATGATCCAGAGGTCGTAATTCGTTCCATTTCTTCGTTTACTGGAAAAGGCTATTTTGTCGCCTGAAGGCGACCAGGCGGTGTAAGCGTCATCAGTTGAGTGATTTGAGATATTAGTCTGCGCCGTCCCGTCATTATTCATGATATATACTTCCCAATTGCCATCCCGGTTGCTATGAAAAACAATCTGGGAACAGTCTGGCGACCATTTGGGGAAATTATCGTCCCCCAGACTGCCGGTTAAGTTTTGTGGGTTAGTACCGTCCGCGTAAATTGTGAATATGTCATAATCACCGCCGCGATTAGATCTAAAAGCGATCATTCCCCCTTGAACCCATATGGTAAATGCCGCATCCGAGGTATCGCTTATTGCGTTTCCTCCCAAATCCGTACAGGATATCCTTACCAAACACTGCAACGATGGCGTTGAGGGTATTGTCCAGGAGGTATCCCGGTTACCGCCGCCGACGGTATCCCCAATTGCTATCCAGTTGTCTCCCCCGTCAATAGTATATTCAAGCACAATATGGGTAATGCTATCATCGTCCTCAGCATCCCAGGTTATAGTCTGACTGGAGCCGATATACCAGAGCTCGCCGCCATTGGGAGCAATCAAAGAACAAGACGGGACTATCATATCCGCGCCGAAGTTGAAACTCCAGACGGGACCTTCCGTGGCAAGCCCGGTAGTATCGGTGGCTACGATTTTCCAGTAATAGGTGTAATTGTAATGCAATCCCATCGGCGTATACGATGTCGTGTCAACGGTGGCAACGAGAATTTCAGGGGTCGCGCTGGTATCCAGATAGATATCATAAGTCAAGGGATCGCCGTCAGGATCGGAGCAGGTCCATGAAAGCTCGATTGCCAGGCTGTCAAGCGTGCCGCCGTTCGCAGGCGACGGCGCCGAGGGCACCTCGGGCGGATTTTGACTGACATTTAGTTTCGAGCATGTTGCTAACGCAAAAAATACCGAAACAGCAATGATCAGGAGATATTTGAACGGAGCTTTCATGTTATCCCTTCCTACAATCTTCTTTCTTACTTCTATCAAACAAAGTTTTTTCTCCTCAGTTTCTTCCCCCTAATGAATCGGCGACCAGGATGGGAATCTATCATCACCCAAATCGTTAGAAATATTTCGGAGATCGCTTGGATTATCCGGATCTATGATCCAGAGTTCCCTATCCCCGGTCCGATCAGATTGAAATACAATTCTTGATCCGTCAGGGGACCAGGCGGGATGATTATCCTCGCCAGGATCATTAGTAATACGTCGAGGATTCGAGCCGTTCACATTCATTGTCCAGATTTCTCGATTTTCTTCACGATCTGAGCAAAACGCAATCAACTGGCCGCCGGGCGACCAGGCCGGATAGGCATCGTAATGGGTGTTGTCTGTAAGCCTTATCAGACTATCAGAATCGATATCAAGAACAAAAATCTCCCAATCATTGACGTCCACCAAACTGTGATAAACAATCTGCTCCCCGTTTGGAGACCAGTCGGCGCCGTACTCATGGTAATCATTGAAAGTAATAGGAATCTTATCTGTGCCGTCAACATTCATGGTCCACATATCGTAATGCGTTCCATTTCTTCGTCTACTGGAAAAAACTATTTTGTCGCCGGAAGGGGACCAGGCGGGGTGAACGTCTTCATCTATATGATTTGAGATATTAGTCTGCTCGGTGCCATCATAATTCATAGTATATATCTCACGGAGTCCTTCCCGGTAGGTATGAAAAGCGAATTTGGAACAGTCCGGCGACCATTTAGCAAAATAATCGTCCCCCAGACTGCCGGTTATATTTTGTGGATGGGTACCGTCTGCATAAATTGTGAATATTTCATAATCGCCGTCGCGATTGGACGAAAACGTGATCATCCCGCCCTGAACCCATATGGTAAATACCGCATCCGAGGTATCACTTATCGCGTTTCCTCCCAAATCCGTACAGGATATCCGTACCAGGCACTCCAGCGACGGCGAAGAGGGAATGGTCCAGGAGGTATCCTGGCTACCGCCGGAAATTGTATCTCCCATTGTTATCCAACTGTCTCCCCCATCAATTGTATATTCAAGCACAATATGGGTAATGCTGTCATCATCCGAGGCCTCCCAGGTGATATCATAATCTGCGCCAATATACCAGAGTTCGCCCCCGTTGGGAGCGATCAAGGAACAGGTCGGGACTATCATGTCCACGCCGAAGCTGAAACTCCAGACGGGACCTTCAGTGGCAAGCCCTGTGGTATCGGTAGCTACGATTTTCCAGTAATAAGTGTAATCGTAATGCAATCCTACCGGTGTATACGATGTCGTATCGACGGTGGCAACGAGAATTTCAGGGATCGAACTGGTATCAATATAAATATCGTAGCTTAACGGATCGCCGTCCGGATCAGAGCAGGTCCAGGAAAGCTCGATCGACACGCTGTCAAGCGTGCCGCCGTTCGCAGGCGACGGCGCCGAGGGCACCTCGGGCGGGTTTTGATTTATATTTAGTTTTGAGCATGTTGCCAGAATCAAAAATGCCATAATCGCGATGCTTGTCTTTAATATTATCGGAACTCTTATCATCCTTCCCTCTCGCGAAAATCTAATTTTCCTGATCAGCGAATTAGCCGTCCGCCACCGGCACCTTCACTATCGTCTAAAAAACGTAAACCCCGGCCCCGATAGCGATAAAGCCCATGGAGTACTGGCCCAGCACGGAATATCCCCTGTATTCGGCAAATAAGAATAGGGTTTCCTGAACCAGGGCGTCCACGCCGATTTTCATCAAGAGCGCGAATGAGGTTTTGCTCCCTTTCTCATCCAGCATATAGATAACGCCGTCGCCTTCATATTTACCATTTTCGATAGTAGTGCTGTTCATTTCGAGCCCAACGCCGATGTATCCGCGAAACCTCTCCTTAAATTCCTTGTAAACGCCGGGAACAACGGAAAAAGTCAGGGCGCTCAACGAGCCGAAATCCTGGCCTTCTCCAGCATCAAAACTACCGAAGCTGGCCCCGTTTATATCCACATCCACAAAGGCGTACGGCAGGACATTCCCTTTTAGAGTGAAAATAATATTATTCCCGCTTTTCCATTTGCCCTCTTCTTCAAATTGAGGGGCGATGATACTTATGCCGAAGCTCAGGGAAGCTCCGTAACGTCCATAGTAATTGTAGGCCGCTACACGCTTGGCTGCCTTTCCGGATAGGGTAAATCTCACATTTAGCGTCTGGTCTTTTATGACGGTCACCGAAGAATCCTTAGCCGCATAACCGTCCTTCTCCAGCTTTATATTATGAATTCCTCTGGGTATTTCCTTTTCCCAGTATCCGCTCCTGTCCGTCATGCCTTGCAGTTCATTATCGACGTAAACCGTCACCTGGGCGGGAGAGGTTAGAATCTTCAAAACTCCCATCCTGTAGTATTGCCTTACCGCACTTATGACAGAACTTGCGAATCCCAGTTTCCGAAGGGAATCGATATGCGCGCTGGTTACCTCGAAAGCAAGACCGGATTCCGCGATTTGATTGGCTATCTGCTGCGAATCAAGGCCAAAATCAGGCAATCTCAGGATTCCCTCAAAGGTTATCGGCTCTCTTTGCTGCGAAAATCCGACATTGTAACCAGCAATTACCAGCAAGAAAATCGCCACCAGAAAACTGACTTTTCGACTCATCTTTTTCCCTCCCGGGTATCTGAATTTCTAAACTCCAAAAATGATATCAAATTATTGACCTAATTCCCTTTCTATCTCCATTTTCAATTTGTCGACCTGATCGTATAAAGGATCCTGAGGAATATCCCTGTACATTTTTAAAGCCTCGCCCAGACGGTTGACGGCCTCATATGGCAGGTTCGATTCGCGCAGAGACTTGGCGAAATTAAACAGTATTTCTACTTTTAATTGCTTTGCCAACAAAGAGTTAGGTCTGGCTTTTATCGCCTTCTCTATTTCTGTAAGAGCTCTTCCAAAATATTTCGATTCCCCTGATATCGCTCGATCAAGATAATTACTGGCGCGATTGACATAAGTTTGAAAATCGGGCTTGGGCTTAGGTTTGGGCTTCGGTGGTTTGGGGGTATCCGGAATAGAAGGGGCGGCTTCCTTGATCATCGTAAAACTGTCCACGTAGCTGATGTCCGCCAGATATATATTTTCGGATAAGTCGTCATATCCGCTTTTGCTCATTTTCACATCCACGGTGTCGAGTATATGAACAGATTCAGAAATCGTTACACTACCGGCCTGGTCTGTTCGTCCTCGATCTTTGCCCTCCACCGCAATACTAACGTCCTCCAAAGGCTCTCCCGCTTCATTTAGCGCTACTACGGTTACAGTTGAAAAAGGCCTGTTCATGGTAAAATTGATGTCTAAACCGTCCTCTTCCATTGTAATTGTAGTATCAATATCATCGAAAGGCTTCTTCCTGGCCAATATTTTTAATTCCCCGGGTTTCGATATTAAGGCGGTAAATTTGCCATCCATATTGGAAAATCCCAAAAAGTCGTTATTAACTGAAAAACTGACATCAGAGACAGGCAACCGCTGGTCACTCATTACCTTTATATTAAGGGGAATTAATTTGATTCGTTTCCAATCGGCATAAATAACACTTAATTCATATACAGTGATGATAAGCATTATTAATATTATTATTCCGAATGCAGTAATACGTCCCTGTTGGTTATTCCACGCTTTCCTACGCGATTTTTCTATCATCTTGTCAATTATTTTTGCTGATATCGAAACGCTAGTTCTTCCCCGGACCATCCCACCTCTATTATCGTCCTATTTAACGGCTTTCATAATATACTAATAAAAAGCCAAATGCAAGATAAAATATATCGATCGGTATATAAATTGGGCCGGTAAATTTTGTGGGGAATATCAAAGAATAATATGCAGATTTTTAAGCTCCATTGCCGGAAATATAATTAAACAGCCTGATTATTTGGAATTAAACATATAAAAAAGAGGGCTCCGTCAGTTATTATTTCATAAAAAGCCCGACTCTGAAACCTCTTGTATGATCTTGTTGCAGGCATTATTTTCCATGCGATTTATATTCAAACAGGTAATGAGGAAAATGATCAGGAGCGCAATATGGAAAAATATCATACACCCGAGTTAACTGGAAATGTTTATTACGTGGGTTCAAAAGACCCGAATTTAAGGAAATTTGATGCCTTAGTGCATCTTCCTCACGGCACATCATATAACTGCTATCTGGTCAAAGGCGGCGACAAGACTGCCCTTATAGACACCGTGGCTCCCGGCTTCCAGAATGAACTTCTGGATAGGTTGAAGCAATTAATTGAGATAAATAATATTGACTATCTTGTTATGAATCATGCCGAAGCCGATCACGCCTCCGCCATTCCGCATATTATGGAGGCAAGCTCCGCAGTGTTATTGACGTCCTCAAAAGGAGCGAAGATGGCGGAACGTTTTTTCGGCGTGGATCCGGATAGAATAAAATCGGTAGATTTCGATAGTGCGGTTGATCTCGGTGGCAAAAAAATGAGATTTATCGACGCACCCTGGCTTCACTGGCCGGAAACCATGTTTACCTATATTCCCGAAGATAGGCTGCTGTTTTCAGGAGATTTTTTCGGCAGCCATATTTCTCATGGTATATTTGACAAAGATGTGGACGAAGTCATTCCAGCGGCAAAAAGCTATTTTGCTGAGATAATGATGCCTTTCAGAAACTGGGGAAGGAAAGCCCTGGACAAAATCGCGGAACTGGATGTCGACATGATCGCTCCCACTCACGGACCTATTTATAAAGATGTCGATTCGATCCTGGAAAATTACAGAGAATGGTGCAGCGGGGAGACAGCCGAGAAGGCTATCATAGCCTATACAACCATCTGGGGTGGTTCCGAAAAAATGGCCAAGATCATTGGAGAATCATTGAAAGCGGGAGGGATCGCGGTCAAATTCTATAATCTGGGTACCACCGAATTCGCAGAGATCAGCCCGGATTTGTTAGATTCGCGCGGTCTCGTACTGGTCACGCCGACTATTTTAGGAAATATGCATCCGCTGGCGACTTTATTCATGAGCATTGTCAGGCTTTTTAAAGCTTCTTTTAAATTCGGTGCCATTGTCGCGTCATACGGTTGGGCGAAAGCGGCAACTAAGCATGCCATAGAGGCTATGGAAGCGGCAAAAATAGAGGTTGCAGGTTCGGTAGAAGTAAACGGACCTCCGCTGGCAGAGGATATAAATGCGATTATCGAACTGGCTGAAAATCTGGCGTCTAGAATTAAAGAAAATTGACAATACATAGATTAAAAAGTCCGCGTTTAAAGCCTTCATGGCGGTTCAAAATATAAAATTAATAACTGAACTTCATTCGGCGATAATTGGATTAAGGGAGAAAGCGGTTTTAATGATATTGCATAAATAAACCGGATGAGCAGAGATTCCAGGAATATTCTATTTGCAGAGGATGCCAGGTGTAGTTATATTCCTGCATCGGCGCTTGCACATACGCTGTTCCTTATTATAAGGATTTGAGGGAGGTCTGATAGTGGCAAATATTGAAGATAAAAAAGGAAAAATAGCGATATTAACCGGTGGCGGAGATGTTCCGGGCTTAAATCCCGCCATCAGAGCAGTTACAATAAGAGCCATAAGGGAAGGCTATCAAGTTATCGGAATTCGACGAGGATGGGCCGGTACTATTGACATAATTCGAGACAAAAATGCAGATAACAGCGATAATTATCAGATATTAACGGAGGAAATCGTCAATAAAGCAGGCCCTACCGGAGGGACATTTCTGCATAGTTCCCGCACTCATCCCGGGCATGTCATGAAAGACAACGTTCCGCTGCACCTGAAGGATAAATATACAAGCGAAGCCAACGACCTGACGGCGGAGGTCCTGAAAAATCTGGATTACTTGGGCGTCGATTATTTAATTCCGATAGGTGGCGACGATACTATCAGCTACGCGGTACGGCTATACAAGGAGGGAGTAAAAGTAGTCGGGATCCCCAAGACCATGGATAACGATGTTCCCGGAACCGATTATTGCATAGGATTCAGTACCTGCGTTACCAGGACTATAATGCTGACCAGAAGCCTGCGGACAACGGCCGGCTCCCATGAACGATTTCTGGTGCTGGAGGTTTTCGGACGTTATGCGGGTTTTACAGCCATGCTTCCCACCATGGCTGGAGCGGCCAACCGTTGTGTAATACCCGAACATAAATTTGACATAGAGCATTTAACAGAACTTTTGACTATCGACCGTCGAAACAACCCGAGCAAATATTCGGTAGTTCTGGTATCGGAAGGCGCCATGTTCGAAGGAGGCGAAATGGTTTTCAAGGATAAAACCAAAGACGCCTACGGACATTCGAAATTGGGCGGAATCGGAGACCTTGTATCGGAGGAGCTTAAAAAGCACTCCCTTAAATTTAACAATGGTAAGCCTATAGATATAATAAACCAGAAACTGGGTTACCTGGTTCGCTGTGGCGATCCGGACGCTATCGATTCGATCGTGCCGATGGCTTACGGAAACCTTGCCCTAGATTTGATACTCAAGGGGATTCACGGCCGTCTCATAGTACTGAAAAACGGTCGCTATGACAATGCACCCATCGATATCGTCACCGGTAGAAAGAAATTCGTCAACGTTGAAAAGTATTACAATACCGAAAGGCTCCGTCCGTACTACAAGAGTTTTGAGATGCTACCGCTGTTTATTATGACCAGCGAGTGATAAAATAATTATATTCTCTCCTGTTATCATACATGCCGGAGGCCGGAATCGAACCGGCACGG
>Ga0209536_100009508_pt1 | contig 14443 bp, 9 predicted proteins | sample DeeMarSeWOR28_12_FD_187461 | JGI IMG/M metagenome (GOLD analysis project Ga0209536, IMG submission 187461) | Marine sediment microbial communities from White Oak River estuary, North Carolina - WOR-2-8_12 (SPAdes) (version 2) | ecosystem: Environmental > Aquatic > Marine > Intertidal zone >...
TCCTGGAACACTCCACGTGCCCAAATTGTGACTTCATACACCTCTTGTGACATAACGTTTTTCCTCCTTTGTTCATGTGAAGAAACCTGGTAAAGCTTCATTAAAGGACCTTGCTCTTTCTACCCCCCTTTCCTGTTTTATTCTGTATTTTGTCTTCTTTGGAATCCAGGAACAGGCTGGCCTCTATATCCTCCAGGTGTTCCTGCATGACCCTGGCGGCGACCTCTTTATCCCCGGAACTGATAGCGTTCAGCACCTCCCTGTGACGGGCCAGGGACTTCTCCGATCTTCCTTCGACCTGAAGGTATTTGTCCCGGCTCTCAGCCAGAAGATCCATGATATTGTCGACGATGCGCAGGATAACCTTGTTCTTGGCAGCTTTTGCGAGAATGTAGTGAAATGCCTTGTCAACTTCCGTCCCGCTCTCGCCCCTGTTGTAGGCCTCCTCCTGAAGCTCCAGGGCCTTGCCGAGCATGATGATCTCCTCGGGGGTGGCCCGTTGGGCTGCCAGGTAGGCCAGCTGCGGCTCGATGAGCTTGCGCATCTCAAACAGTTCCATCTGGCCGTCCTTCTCGGTAAAGATGACGGTGGCCAGAGGGTCGACCAGGGTTTCAACCGGTTTCCGGGCGATGTAGGTCCCGTCTCCCTGCCGGCTCTCCAGGTATCCCTGTGTTTCAAGGGACCGGAGAGCTTCACGGACCGAGGACCTGCTGACGTTGAATACTTCGGCCAGTTCCCGTTCCGAAGGAAGCTGATCCCCCGAATGAAGCCGGCCCTTTTCGATCATGTGCTTGACCTTGACCACGATCTCTTCGTAGACCCTGGTCTTTTTAACCGGCTTGAACAATCCTTTTTCCTTTATATCCCCCCCCAGGACCCGAAAATGAGGGTCAGTGTCGGACTGAGGGAGGGTTATCAATATGAACAGAGCTTTGTGAAGCCGCCTGCTCGAAATTGGCAGGAGCGATGACGCACTTGCTCAGATCAGCGTCCTTGTTGCTGGCCAGGCATTCGTCCAGGGCCAGCATGACCGCCTTCTTGCACATGGCCTCGATGTCGGCGCCGGACCATCCATCGCTCAAATCTGCCAGGTGACCGATGTCAACCTTGGGATCGAGGGGCATATCCTTCAGGTAAATATCCAGGATCTGCAACCTCTCCTCCCTGGTGGGCAGGGGGAAATCTATGATGTAATCAAAGCGTCCGGCTCTTAGCAGGGCGGGTTCCATCAGGTCAATACGGTTCGTGGCCGCCACGACCAGGACCCCGAGGGAACCGTGCAGTTCGTCCAATTCACGGAAGAGCTGACTGACGATACGCTGGGACACTTCACCGGCGTCCTCGGCCGTCCTGGCGGGGGCTATGGCCTCGATTTCGTCAATGAGAAGGATGCATGGCGACGCCTGCTTGGCGCGCTTGAAAACCTCTTTCAGACCCTTTTCCGTTTCCCCCACCCACTTGGAGAGAAGGGTGGGAGGATCGACAACGATGAGGGTCATGCCGGTCTGGCCTGAAAGGGCCCTGGACATCAGGGTTTTCCCTGTTCCGGAAGGGCCTGAGAGGAGTACTCCCTTGGGAGGGCTCAGGCGCGTGTTGGCGAAGATAGGCAGATCGCGGGACGGGATCTGGGTGATGGAGAGCAGGTTCTTCTTGATCTCATCAAGGCCTCCGACGTCCTCGAAGGTGATATGGGCCCTCTCGATGAGAAACTCCCTGGTCGACGTGGGCTGCACCGCTTTGTACGACTCGATGAAATCGTGGGCGTTAACCACGATCTTTGTTCCCTTTTCAAGGGTCGGTTTGTCGTCCAGCTGGAACCTGATATCCGGCATGATCCGGCGCAGGGCAGCCATTCCTGCTTCCTTGCAAAGAGCCGCTATGTCGGCGCCCACGTAGCCGGTGGTTATTTCGGCCAACCCGTCCAGGTCCACATCATCAGCCAGAGGCATGGTCCTGGAGTGGATCTTGAGGATCTGTTTTCGGCCATCCTTGTTCGGGGAGCCTATGTTGATCTCCCGATCAAAACGACCCGGTCGCCTAAGCGCCGGGTCGACTAGTTCAGGCATATTGGTCGCACCGATGATAACGACCTCGCCCCTCGAGACCACACCGTCCATGAGGGCAAGGAGCTGGGCCACGACGCGTTTTTCGACATCTCCGATGACCTGGGCCCTTTTGGGGGCAAGGGCGTCGATCTCATCGAGGAATATGATGCTGGGCGCGTTCTTCCTGGCCTCCTCGAAGACCTGCCTGAGCTTGGCTTCGCTCTCGCCGTAGAATTTGTGGATGACCTCAGGTCCATTGACATGGATGAAGTGGGCCCTGACCTCGTTGGAAATGGTGCGCGCGAGCAGAGTCTTCCCGGTTCCGGGCGGTCCTGAAAGAAGGACCCCCTTGGGCGGATCGATGCCCAGTTCTGCAAAAAGTTCGGGGAATTTCAGGGGGAGTTCGATCATCTCGCGAACATGGCTGAGTTCGACGTCCAGGCCGCCGATATCCTCATAGGAGGTGCGGGACGATTTCTCGCCGGTAAAGTCGGATGTCCTGAAGGACAAGGTTGTGTTGGCGTTGACCCTCACACAACCCCTTGGGCTCATTCCTTCTACGATGAAAAACTGGGGCTTGGTACCGAAGAAAACGATCTGGACCCTGTCGCCCACCACGACGTGAAGTCCCGACAGGAGGTGCAGAATGTGGGGTATTTCCTCATCCTTGGGCAGTGGAGCCCCAGCCTCCACAGGAGCAAGGAGGAGGGTATCGGCGCCCTTGAAAGGCACCTTGGTCACCGTTACCCACTCGTCTATGGAGACCTGGGCGTTGTCACGGGTGATCCCGTCGATCTGAATAAGCTGCTGTCCGGTGTAGTTGGCAGTGAGCTGAGCGGCGCGGGCCACGGTAGAGCGGCGTCCCGTGACCTGAAGAACCTCACCCGGCATGGCACCGAGCTGCTGCAGAAGAGCCGTGTCTATCCTGGCAAGTCCCTTGCCTTCATCATCTATGAACGCTTTGGTCACCCGAAGGGAAAATTCCCGGCCTGATCTTGCTTTTTGACCGTGCTCCTCGGGTCTCTTCTCTTCACGGATTTTATCTTCCAGGTCGTCCTTGGGGATAAATACCGCCTTCTTGGCAGACGCTTTTTTCTCTTCTCCTGCTTGCCCTGAATCCTTTTTCACAGGAACACCGCCATCATGAATTCCGTATGAATCAACTCGGCCGTCTTTGCTCATTTGTAAATTCCTGCATCTCTCCTTGATGGTCCGATGGGCTACTTGTCTGACCAAAGTTCGGTCTGGTCTGACCAAAATAAGGTATGATGGTCGGACCAGAAGGATACTAAAAGTGTGTCTCTTTTGTCAACGGAAATTGTGAAAGCGTGGACCCCCCTCGTTTCTTTCCCGATCACCTGTCAGATTCTGTGATTTATCAAGAACTGCAACGTGTTATGCCGTATGTTGGTAAGTGTACCTCACCTTGAGTCCATTGACAACCCCCCGGAATCACAGGCCGGGGAAGAGGGGACAACACCTGTTTTTACTTAAGGCTGACGTCCCTGTTTTCATCACTTAACCAGGTTGCCGTTAATTGGTATGACAAATTTCTTGAGCCAGCCACTGGGGAAAGAACAGCGGCTCGTGACCCGTGATTTCGATGGAGGATTGAGGATTGAATATTGAGGATTACCTTTACAGAGGCTGTTTTGAATTCTCCATGCTCAATTAGTAATTCTGAATCATTTGGCACCCCGATACGCCGTCACCCCGAGGCTTCCATACAGGTCTTACACTCCCCATCCCCTGAGACAACATCACATTTATCATCATGTCCATACCGCTGGAGCAATTCCGTGATGTGAAGGACCTCGATGTCCCCTCTACCATTCCGGATCAGACCGTCCCGGATGTGCATGATACAGGCTGGACAGGAAGTAACGACCGCTTCGGCCCCTGTCTCTAGGATCCTTTCCACCTTCTGGTCGTTAATCTCCTTGGCCAGGTCGTAATGTTCCAGGCTGAAGGACCCCCCCATACCACAGCACCTCTGGTCATCATTCATGGGAACATACTGGACCCCAGGGATGGATCGCATCAGCGCGACAGGCTCTGATTTTACGCCCTGCAGCCTGCCCAGATGACAGGGATGGTGGTAGGTCACGACCAAATCAACCTTTTCCTTTCCATGCACCGGCATTGCCTCCTCCTCAGGGCCCGGTGCCCGGCTTCGAAACAGGTACTCGTTGATGTCATGAATCTTTGAAAGGAACTTTTCGATACGCTCTTCTTCAATTCCGGCTTCCTGAAGGAGCCCACCGTAGTTCTCCTTGAGGTTCCCGCCGCAGGAGGCGCATCCTGTAACAATGGCATCAAGCTCGTAGTGTTCGAATGCCTCAAGGTTCTGACAGGCCAGTTCCCTCACGGTGTCCCTGGCCCCGCCCGTGAGTGCAGGCATGCCGCAGCAGACCTGCCCGGCGGGAACGAACACAGAAGCTCCGAGCTCACCGAGAATTGTTACCATGGCCGCTCCGGTCTGCGGGAAAAAATAGTTCGTCATGCATCCTGGGAAAATACCCACTCTAGGCCCTTTCCCTTGGACAACCTGACCCGTGTATCGATCCGTAAAGAAGGCAGGGGCCAGGCACGGCAGCGTCCTGTCGGAGGTGATGAGCGGAAGGGGAAGCCTTCGCCTGATCCCGCTGGTTGCGGGGATCTTTCTGAAAACAAGGTCCTGGAAGGCCCTTCCCGTCCTCATGACAAGATCGAGCAAACGAGGACCACCCACAACCTGTTCGAGGATCAGTTTCTTGCCCGGTTTTGTACCCCCGTTTTCGGCCAGATGGTTCCGCGCATCCAGCATTCTGGAAAGGGTTTTGACCTCGTTGGGGCAGTTCTCCTCGCAAGCGCCGCACAGCAGACACATCTCCAGGTAATCGCGATAGGTCCCGGATTCGTTGAGGTGGCCCTGGGTGACTGCCTCGGCCAGGGCTATCTTTCCCCTCGCAGCGGAGGATTCATCCGGACGTACCGAAAAGATTGGACAGACTGTCTGGCATCTTCCGCATTTGACGCAGCCAGCACCAATCCGTTGCGCGGTCCGGTCCTTAACCACGGCCTGGTTTCAGCTCCCTTTCAACGCTTGTTCTTTCGTAATCGAATGTCTTGTGAGGGTTCAGTATGTTGTTGGGATCGAGAGCCTTCTTAATTTTCCTCATCACATCCACCGCTGAAGATTCCAGTTCGATGTCAAGGTAGGGAGCTTTGGCGATTCCGATCCCATGTTCTCCGGAGAGGGTTCCTCCAAGGGATACAACAAGTTGAAAAAGCTCCTTGACGGCCAGCTGGGCACGGGACACTTCATCCTTGTCGTCAGGATCGAGAAGAAGGTTGACATGGACGTTCCCGTCCCCCGCATGACCGAAATTGACAATAATAATATCGTACCGGCTGGCGAGTTCCTCGATCCCGGTGATGAGATCGGGGATCTTCATGCGCGGAACCGCGACATCCTCGTTGATCTTGAGAGGCCGGATCTTCATGATGGCAGGTGAAAGGGCACGCCTTGCCGTCCAGAGGGATTCCCTCTCCTCATGCTCCCTGGCAGACTTTACACCCAGGGCGCCGGCCGCGAGGCACTCCTGCTCGAGCACCCTGGCGTCCTCCTCCACAATGGACGGGCTGCCGTCAACCTCCAGGAGGAGCAGGGCTTTGACATCCGAAGGGATATCCTCCTGGAGATAATCCTTGACACACTCGACGGCGGTTCGATCCATGAACTCAAGGGTGGACGGAGTGACCCTACCGGACATGATCCTGGCGACAGCCCTGGCAGCGGCGCCTATTTCGGGGAAGGCCGCCAGCATCGTCCCCACAGCTTCAGGAATGGGTACGAGCCTGAGAAGGAGCTTGGTAATGACGCCCAGTGTCCCTTCGGACCCGACCATGAGCCTGGTAAGATCATACCCGGTCACGCACTTGATAGCCGCCGAACCGGTATGCACGATCTCACCTGTGGGCATGACAACCTCCAGGGCCATGACATAATCGCGTGTCACCCCGTACTTGACCGCGCGGGCACCGCCGGCATTCTCTGCGGCGTTGCCTCCGAGGGTCGAATAGTCCATGCTCGCCGGATCCGGGGGAAAGAACAGACCGTATCGGGCCGCAGCAGTTTGAAGCTCACCGTTGAATACGCCGGGCTCGACCCATGCCGTCAAACTGTCGCGATCGATCTCGATGATCCGGTTCATCCTCCTTGTCGTTATGATCAAACCACCGTCCACGGCCAGTGCCCCGCCCGTAAGACCCGTTCCGGCACCCCTGGGAATGACGGGAAAGCCTGCTTCGTTAGCCAGCACAATGAGGCGGGACACCTCCCGGGAGGAGGAAGGATGGGCAACCATGTCAGGCAGATACTGCCTGTTCATGGCATCATAGGAGTAGAGGATACGATCCTCTTTCTTGTCCGAGGAGTATTCCCTGCCGACGATCCCGCGGATCTGGTTCTTAGCCCACTTGTCCATCAATTTTCCCATATCTGAAGAGGACGGCCGTAATACGTAATAATAGTTATCCTGAGGCGCGTTACGAAGTCATCACGTCCTCGGTGCGACTCAGCCGCGCCAGCCTACTGGCGGCGCGGGATTGTCTATGGGTTTTACCGGTGCATCAGGTCGGGAGGACACCTCATCTGGTGGATTCAATATCCCCCTTCAGGTTCCTCAGATGCCCTTCGTAGAGGTATTCGAGGGTCTGGGCTGCCACCTCCTCGGGCGAGACCCTGATCCTTGCTACGCCATCCTCCACCGCCGCCTTGGCCACGGCCGCCGCCACGGCAGGAGGTACCTTGAAATCCATCGCGTGAGGGATGATATAGCCAGGTTCGAGCTTGTCGTCAGGAATAAAGTTGGCAATGGCCTCAGCAGCAGCGACCTTCATGCCCTTTGTTATATCGGTGGCCCTGACATCAAGTGCACCCCGAAAGATACCGGGGAAGGCGGAACAGTTGTTCACCTGGTTGGGGAAATCGGACCTTCCGGTAACAACAACTTTTGCACCGGCGGCATAGGCCTCGTCGGGCCAGATCTCCGGCACGGGGTTTGCCATTGCAAAAACCACTGGGTCCTTGGCCATGCTCCTGACCATGTCCTGGCTGACCGTATTGCCTACGGAAAGCCCTATCAATACATCGGCGCCTTTGATCACACCGGCGAGGTCGCCCTTTAGGTTGTCACGGTTCGTGATCTGGGCGACCTCTTCCATGATCCTGTTCATCTTCTCTTTTCTGCCCTCGTAAACGGTTCCGAATTCATCACAAAGAGTAATATCCTGGGCACCTGCAATCATCAGAAGCTTGGTCACGGCAATGGCAGCCGCCCCTGCCCCGTTCATTATGATCTTGATGTCAGACAGTTTTTTGTCCACGATCTTCAGCGCATTGATCATCCCTGCCAGAACCACGACTGCTGTGCCGTGCTGGTCGTCGTGGAAAATGGGGATATCCGTCTCCTTCTTGAGCCTCTCCTCGATCTCAAAACAGCGGGGTGCGGATATATCCTCCAGATTGACGCCACCGAAAGTCGGGGAGATGGCTTTGACCAGATCCACGATCTCGTCCATGTTCTGGGTACAGACACAGATGGGGAAGGCTTCCACCCCCGCAAAAGTCTTGAAAAGGATTGCCTTCCCTTCCATAACAGGTATGGCAGCCCTGGGGCCGATGTTCCCGAGGCCCAGGACCGCGCTGCCGTCGGAGACGATGGCAACCAGATTGGCTTTACACGTCAGGTCGTACACTTTTTCAGGATGTTTCGAAAGCAGGAGGCTTGCCTGTGCCGCTTCCGGAGGAAGGTAGAGCCTGTTGAGGATATACTCGTCACGGATGGGGACCTTGACCTTCACCTCCAGGACCCCCTGGTACCGGTGATGAAGATCGATGGATTCCTCGTTGATATCCATTTTCTTTTTCCTGGGCGGGATCGGAGGCAGGATGGTGTACTCGTTTTCATAAACGATCTTGAGGGTTTTGGCCTCCACTTCGGCGGGGGAGACTTCCACCCTGGCATCACCCCTCTCGATGGCGGTTTCAGCAACGACCCTGGCCACTTTGGCAGCCACGTGAAACTCGAAGATTGGGGAAACCAGGTGCCCTTCGGACAGCTTCGCTTCAGGGATCAGACCTGCGATGGTCTCTCCCACGGCGAGATATGTGGCCTCGGTTATCCTCCATGCTCTCACATCGAGGAGGCCTCTGAAGATCCCCGGAGCCACGTAGGCCGAGGTGATCTCATTGGCGAAATCAGATCTGCCCGAACCTACGACCGCAGCCCCCGCTTTCAGTGCCTCATCAGGCATGATCTCGGGAATCGGGTTGGCAAGAGCGAAGACGATGGCTTTTTTGGCCATACTCTTCACCATCTCCTTCGATACGATGCCTGGAGCCGAAAGACCGATGAATACATCGGCACCCTCCATCATGTCCTTGAGAGAACCCATCTTCCTTGAGTAGTTGGTCACGATGGCGATCTCCGATTTGGCCCAGTTCGTCGGCTGGGTCCGGTATCTGTAGATAGAACCGTACCTGTCACAAAGGATGATCTCACCGGCCCCTGCCGACAGAAGAAGTTTAGCTGTCGCTATCCCCGCTGCTCCCGCACCGGAGATCACTATCTTGACCTTGCCCAGCTTTTTCTCGACGACCTTAAGGGCATTTATCAGCGCTGCATATACCGCGATGGCCCCCCCGTGCTGGTCGTTGTGAAATACGGGGATCCTCGTTGCCTTCTTGAGGTTCCGCTCCAGGGTAAAACATTTCGGAGCTGCTATATCTTCGAGAACGATCCCACCGAAGGTTGTGGCCAGTCTGGAGCAAATTTCAACGATCTCGTCGCAGTCCTGGGTATCCAGGGCAATGGGAAAAGCGTCCACGCCGGCAAAGGTCTTGAAGAAAACAGACCGTCCCTCAAGCATGGCCAGGGCCGATTCCGGCCCGGTACTCCCGAATCCGTACACGGAGGAACCGTCGCTGACCACCGCGATGGTATTCCCGCGGCAGGTCAGATCAAAAGATCTTATGGGATTTTCGGCTATCTCCAGGCATGGCGCAGCCACCCCAGGTGTGTAGAGAAGGCTGAGGGCCGATGAATCCTTGATGGGGATCTTGCTGCCCACACCGATCAGGCCCTGGTGTCTCAGCCTGAGATCCAGGCCGTACTGTTTAACACCTGCGGAATCTTTCCTGCCCGGTGTCGCCTTTTTCCTGGTTGCCATTGTCACTCCCTTGGAAAATAGGAATGCCGCTTCCTGCCGGCTTTAAGAAATTCAGGCCCTGTGTCTTTAGCGAACCTTCAGGTCCCAGACGGATAATTAGCACCATCATGAATGTTTGGCAACAGCACCACACGACTCCAGCGTCGTCGTGCGGTACAGTGCAGAGTGCAGAGTGTAAAGTGAAGAGCATAGACATCAAAACAAAGGGACAGGAGTGTAAAAAACTTTTCCACGTTTTCCTCTACACACTACACTTTACACTCTGCATTATTTTGGGCTCTTAACGACCGGCAGAACGTCTCCTGCATCCGGGATTATGAGAGGTGGCGGCAGTTCTCCCAGGATCTCTCCTGCCTTTTTCAGAGCCTCCCTCATGTTCTTTGCGGGGATCATCCCCATTTTATGGACATCGGATGGTTTTAGCCGGCTCACAAGCACTGTGGGTACAGCCGTGACCCTGAGCCAGGTGGAAAAAGCCGTCTGCCCGTTCACCTGGTAGCGGTCTTCAAGTTCACTAAGCCACATGCTCTCTGTATGACAGCGTTCAAACCACTTGAGAAGATCACCATGCCCCATTCCCTCGGCGCATTCTGCAGCAAGGATCACCGCTCCATTGGCCGCCGCCGCCTGATGGGCCGCAAACAGCCCTTTATGAGCCTGAACAAAATTCACGTCCTTGGGAAAACCGCCAGCACCGGCCAGTACCAGCCTTAACGGGGCCTCCAATTCCTTCCTGTACCAGGAATCATGTTTCCGGCAGGCATCCATATGGGCCGCTTCCATTTCACCTGCTGATGCTGCGATGATCCTGGCACCCGGTTCTGTCACCACGTTCAGAATAAAGGTACGGGGCAGAAAGCGGCAGGCCTGGATCATCTGATCGTGGACAGGGTTATCCACAAGGACACCGGGAGCCAGGTTACCCTCAAGCTCCCCGCGTCTCCATGAAACCACAAGTTTATGATGGGCCTCGCACGCCTGCCGGGAGGCGACACCCGGCAGCAACGCCTTTCTTCCGCCACCGTACCCTGCGAAATAGTGGAAAGTGATGTTCCCTGTGAGAATGACACAATCGGCCTCCGCCACGTGCCTGTTTACCTCCACCGGGATTCCCGCATCCGTCGTACCCAGAAGGACGTTGCTCCCCTCACGATCCGGATCATGGTTGACAACATGATATCTTTCGAAAACACCATCCCCGACGAGTTCACGAAGCTCCCTGTCTGTGAGGGGCCGATGAATGCCGAGAGCCACCAATACTGTTATATCGGCCTTCCCGATACCCATATCCGAAAGTCTCCGGAGCAAAACGGGCAGGTACTCCCTGACAGCCGCACGGCGGGTGAGATCCGGGATCACGCAGGCAACGCGATCACCCGAGCGGCAAAGCGTCTCCAGACGCACTCCGCCAAGGGGATTATCAAGGGATTGGACCAATAGCTTTTCAGGTTCCGTATCCGGGAACGGACCCGGAGAAAGAACGAAGGCCTTCCCGTCCCACAGTTCGGGCGCTTCCATGGAGGATTTACCGTAAGGGAGGAATATCATGGGGAAATTATTGTGGATTGAGGGTTGAAGGTTGAGGGTTGGGGATTAGAAGCGCCACGCCATTCACCTGAGCCCGAAGCGTAAAGATTATATCCTTTCAAAGCAGCACCTTCCGACACCAATGTCTATCGCGCAATGGTCCGTTGACCGGGGAGGTTGGACGGTTAAGCGACAGGATCCTGAATTCTCAGTTCGCAATCCTCAATGATCCTTGGGCAAGACCGGTTCAGCCGTTCGGAACTGCTCCGGCCACACGACCTCAAAAGCGCTGCCGGTCCACTGAAGGACGTAATTCGGGGGATCGTTCTGGTTGACAAAGCCTTCCCATTCCCTGAAATTGACTCTCCCGTATGGCGTGCTGACGGTGATACCCACCAGGGCATCCCGCACAGATTCGGCCTGAGCTGCACCCGCTTTTCTGATGGCCTGATCCGCGACCATAACAGCAGCATAAGCCTGGGCGCCATGGTAGTCTGGCTCCGAATCATATCTGGCGACATATTTTTCACGGTACCTGGCGGCAGATTGAACGGCGCCAGGCAACCAGAGGGCCGGATTTATGACCCCTTCGCAGGATGCGCCGCACTGGGCATAGGAACCTGCCGTTGTAGATGCGGGAGTGAGGTTGAAAATAACAGACCCGGGACTCATCAACTTAAGTTCCGTGATGATCTTCGATCCGTCAGGTGGAAAAGCCGACAGGAAGATTACTTTGGGCGCAGCGGCCAGAGCCTCGGAATAAATCGCCTCCAGGTTCCGGGAACCGCTGTCGAATTTCCATTCCCCGGAAATCGTCCATCCCGCGGCACTCGATGCCTGCCGTACCGTTCGAGCCATGGCATCCCCATATATGGAACGTTCCGTTATGAGGACAATGTTGGCCCTGCCAAATCTGGATCGTGCAAAATCCAGAGCTGCCACGGGGTACCTTGAACGGGGCGGTGACACCCGGAAAACATATCTATAATTCTGGAGCGTGATCGCGTCATCCGATCCGGTCACCACCACGACGGGGATATGCTTTTGTTCACATTTGTCTGCCAGAGCCGCAGCGACACTTGAACTGAAACCACCCAGCACGATGGGATAACCTTTATCATTAACGAAATGATCAACAAGCGCTCTTGCGTTCCTCACCTGCCCTCCCGAGTCGCGAATATCCAGAGCCAGCTTTTTTCCGCTGATACCACCCCTTGCATTGATCTCCTCGACAGCCATGAGCATCGAATTTTTCTGCATATGGCCCAGGGCGGCGTGGGTTCCCGACAGGGGAAGAATGACACCCAGGACGACCCCATCGGCCGTGGTCCCGGCAGGGGAGAAAACCATTGCCAGTAAGATCAAAGCGAGGAAAAGAACGGACTTCCCGAAGAGTCGTTTCATGGATAAATCATTTCCTGACCGCGCCGGCCATGGATGCAGCCAGCCTGAGCGCCTCCACAAGGCTTCCCGGATCAGCCAGACCCTTGCCCGCAATATCGAAAGCTGTTCCATGATCGACGGACGTTCGAATGATGGGAAGTCCGAGACTCACGTTAACACCCGATTCAAAAGCAAGGAGTTTAAGGGGGATATGTCCCTGATCATGATACATGGCAACGATGGCATCGTATTTCCCGCGCTGCATTTTGAGAAAAACGACATCCGGTGGGATCGGGCCTTCCACCCTGATCCCCATGTCCAGAGCGGTCCTGATAGCGGGGATGATGATGCGTTCCTCTTCATCACCGAAAATACTGCCTTCACCGGCGTGGGGGTTGAGACCTGCCACAGCGAACAGTGGTTCTATAATGCCCATCTTCCTAAGAGCCTTATTCCCGAGTTCCAGCACCCTGACGATCCTTTCCTCTGAAAGGGCAAGGGGCACCTGGGACAGGGGTATATGCGTCGTGACATGAAGGACCCTCATGGTCGCAGCTGCGAGCATCATGACTGTGTCATGGGCACCGGTTCGCTCTGCCAGGATCTCCGTATGACCCGGGTACATGTGTCCGGCCAGCTGCAGCGATTCCTTGTTGATCGGGGCGGTCACCACGGCATCGACGGCCCCATCCATAGCCAGATCGATAGCCTTGATAACACATTGGTATGCGCACTCCCCGCTTTGTGGATTGAGCTGTCCGAAGGGTATGGACGGGTCAGACAGGCAAACCTGTATGACAGGAACATCACCATCGCTATCCGCCCGGCAGGGTTTGTCGGCAACCCGGTAACGGGTAGAACTGCCTGCTTTCCTCGCACCCACCTTGAGACGTTCGATATCTCCGACGACCAGACAGTTCTTGGCGAAGGTCTCATTTTCGAGGGCAAGTGCTATTATCTCAGGGCCGACACCGGAAGGGTCGCCCATGGTAATGGCAAGGAGTGGCGCCGTATCGGGAAGATTTGATTTTTTCCTGCCATCTCGATAACTTTTCAAAGGGCCTCCCGCCTTACAACGTTGGCAAGAACACCGATCCCCTCAATTTCAACCGTCACCTCATCTTCGGGACTGAGCGGGCCAACACCCGAAGGCGTACCCGTAGCGATGATATCCCCGGGGAACAACGTCATGGCAGCGCTGACATACTCAACGAGGTAATACGGATCGAACAACATGGTCCGTGTATTGTCATCCTGCCTGAGATCACTGTTGACATAGGTCCTCACCTGGACCGATGTCGGATCGAGTTCGGTCTGCATCCAGGGCCCCAGAGGACAAAAAGTGTCGAAGCTTTTCGCTCTGGAAAACTGCCCGTCCTTCTTCTGAAGATCCCTCGCAGTGACATCGTTCAAAACGGTATATCCAAAAACCACCTCCCGGGCCTGATCCCGTGTGATCCGGCGGCACTTCCGGCCAATAACAATAGCCAGTTCACCTTCGAAATCCACTCGCTCGGATTCGGGCGGAAGGAGTATCGGTGCATTGTGCCCGATAACGGAAGAGGTGGCCTTGAGGAAAATAAGGGGTTCGGTGGGAAAAGGGCTTCCCATCTCCCTGATATGCTCCTCGTAGTTCCAACCGATGGCGACGATCTTGGAAGGGCTGACCGGTGCGAGCAGGGTCACCTCGGACAGGGGATACCTCTCAGTTCCGGGTTCGACTCCCTCAAAGGGCGGCGATTTGAGAACGCGGACATCCTCCCCGCCAACCAGGCCCCAGAGGGCTTGTGCTTCATCGGACGGTGGGGAAGATGACCGTTTAAATCGCGCGATAAGCATAGGGAGTCCTAATATTCTTGGGTGATCCGTAATCCGCAGAAGCAAAAGCCCCGCCCGATGTATTGTCGACCAGAGAAGTGAGAAATTATGCGAAATAGGCTCTCTGGTTTGATCCTGCTGATCACGGATCACTGTTTTGTCCCGACAACCGATTGCCAATAACGGCTGCTGACGCAGCTTTATTCCAGATCAGCGATAGCGGCCTCGATCCTGTCCAAACCTTTTTCGATGTTCGGCATGGCGATGGCGTAGGACAACCGGGCGAAATCATCCGCCCCGAAGGCGTTGCCGGAGACGATGGCCACCTTGGCCTCATCCAGGAGATAATCGGCGAAATCCCCGGAGTTCCCGATGACTTTCCCCTTGAATTTCCTGCCATACAGTCCCGAGAAATTCGGGAAAACGTAAAAGGCTCCCTGGGGTTTGAAGCAGGA
>Ga0209536_100009509_pt1 | contig 14443 bp, 16 predicted proteins | sample DeeMarSeWOR28_12_FD_187461 | JGI IMG/M metagenome (GOLD analysis project Ga0209536, IMG submission 187461) | Marine sediment microbial communities from White Oak River estuary, North Carolina - WOR-2-8_12 (SPAdes) (version 2) | ecosystem: Environmental > Aquatic > Marine > Intertidal zone >...
TCGCATGGGGAGCGGATGGTGGGTTGATGGACCGCGCAGGATTCCTGAAGACCGTGGCGCGTGTCATGCCGCGCCGCCAGGTGGAGTTTACCGACTCAGTACGCGAACTGCTCGAGGCTATCTACGATCACTCCGTAAAGCCATGAAAGTGGGCGTCCTGGGTTCTGGCAGCCAGGGCAACTGCATAGCTATCGAATCCCACAGGGCGACCCTGGTGCTCGACGCGGGATTCAGTCCACGAACATTGGCTCAGCGTGCAGCACAGGTAGGCATCGGTTTCGACTCTGTGGTTGGGATCGTGCTCACTCACGAGCACGGGGACCACACCAGTGCCGCATCACGCTTGGCACAGCAGCTCAAGTGCCCTATCTACGCATCGGCTGGCACCCTCGCGGCCATGACGCGAGCACTGGAAGCAATCGAGACCGTTCCACTGGAACCGCTGCGCGCAGTCTCCATTGGTCCCTTCACCGTCAAAACCTGCCGCACCAACCATGACGCGGCAGAGCCAGTTGCCATCACCGTTGAGAACCCAGCCACGGGGACGAAGCTGGGCCTGGCCTACGACATCGGTCGGGCTACGTCCGGCGTACGCCACCTGCTGCGGAACTGCAACTGTCTCATCGTCGAAGCCAACCACGATGATGCGATGCTTCGGACTGGTCCCTACCCCGCTTCGGTCAGGCAGAGAATCTCGGGGTCAGGTGGCCATCTATCCAACCGCGCCGCGGCACAGCTGTTGGAGGACCTCTGCCACCAGGGGCTCAGCACCGTGGTCTTGGTTCACCTCAGCGGCAAGTGCAACCGGCCCGACATCGCCCACGAAACCGTGGCCCGGGTGCTCTCTGAACGTGGCTTTCGGGGTGACCTACTGATTGCCGCACAGCGTGACCCGCTGCCGGCCTTCGAGGTAGTGGGGTCGGGCGCCCAGCCGTTTCTCCCCGGCTTCGCCTAGGCGGTCGTCAGTGGTTCGTCCTCCGCGAGCGTGGTCAGCTGCGGTTCCCAGTCACGCATCATACGCGTGAAGGCGTGTGCTATGTCGCCATCAAACTCTATCCCGGAGCGCTCTTCTAGATATGCCAGTACCTTCGCCCCGGGCCATGCGTCGCGATACGGTCGGTTGGTTCTGAGCGCGTCGTATACATCGCACACGTGTACGAGCTTGCTGGCCCTATGGCAGTCACGAGCGTAGGAGAACTTGGGGTATCCGCCGCCGTTGAGCATGATGTGGTGCTCGTATGCGACCACAGCCGCCATGTCGAGGTCCGGCTCGGACGCAATGATCAGCCGTGCTCCTTCTGCCGGGTGGGAGTTCATGACGGCACGTTCCCGCTCATCCAACCTACCGCTCTTGTTCAGGATCTCGAGGGGGATTTTGACTTTGCCGAGATCGTGTAACAAACCCGCCACACCGAAGGCACGAACGTCTGTGGCGCCGAGTCCCAGCCACTCTGCCAGCGCCATCGTGAGCACAGACACATTCAGCGAGTGGGTGGTCGTGTACTCATCGTAGCTCCGCAGCTTGAGCAACGGTAGGATGATTCTGCGGTCCCCGTGCATCGCCACCGACAATCCACGCACAACCGCCTCGGCCTCCAGCAGCGGCAGGTCTCCACCTGATGTCACCTCCTCGTGAAGCCAGCGAATCGCCTCGGCTTCATCTCCGAGACTGAACGACAGAGTGGCCGTCTCCACTTCCCGAATCCGAGAACCGTCTTCTCCACGAATGCCGATTTCACCCCATTTGATCCCGGAGGGGCGCATCTGCCGGGCTTCCGAGGTGTCGACCGTGCGCTGTGTGATGCGTTTCAGCGCTTCGTCCAGAAACTCCTCGAGTTGTTCGCGAGTGGCAGAGCGATCGAACTCAAGACGCTGCACCCCGATTCCGGACAAACGGGTGGCCCACTCCCAGTTCCGCATCTCCCGTATCGGGATGTCACGGTACACGACTTCTTCCCCGATGAACGAGTAGACCGGATTCCCATCAGCGCTGAGGAGGTCCGAGAGCTTCTCGTAGGCGGAATCCAGAGCACTTTCCCGCGAGGAATGCCCCTCGGGATACAGCGCCATGGCGGCCAGTGTCTGTGCTAGGGCCTTGAGGAAGTCGGCGGGATTATCTACCACTAGGCTTGCTCCTCGGCACCGGAAGCCGCCTGCACCACATCGGGATCACGGGACCGCATCGCAATGTCCAGCACTTGCTTCACGCGAGGCTCCCGTCCGTGGGATCGCAATGCTCTCAGCGCAGCGAGGAAGACCTTGCTCTTCGCTGGTAGGCTCCACCGCAAGAGCCTGCGCCGCGGTGCCACCATGCGAATCAGCGTGTCGATTGCAGGCCTACGATTGGATCTTCCCAGAACTCGGATCGCGGCAAGCCGTAGTTCCTCCGTGTCACCGCCAAGTGCTTTTTGAACGACCATGGGCAGTGCGGCTGCGGGACAATCCTGCAATGCTGCTACGAGCCCCATCCGCACGATCCTGATGTCCGAGTCGGCCAGCGCCGCGCACACAGCTCGTTCGTACAAGGCCGGCATCCTGAGAGCCAACTCGACTACGTGGCGCCGCACGCGAGCGTCTTTGTGCTGGAGGAGCTCAGCCGCCTTGAAGTCGGCGGGGACATCAGGTAGTTGCGCCAGAAGAGCCAGCATGTTGCGCTGCACGTACCACCGGGGATCGTTCAGCCGGGCCAGGATCGAGGGAGCGAGCTGCATGCCGTACTTGGCAAGGCGATCTATCACCACCCGACGAGTCTGGGTGGAATCGGACTCGCTCAGCGCGTCTAGCATTGGCTCGACGGCATCGCGCCCAACCCTCTGCAGGACCCTGTCCAACACCTCGACATCGACGGGCTCTGCGCCAAGGATCCGCTCCAACTGCTCTTTGGTACCGAGATGTTCCCACAGAGCGGCTGGCACCTTGGTCGCCTGCGACTGATGCAGGGCCGTCACCACCATCCTGAGATTGCCACTCTCGATCAAGTCGTCGACAGCGCGTTTGACCGCCTCTCCCACTTGGTCCACCTCCAGTGCCATCTCAAACATGCGACGAGGCTCCGGAACGAACTGGGCTTGCGGTGCAACGGAGAAAACTGGTCCCTTCGAAGACATCCGCTGCAGGGCCAGACCGTAACTGTCGGGATTGGGGTCCTTGAGTGACCAACCCTTGACCAATTCGGCGACCTGCTCCCGCATCGCAGAATCGGCTAGGGTACTACGCTCACCGGCCCCCGCCTCTGCGTGCTGTGCCAATTTCTGAAGCATGCGCAGCATCGAGTGAGAGACTGTCTGCTCCTCATCACCGGCCGCCTTGACCAACTCAAGTACCGCGTCCACCGCCATACCTTCCGAGGCATTGAGAATGAACCGTCGGCGTTGGGCGCGGTCGCCACCCATCTGCAGCAAGCGCCCGACAGTCCGCTTGTCCAACTGGGAAACGAGTTTGGACATGCGGTTCTTGAGTGCGATCGCTTCGTTACCCTTGCTGGTGCGCAGCTCATCCGCGATTTTGAGCAAGTACCCGACGATCACTTGATCGTAGGCGGTATCTCCGCCGCGTTCGTCAATCGCCTTTGCCACCACCGCTGGTTCAGTACTCGGCGCCGGCTCGTTTTCGTCGGCGTCCTCGGTCGCCATGGCGGCCCGCGCCAGCCCCACCCACAAAGCCGCTGCTTGCGACCTGGCTTCGCGAGATGCAGCATCTTGCTCGCCGTCAGGCGCCTCGTCCAGCAGCTCCAGTGACTCGTAGCTGACCGGGTGAAGCGTGATACTGGACCATCGGTTGAGGTCCGACGCAGGCCTCAAACCCAACGGCCGCCGGCTTCGGTCGGCTTCTTCTGCAACCGTAGTGAGCACGTCGTGCAACTGGCGGGGATCTACACCGCGGCGGAACGTTATCGCGCCGAGGTGATGGCGATGGAGACGACCCGCGAGATCTGCCAGTACAGGGTTCTTCGAATCCGTGGCCACTCCCTCGATCACCAACTGCTCGCGGGCGACGCCCAACGATAGGCTGCCGCGATCGACCAAGAGAGGATCAAGACGCTGGAGAACCCGATCGGCCGCCGGTGCCAACGACGGATGCCCCTCAGGATACATGGCGTGCTTGTGTAGCGCGATCGACAATTCCACCAGGAAATCGGAAAGATCGCGGGACAGCGCAGCGCGGCCCGCTGGCTGCGCTGACGTACGGTCCGTCGGTTCGGTCACTTCAATTCAGAGTGTAGGTCCTGACCGCGCGCGTTCGGGGGGGGGAAGAAAGTCTTGGGGTCATCACCAACTCCGTCGATCCGCCCCCACCCTTGGGTAGCGCTGGCCCTATGCGCTTCAAGGTAACCGGCTCCTCCAAATCTCCGCCCGAAAGTGTGAGCAGATCTCCTTGCAGCACGAAATTGTAGCCCACCCACTCATCACCGAACTCGATATAGATGGTGTCCGCCAGCAGTCTCCAGCGCACCATTTCCTCACCAAAGCTCGCTGACGAATCCGACCTGACGATCACGGTCTGCGGACCGTCGGGAGTCTCCGCTTCCCACGTGCCGGATAAGTCAGCGCTGGGAGACTGGGCTCTCAGACACGCCGGTGCCAGCGAAACCAACGCGACGGCCACAAGTTCAACCGACCTCATGGTCTGAACTTATAAACCCAGTTCGAGTGACGCCATACTTGGGAGAAAGCTAGGGGTGGCGGTCGATTACGACTGATTGGCTGGAACCCAAAGATGCGGGCGCCTCAGGGAGTTCCCCGAGGCGCCCTGATCCGCGCTCATGGCTAAACCAGCACCGGCGCTCTAGTACATCCCTCCCATGCCACCACCTGGCATCGGGGGAGCTTTCTCCTCTTCCGGCTTCTCGACCACCACGCACTCGGTGGTGAGCAGCAGCCCTGCAACGGAAGCCGCATTCTGTAACGCGGTCCGCGTCACCTTGGTTGGATCGATCACGCCGGCGGCGACCAGATCTTCGTACTCATCTGTCTGAGCATTGTAGCCGAAGTTCTTCTGCTTCGAGCTGCGGACTTTCTCAACCACGATCGAGCCCTCAACACCAGCGTTCGAGGCGATGCAGCGCATTGGCTCCTCGAGGGCGCGCAGAACGATCTTGGCACCCACCTGCTCCTCAGCATCGTCGAGATCGAACTTCTTGAGCCGATCTTGAATCCGGAGCAGAGCGACACCACCACCGGCAACGATGCCCTCCTCAACTGCGGCGCGGGTCGCATGAAGTGCGTCCTCTACCCGGGCCTTCTTCTCCTTCATCTCGGTCTCGGTAGCGGCACCGACGTTGATCACAGCGACGCCGCCGGCCAGCTTTGCGAGCCTCTCCTGCAGCTTCTCGCGATCGTAGTCAGACGTGCTCTTGTCTATCGCCGCCTTGATTTCCTGAATGCGTCCTTGGATATCCTTCTGGGCACCGGCACCATCGACGAGCGTGGAGTTGTCCTTGTCGATCACGATGCGCTTCGCCTGGCCGAGGTCGCTCAATACGGCGTTCTCTAGCTTGAAGCCAACCTCTTCACTGATGACCTTGCCACCGGTCAACGTGGCGATGTCCTGCAGCATGGCCTTGCGGCGGTCGCCGAATCCAGGTGCCTTTACCGCGCAGACCTTCAGCGTACCGCGCAGTTTGTTAACCACCAGAGTGGCCAGAGCCTCACCCTCGACGTCCTCTGCAATGATCAACAGGGGCTTGCCAGTCTGCGCTACCTTCTCGAGCACCGGCAACAGATCCTTCATCGCGGAGATCTTTTTGTCGTGGATCAAGATGTAGCCGTCCTCTAGACCTGCCTCCATCTTCTCCGGGTCGGTGACGAAATAGGGCGACAGATAACCACGGTCGAACTGCATGCCGTCCACGGTCTCCAGGTCCGTGGCCAACCCTTTGGCTTCCTCGACCGTGATCACGCCGTCCTTGCCAACTTTTTCCATGGCATCGGCAATAAGGTCACCGATCTCCTGATCGGCGTTGGCGGAGATGGCGCCGACCTGGGCGATCTCCGTCTTGCCTTTGGTTGGGACCGACAGCTTTTCAAGCTCGACTACGATTTCTGCAACCGCCTTATCGATGCCGCGCTTGATGGCCATCGGGTTGATTCCTGCAGTGACGCTCTTCAAGCCCTCTCGGTAGATGGCCTGGGCCAACACCGTGGCCGTGGTGGTACCGTCACCTGCGACATCGGAGGTCTTGGTGGCCACTTCTTTGACCATCTGAGCGCCCATGTTCTCGAGCGGATCAACCAGCTCGACCTCTTTCGCGACCGTCACACCATCCTTGGTGACCGTCGGCGATCCAAACTTCTTGTCGATGAGCACGTTGCGGCCCTTGGGCCCGAGCGTCACGCGTACAGCGTCGGCCAGCTGATCCACACCCCTTTTGAGGGCGCTGCGGGCATCAACGTCAAAATGCAGTTCTTTAGCATTCGCCATGTTCGCAGTCTCCTTCGGTTATTCCGAATCGCCCTGTCAGCCGATTACGGCGAGGACGTCCGATTCCTTGACGATGAGGTACTGCTCGTCGTCGATGGTCACTTCGGTCCCGCTGTACTTCCCGTAGAGAACCTTGGCACCGACCTCGAGCTCCATTGGAACCCGCTCACCCTTTTCCACCCTGCCTGGACCCACAGCGATGACCTCCCCCTGCTGCGGCTTCTCCTTTGCGGTGTCGGGGATATACAGGCCTCCCCGCATCTCCTGCGTCTCGTCCAGCGGACGGATCACAACTCGATCGGCCAAAGGCTGGACCTTGATTTTCCCTTTGCTCTTGGCGGCAGGAGCCATATTCCTGTCCCTCCATCAGCGTAAGTTATTGACTGGGGTTAACATACATCGGTGTCGTTAGCACTCAACGCCGATGAGTGCTAATCACGCGAGGAAGTATAGTCGCTGCAGGTACGTTGTCAAGCGGCCCCGACCGGGGCCAAACCTAGCTGTGACCCGGCGAAGCTTGGACCGTTTGCCACACAAGATCGCTACGGTACGGTCGGCTCGGGCCCGGCCTATCCACCGAGGCCGAGCCTGGGCGTTCGCTTTCTTGTTGGCTTGACAACCTGCAGGAGATGGTGGGATCTGTCACGGCTCCTTCACCGGCGGCCCCCGAGGCGAGCGATGCTGCCCGCCGGGCCGTCGACAGGCAGTCCACTCAGTTGACTACCCGACGCGCGTTCACCCAGCGCTGCTGCCACCAGCGGCCGTCTCCAGCGGTGGCGGTCAAGCTCGATAGCTTCACCCCTTGCGACGCGCTGTGCAGGAACATGCCGTCACCGACATAGAGACCGACGTGAGTTATCTTGCCCCCCGCTCCGAAGCCGAGGATATCTCCCGGCACCAGTGCGCTGACACTGCGCTCCACCTGCGTTCCTGTTCTGGCCTGATCGCGGCTGATGCGCGGCAGGATCAAGCCATGCTCCCCGTAGGCGTAGCGGATCAGGCCGGAGCAGTCGAACCCGTTGCCACCGGTTCCTCCCCAGCGGTACGGCGTTCCCATGGCATCGAGCGCGGTCTGCACCACGAGAGCCCGCAGGTCCGCCGCTGCCGCATCCGATTCACCGTCACCGGCCGCAGCGATCAGCTCCGCGGCACTGGGTGGCCTCAGCTCCGCGGGCGGAGCTGCAGCCACTCTGTCCCCTCCCGGTCCCCGGTTCCCCGCCCCGACGGTAACCCTGGCCAGAAGCATGATCCCGCGCCGGTCCTCGGGCTGCAGCCGCCAGAAGCCTCTCACTGCCGTGTCCTCAACCCGATAGCGCGATTCCAACGCAATGGAGAGAAAGCGCAGCGGTCCGAATGAATACCCAATCCCGGCACTCCACAGGGCATCCACTGTCCCGCTCGAGTGACCCATGGAAAGGCCGGCACTGGCGACCGCATAGGGTCCAGATCCGCTACGCGAGACAGCCAGGGAGAACTCCCCTCCCGTCCGCCTGCGGTCCGCGGCGGCAGCGTCCTCGACGAGATGCGTGACCCCCAGACCGTATGCCAGCGGGCCCAGCAGCTCACTGAAGTACCCCGCAGAATAGCTCACCGCTGCGGAGCCATTCCACCAGCGGCCGTAGCTCAAATCTACGCCCCGGACTTGGCCCCGGACGGGAACGGTCGCCCCGAGCAGCAACATGGCGGCGAGCCACCAGCGAAGGAAGCAGAGCTGATTCATGGAAGAGACCTAAGTGCCAACGTAGCAACAAAATAGCACACCGTCAACGCGCAATATTCGGTCCATCCTCTTGACCACTACCCACCTCACCGTTAGCTACTTCCGCATGCCTACAGTCACGGTGACTCGCCGAGTCCATTTCAATGCAGCTCACCGGCTAAGCTGCAACGATCTGTCGGACGAAGAAAACGAACGCATCTTCGGACCCTGCAGCAATCCCAACTATCATGGGCACAACTACGAACTGGACGTATCGGTAGAGGGTGAGATAGATCCGGTTACCGGTTACGTGGCGGACCTCAGCGATGTGAAACGCGTAGTGGAGCAACTCGTCGTCAGCCACCTCGACCACAAGAACCTGAACCTAGACGTGCCCGAGTTCCGCGACCTCAACCCGACGACGGAGAACATCGTCGTCGTCATCTGGAGCTTGCTGGAGGGACGTCTCCCAGGCCAGTTGAGCAAGCTCGTGCTGTGGGAGACGCCCCGCAACTACGTGGAGTACCGCGGCAAGTAGACTTAAGCCCCGGGCCACAGCCAGCCGAACACCCCACCGGTGAACAGACCGTACACCAGCCCGTCCAGCAGGACCTTGAAGGAGAAGCTCCACGGGCGGCCGAACCAGATGGAATCCTGGACCACACTCATACCGTAGGCCAAGAAGGCCGTCACCGACACCAGCCGGTGGACCGCCAGATACTCCGCTCCGGCTGGCAAGTGCCGCGACGCAACGTAGGCGACGAAAACGCCGACTATCAGATACCAGACGAAGGCCAGGACCATGCTCTTGCCCATCCCAGGCACTCCGGATTTCATCACCGTCAGGATGGCAACTGGTCCTTGCTGGTATTTCTGAACGACCGCCGGATCCTTCATGGCCTGCGGTTCGGCGTGCGGCATCCAATAGAGCCCCGGAGACAGGCTCTGTGGTCTCAGTGCGTTGAGAGCGGCATCCTCGTCTGGTAACGGCTGGAAGTCTTTCTTGTGGTGCGGAGATACCGTCCAGAAGATCGCACTGAGCACGAAGACCACCAGCGCCGACAGCAGGATCGCTAGCCAAAGGGAACCGATCGTGACCATTGGGAAGCCCCCGAGGAGAAGTAAGCCAGCAAAAATACGGCCTGGACCGGGAAGGGCCAGGCCGTAGCGGACTCAGGACGTCCTACTGTGTTACAGCTTGACGATATCCAAGACGCTCTTCACGGAATCGGCCGAGGCCTTGAGAGCATCTTTCTCTGCCTTACTGAGATCGACTTCGATGACTCCTTCCATGCCGCCCGCTCCGAGCTTGCACGGGACACCCAGATAGAGGTCTTTCAGACCGTACTCCCCCTGCAACCAGACCGAGCACGGGAGGACCCGCTTCTTGTCCCTAACGATCGCCTCAGCCATCTGGACGGCACCTGCTGAGGGAGCGTAGTATGCTGAGCCGGTCTTCAGGTACTTCACAATCTCGCCACCGCCCATACGAGTGCGTTGTACGATGGCGTCCAGCTTCTCCTTATCGATGAACTTGGTGATAGGGATGCCGGAGACATTGGTCGTGGATATGAGCGGCACCATGCTGTCGCCGTGTCCGCCCAGCACCATTGCCTGGATGTCTTGGACTGATACGCCAGCGGCTTCCGACAGGAAAGTGCGGAATCTGGCGGTGTCCAGCACGCCCGCCATACCGAAAACGCGCTCACGAGGAAATCCGGTGACCTCCTTGGTCACATAGCACATCACGTCCAAGGGGTTAGACACGACAACAACTATGGCCTTTGGTGAGCACTTCTTGATCTCTTGGCTAACCGACTTGACGATCTCGACATTGGTGTTCACCAGATCGTCACGGCTCATACCAGGTTTGCGGGCTACGCCGGCTGTGACGATGAACATCTCGGCGCCCTTGGCCGCGCCGTAGTCATTGGCTCCGATCACACGCGTGTCGAAACCCTCGACTGGACCCGACTGCCACTGGTCCAGCGCCTTTCCCATCGGGATACCTTCGAGTATGTCGATCAACACCACCTCACGGGCCAGTTCCTTCTCGGCCACACGCTGTGCGGTGGTCTCACCGACATGGCCTGCTCCTATGACGGCTATCTTTTGCATTGGAAACCCCAGCTAGAGTATTGGACCAGCCTGCATTGAGCCACGGGTCGTCAGCCCTCGATCCCCATACCAACAGGTGCTTCCGACGCACGATCGTCGAGCTGGACTCCCAGTTGGCGGAGCGCTTCGTAAAGCACGATGCCAACCGCCGTGGCAAGATTCAAACAACGTACCGCGCCGCACATCGGAATGCGAAATATGCGGTCGGGGTATTTCCTGAGTATGGGACCCGGCATTCCACTGGTCTCGTTGCCAAACACCAGCACGGAGTTCGGCTCAAACGGCGCCTCGGTATACGACCGGGACCCATGCGACGAGAAATATAAGCAGCGTTCTCTCGTGATGGCGGAGCGAAAGGCAGGCCACGTGGGATGCAGCCAGATGTCGGCATCATCCCAGTAGTCCAGACCCGCTCGATCGAGTTGTGGGTTGTCCAGATCGAATCCGAGCGGTCCGATCAGGTGCAGCACGGTGTCTGTAGCAGCGCAGAGGCGCGTCACGTTGCCGGTGTTGGGGGGTATCTGTGGTTCGATCATCGCAACAGATAGTGCCATCGCTAGCCACTCTGCTCGGTGCTATTCCCTCGCCAGCGGGCAGTTCCGCCCGCCATGATTTCCTTCTTCCAGATAGGAACCCGCTTCTTGGCTTCCTCTACCACGTAGCGGCATGCCGCGAACGCATCGGACCGGTGCGGTGAGGCCGCTACCACCGCCATGCTCGCCTCTCCCGTGGGAACGTGGCCGACGCGGTGCTGCAGGGCGACGCGGGCGTCCGGCCAACGATCCGATACTTCCGCAATGATACGATCGAACTCGCGATCAGCCATTTCTTGGTAGGCCGTGTACTCGATAGCCTCCACTGGACCGTCCTCAGGGCTCCGCCGGACGCTGCCAATGAAAGTGGTTGCACCCCCAAGGTGAGGGGCGCAGACCTCGGAGTTCAGCCGGGCGGCATCGATCCTTGCGTGCACCAGGTAACTCATCTAGCCGCCCGCGAGCGGCGGGAGGAACGCCAACTCGTCACCATCGTTGATTGACTGGTGCAGCAGCACGTGTTCGAGGTTGACCGCCACCAGCGGTTTCTCAGGTAGTGCCGCACCGTTGGGCAGCGACTCCCTAACATACGAAACTGCGTGAGCCACAGTGGCGGGCGCCTGCAAGTCGACCGTTACCGCATCAGTTCCCAACACCTCTGCATAGCGCGCGAAGAACCGGAGACGAACGGATACTGTGCTACCGGTGCTATCAGGACCAGTACTGCGGATCATGGCGGGGAACAATACATTAACTGTCACTCCCCTGCCAGATGATCGACGCGCCAGCCTGCGCTAGGAGCCCGCGTATGCCCAACGGGTGGAGTGGGTGCGGCGCCTCGCAGCTTGGAATCGCCTCCCGGCGCCCATCACCAAAAAGAAAGGCGGTTGCCCCCCTTGAGGAGCAACCGCTCAAGTTCCATACTGAGAACCCCTTACGAAGCGGCGGCTTCGGGTGGGCTGGGCGCCGACGTGGGTGCCGGAGCCGAAGCCCTCTCAGCGACCTTGGCCCTCAACTCCTTCGATGGCTTGAATACCGGAACCGGACGGGCTGCGACCTCTACCGGATCCCCGGTTCTAGGGTTGCGGGCCATCCGCGTCTTGCGCCGCCGAATCTTGAAGGTGCCAAAGCCGCGGATCTCAATGTTGTTCTGTTCGGACAAGGCCTCCCTGACAGCGTCAAGGAACGCATCAACGACTCGCGCGCAGTCCTTCTTTGAGATCATAGGACCGGCTGTACGCGCGATGGAGGCGGTGACTAATTCGACGAGATCCGCCTTGGTCATGGATCCCCTCTCTGTTGCTCAAGCAAATGGGGAAACCGAACCCCGAATGTGACGGAGCCGGGGAGCCATTAATATCGGCTTAAGTGTTGCCTGTCAAGAGCTTGGACGAATTCGGCGAAGTGGTTCCGAGCATCGTGGGGACCTGGAGCGGCCTCCGGATGGTACTGAACACCGAAGGCTGGCAGGTCTATGTGTCTGATACCTTCGACAGTGTCATCATTGAGGTTACGGTGTGTCACCTCAAGTGATTTGGCACCTGGCACAACGTTACTCATTCCCCTGACTGCAAATCCGTGGTTTTGGCTGGTGATGAGAACTCGACCGGTGGCGAGATCCCGCACCGGGTGATTTCCTCCGCGATGACCGTAGGGCAGCTTCTCGGTCTCCGCTCCGAAGGCGAGTGCCAGCAGCTGGTGCCCAAGGCAAATGCCGAAGGTCGGAATGCCGGCCTCGACCAACTCGCGGATCACGGGAAGGGCGTACCCGACGGCTGCCGGGTCACCCGGTCCGTTCGATAAGAACAGGCCATCCGGATTCAACTCCCGAACGCGCGACGCTGGCGTATCCGCCGGTACCACGGTAACACGGCACTCGAAGGAGCTCAGCAGCCGAAGGATGTTGGCCTTCATCCCGTAATCGTAAGCCAGCACATGGTACCTCCCCTCCCCTGCAGCAACCTCGTACTCGGCGGCACAGGTGGCCTGGGATGCCAGATCCAAACCCTCCATTGACGGGCTGGCCCTGAGCAGAGCCCGAGCCTCCTCGGTGGGAGCTTGCCCCACCACCAGAATCCCGCGCATCGCCCCCCCCGAGCGGATGTGGCGGGTGAGCCGCCGGGTATCCACACCCTCGACCACGGGTATTGCACGCTGCTCCAGCCAATCTTCGAGTGAGCCAGACGCACGCCAATTCGAGTAGGTCCGAGACAGTTCTCGCACCACCACACCCGAGACCTGTGGCTTCTCCGACTCCATGTCTGCGGTGTTGATGCCGTAGTTCCCGATCATTGGGGCAGTCATCGTGACGATCTGGCCACCATAGGAGGGATCGGTGAATACCTCCTGGTACCCGGTCAGATTGGTCGTGAAGACCACCTCACCGGTAGTGGCAGCAAAACGACGGCGCGTGGTCCCGGGGAACCACGCGCCGTCCTCTAGCAACACGTAGGCCTGCTGCTCGGCGCTCACCACCGCCTAGTTCTGCCCACCCGGCGGCTGCTGGGTCGGCTGATCCTGCGGCGTTGCGCCGGGTTCCACATCCAGCGGCAGCGGATTGGCCGGAACAACCGGGGTCGGCGGCCCGAGATCCTGTTGCAGCACCGAGCGGGGAACTCCACGCCCCGAACTGAGACCAGCGAGTATCAAGGATAGCCCGAGGAATATGCCCCCGCACCACCATGACAGCTTGGTCAGTATGGTTACGGCTTGGCGACCACCAAAAAAGGAATCGGTCGACGACCCACCGCCCAGAGCGGCGAGGCCACCTCCCTTACCCGACTGGAGCAAGACCACCACGCCCAATACGATGCAGTCGAGAATGAGTAAAATGATGAAAAATGTGTACATAGGTCCATCCGGCTACGACGCGGCGCAAGATACTTGGGACTTGCACGAGGGTCAATCCACGACGGCCCCTACTATCGTTGCCCACGCAGACGGGTCAAGCGAAGCCCCTCCCACGAGGACCCCGTCGATCTCTGGTTCCGCCACCAGGGCACCCACGTTGTCCACTTTCACGCTTCCTCCGTAGAGAACGCGTACGTCCCGCTCTGCAACGCCGCGATCCACCAACCACCTGCGAATGGCCGCATGCACCTCAGCAGCGTCACCGGGAGTTGCCGTCTTGCCGGTCCCAATGGCCCACACGGGCTCGTAGGCAATGACGACTCGACTCAGCACAGCGGAATCAAGCCCATTCAAGGCGCAGAGTTGACCTGATACGACGGCGAGCGTACTCCCCGCCTCACGCTGCTCGATCTTCTCACCAACACACAGCAACGGCGTGAGTCCACCATCCAACAGCGCCCGGACCTTCTTGGCCGTGTCGTCGGTGGTCTCCCCAAAGACGTGCCTCCGCTCCGAATGCCCGACCAGCGCTGCTGCTCCACCCGCCTCAGTGAGCATGGAAACACTCAGTTCGCCGGTATACGCCCCTTTTGGTTCCCAATAGATGTTTTGGGCCCCAACCCGAACGTCGGCTCTGTCCCTAGTCAAATCCGCCACGGTCTTGAGCGACACCGCGGGAGGAAAGAACCATACTTCCCGATCCAGCAGCTGCCGGTATCGCTGCGAGAAGACCTGAAAGAACTCGGCTGCACCCTCAGGGCCCAGGTGCATCTTCCAGTTGGCCGCGAATATCAGTCGTCTCATAGCTCGTCCAGTGCTGCCA
>Ga0209536_100009510_pt1 | contig 14442 bp, 9 predicted proteins | sample DeeMarSeWOR28_12_FD_187461 | JGI IMG/M metagenome (GOLD analysis project Ga0209536, IMG submission 187461) | Marine sediment microbial communities from White Oak River estuary, North Carolina - WOR-2-8_12 (SPAdes) (version 2) | ecosystem: Environmental > Aquatic > Marine > Intertidal zone >...
ATTTGGTACTTTAAATACAAACCATTGCGTGATAGTGCCATGTATCTGATTAAAGAAATTGAAGGCAAATAAAAAGGGAATTATCCATCGATCTCACTTTGGTCAAATACAAGTGGCAATGAGAAGTGATCCAAATGTATCAAGTAATGCTCACGTTTAAATCATCATCCTGATTCTTGCTTAAAACATCCTGGAAATTTGTTTTATTTCAACTATGGTCACATCTAAGGAGCATTAGAATTCCAATAACATCCGGGAGGATTCCTGTTGCTTCTTTGGATGAGTTATGTGGCATCAGCCATATTAAGCTATAAATAGCCTTCAAGGTTGATTTTTATTTTCAATAGCCTGATCTAAAACCATATATTCACTCAAAAATCTAATGATGACATTTGCCACAATGTTGTGCCCGTTTTTATCTAAATGCACCCCATCGTATGTACTTTTAAGTGGTACAAGACGATGAAGATCAACAAAATTGTAATTGTTCTCCACAGCCAGCATAGAATACCCTTCACCAATCCTACTTAGATACTCATTTGTCCACTCACCAAAATCTGCCGCCTCCAATGAATTATCCGTCACCGAACAGTCTATTTTGGTGCCGGACATAAGTACAATATCTGCCTTAGGAAAGTGATGTTTAACCCTTTTCATGATTTCATTTATATTCTCAATACAAATGGTAATGGTTGATTCATGGTGACCATTTATTCTTAAATCCTCAATTCCTAATTGAATAAAAACCAAATCTGCACGCGACGGGAATTCACGCTCAATCTCATCCCATTTTTCCAAATAGGCACTTGTGGTCCAGCCTGGCCTTTCCTGGATGGTGCTCCTAAATCCTGGCAACCTTTCCTCTATTAATGCAGAATAGGTAAATTCCGGATCAACTGCATCACCTGTTGAGATTGCATCACTAATAAAGAGCAATTTTTTTTTCTGATCTGAGCAGCCAGCAAATATGGCAATGAGGCTAAAAAAAAATAATAAACCTAACCTATAATTTCGTTGCATGGAATAATACGTCATTACAAAGATTTATTTTCGTAATTCGATCAAGAGAACTTAATCATTATCAACTGTAAATTAAATACATGATCATTGAAATTGAATAAGAAAAGGCAGACAATTTCTTGCCTGCCTTTTAAATGATTTTGAGTTACAATATAATATCTGCTAATATCCCGGATTTTGAACCAGATAACCTTCTGCATCGGAGGCTCCATCAATTGCCGATTGAGGAATTGGAAAAAGACGTCTTTGAACATCACTGTTCGTTTTTTCTACCCAGGAATCTTCATATTTTCCAAAACGTATCATATCCGTACGTCGCTGGTGCTCCCAGTAAAATTCGAATCCTCGCTCTCGGAACAGGATATCAAGATCCATTGATGCCAGGGCGGGTGGTGTAACAGCTGGTCTGGCTGTTCTTGATGCCCTTACCAAATTCACATCTGCGAGAGCACCAGATGCATCACCTTTACGAAGCTTGGCCTCTGCACGCATCATATACAAATCTGCCAATCTTAATATTACCAGGTCAGCTTCTCCTTTATTCCTTCCATCATCCGATGATTTACTCCACTGGTATTTTTCCACCCGGTAACCTCGGTTATAATCACTCCCTTCAGCTGTAAAATCGACAAAAAGAGTAAAATCAACATATGCATTTTCCTCAGCCCGACGCCAGTCGCGAAGTGGCCCAATTTTATATCTTCCGTCGTCTGTTTGAATAAAAGGAAGTCTTCTGCCGGTATTCTGCAAACCATATTGCAACCCTCTGTAGATACCTCGATTTACTTCAAAATCTTCTGCTGCAATAGCAGAATCAGCTGGGATTACCATTCTATCCCAATAAAATCTGCCATCTGCTTCGGCCGGATCAACTGTTCCATAGGCATCAACCCATGTCTGATAAAAATCCGGAGTAATTGCAGGACCATCAGTACCGTTGCCTCTCGGATACAAAGGATTGCCATAAAAATTATCTGACATAGAAAAATAGGACATTCTGTTATGTCCGTTCAGATCAGGGCGTTGATCCACTGCAAATACCAACTCTTTATTGGAGTGATTTTCATTATCAAAATTACCGAAGTATTCAGCCGATAATTCATATTGACCAGAGTTTATGATCATATCACTGTAATCAATAACCTTATTCATATCAGCATCAGTAAAGTCAAAGTTACTCGCATATGGATTACGCCATACAGCTGCATTGAGATGTAATCTTGCCAAAAGTCCGTAAACACCAGCCTGTGTTAACCGGCCTGGTCCGACATCTGTCCTTAAATCTCCAACAACAGCTTCAAATTCAGTTCGGATGTATTCAACAGCATCGTTACCCCGAAGAATAACCGAAAGTTCTCCTTGATCATCTTTTTGAAATGCTATTCCCCAGAGATCAAGTACGATCATATTGTAGAAAGCCCTAAGCCCTCGTACTTCAGCCAGAAAGACCCTGGCTTCGGCATCAGTTTCTGCCATCGGAGTCAATACACTAATCGCCGTTACTGTTCTTGAAATCATCACCGTAAGGTAATCCCAGCATTGCTGTATATTACTATGCACAGGAGTATAGGTATGCTGGTGTAATTCAATATAGATACCATTGTCTCCCCAGTCTCTTCCACCACGATATGGCAGGATGGCCTCATCCGTAGATATTTCCTGGACGGCAAAATACCTGGTATGCCTGTAGAACTCCGGCAACATTCCATATGCAGGTGCAACCACTCCTTTAACGAGATCACTTTCCAATCCACCACCTGTTAAGGATTCGTCTAAAATTTCTTCTTGCAAGTCTGTGCAGCTGCCAATAAACATAGCAAATGCCAATGCGAATAATTTTATAATATTTTTCATGATAATTTTCTCTTTTGATTAATTAAAATGATACGTTAAGTCCCAGAACAAATGTCCTGGCTCTCGGATATCCGTCAAGATCAATACCAGCGGACTGGATTCCGTCAATAGAACGATCCTGGTTTACCTCAGGATCAAATCCGGAATAATCGGTGATGACAAACAAATTCTGCCCTGTCAACGATAAGCGCAGTCCCTTTGCCCAGCTTCCAATACCGATGGCATCTGTATTGAAATTGTATCCCAGCGTCATGTTGTTCAAACGAAAGAATGACCCATTTTCAAGGTATCGTGTTGAAACCGACGAAGAATTTATAATACTTTCTTCTGGGTACTCAATGGCCTTATCAGTGGTATTTAATGAGTTGGCCAATTTAGCTTTATAAAATTTATTCATGGCGGTGTTGTTATAGATCATATTGCCTGATACGCCATTGAAATTAGCACTGAAATCAAAATTCTTATAGCCTAAATTCACATACAGGTTATACGTCACATCGGGCAACGCACTGCCCATAACCATTCGGCCCCCGTCTTCAGATTCTGCAAATATCGATAATCCATCATCTCCTATCCCCAGGAATTTTTGCATATAAAATGACCCAATCGGATAGCCGTTAATCAATCCATTTATTGTGGCACCGGTAAGCCCTGATCCAGACGCACTTCCTGTTGTAAGAATCGTGAATGGAGAATCTTCCACAATATTGTCAATAAAGGTAATATTACCCCCAACACTGTAAGAAAATCCATTTTCATTTTGATATCGATAATCCAAAGCAACCTCCAATCCTTTATTGGTGATGGTCATATCCTCTACGTTCGTCCAGTAATCAGTCGCCGGCTGGATTGGATCCGGTGGTTTCACCTCAAGCAAAATATTGTTGGAAACTTTATGGAAGTAATCCAAAGTCCCTGATAGAGACCCATTAAACAATGCGAAATCCAGCCCAACGTTCGTTTGCGTAGAGACCTCCCATTGAAGGTCGGGATTAGCCAATCGAACAAAAGTTGTTCCAGCTGTATAAGGAGGCTCATTTCCTCCTAGTGGGTAGCTGTCCTGGTTCGATATCCGTGTCGTATAGGAAGCCTGTGTAATTTTATTTGGGATCTCCTGGTTCCCGGTCTGCCCCCAACCTACTCTGAATTTTAAATTAGTAATGGATGATGATGACATAAATGCCTCGTCTGAAATTATCCATCCGCCTGCAAATGACGGGAATATACCATACTTATTGTTTTCACCAAATTTGGATGAGCCATCAGACCTTACAGTAGCAGTAAGCAAATACTTGCCTTTGTAGTCATAGTTTGCCCTTCCGAAAAATGACTGTAATTCATTGACATATGCCCATCCGTCAGGGTGGTTATCCACCAAATCAATTTCCTGACCTAAACCTGGATTATATCGGGGTTCAATTCCGTTATCAGCAAAATTATCTACACTCCAGGTTCTCCACCTGTTATATAATCTCTGATATGAATGTCCTCCCAACAGGGTGAAATTGTTGTTCTCTCCAACATTAAAATTATAAGTCAGATAGTTTTCGATCAATGTATTATCACCGTTCAAATAACTCTGCACCAATCTCCCTTCTTCGAATGGATCAGTATTTGGCATATTTTGATTGTCATTATCACTTGAAATATTGGTATAACCAAAATTCAGCTTGTATACCAATCCTTCAATGATTTCAAGAGAAGGTGTAATGCTAAGAATTGTCCTTCTGGTTTCACTGAAAGTCTTGTATAATTCAGCAGAGATCAGTGGGTTCATCAGATCAGGATATTTAACCGGATCTCCGTTGGCATCACGGGCCGGATAGGTCGGGTTAAAATCCAGCATTTCGGAAACCAGTGTTCCCTGTTGTGCATTTTCTCCCTTCTCAATACTTGTTGCCAGATTAAAATCTATATTTAGTCGTCCATTTATTAACTTTTGAGTGGCGCCGATCCTTCCACTGTACCTTTTTATACCGGTATTAATGACAATTCCCTGCTGGTCCAAATACCCAAGCGATGCGCGATAATTGAAATTATCGCTGCCTCCCTGAAAAACCAGGTTATGGTCGTTGGTTATCGCCGTGCGAGTCAATTCATCCTGCCAGTAGGTATCTCCTCCCCGGTCTTCCAATGTGCCGCCAACTGCAACAACCTGCTGGCGGAATTCGTCTGCAGTAAAAACCGGTATTTCTCTTGCCATATTGGATATGCCGAAATTGGCGTTTACCGAAACCTTGGAAACACCTGCAGCTCCTTTCTTTGTGGTAATAATTACCACACCATTAGCTCCGCGGGCACCATATATAGCCGTAGCAGAAGCATCTTTCAACACATCAATCGATTCTATATCCTCAGGATTTAAAAAGTTTAAGGGACTGCCAGCAGATCCTGTTCCTGCAAGTCCCAGAGGGAATCCATCAATAACAAACAATGGCCCGGTTCCTTGCCTGATACTTCCCTGTCCACGGATAATTATCCGCTGACCGCTTCCCGGTGCACCACTGGAAGATGTCACGTTCACTCCGGATACCTTACCTTGCAGTAGCTGCCCAGGAGAATTAATGATACCCTTATTAAATTCCTCGCTTTTTACCGATCCAACCGCTCCAGTAATGTCCTTTTTTTGTTGCGTACCATATCCAACAACAACGACTTCTGAAAGCCGGGTTAGATCAGGGCTCAATACAAGGTCAATAACTGTATTATTCCCAACTTCTACTTCCTGACTTGTAAACCCTACATAACTAAAAACAAGAATGCTGCCTTCCGGCACTTCAAGGGAATACTCCCCGTCAATACCGGTTACAGTCCCGGTAGTTGTTCCCTTTATCAGGACGCTGACACCGGGAAGTTCTGAATTATCTTCGGATGAAGTAATTTTTCCGGTGATGGTCCTTGTTTGCTTAACACTCTCCATATCTTCAATTTCATCAAAAAGCTCATTACTTTTTGCATCCATATTATCAGCAAATTCTTTTTCACTTTGATTTTGCCGAGTATCCACATCAGTGGCACTTGCAATGCTTGTGAAATGCACTTGACTTACTATGCCAAGCAATAAATAAAAGCTAATTGCGTGTAATAGCTTTCGTACTGTTTTTTTCATAGTTTCATAATTTAAAGTTTTAATTGATTCTATAAGGTTCGCGCATCTCTATTTATATATGATGCATAATTTTTTTTGTGTGATTTTTCTTTCATATAAGTTTTATTAAGGTTTAACAATAATTTATTTCAAATCAATTTTTTTGTAAATCCTATTACCGCAGTTGATAACACTCATTCAATTTTAATTGGATTTATTTAACATTTCTTATTCTAATGCCGATCTAAGGGATTTTCTTTGTTTATAATTAAATCCCATACGTTAAATAAATTTCTAAAAGAAATTCATTTTGGCTAATGCCTCTTACTTTATCAATGGCTGATTTTCCATACTTTTTTCTAATAAGTTTTTAATGAGGAGCGGCATAAATTGGTTCTTTGGGTATCATGATTTTTTTAAATTAATCGAAAATATAATCTTTAATGAGAATAAATAGAAATTATAATTATGCAAACCTTTGCATAAATCAATAACTTTATTGACAAATTTAAGGAGGAATCCCGGTTAATTATTGCTGGTTTCAATAATTAGAATACAAATATGATGTTGGTTTCTCTGATCAAGCTTTTTAGTAGAATTTCGGTAAAGAACATTCCAAAATCAAAAACTGGTTTTGATACACAATGTATCTCCTATTCTGTGAAACCCACCTGAATTATCATTTTTCAAAACGTTTTGAATCACCCGCGATTCACCAGATCATAAATCCCTGCAAATCACAGAAGCATATACTGATTTTCTTGCAGACGACGATCCTGCACTGGTACATCATCATTTTCATACATAATAGATCTGTTTTTTTAATTTATACGAGACAAAATCAACAATTAAGTTTATTTTTAATAACCTACTTACATAATATAAGATGAAAAAAATATACTGCTTCATAAAATCACTTGCTCCAAGGTGCCAACTGGTTATCCTGCTTATTACCGCAAGTTGCCATGTACAGGATCCTAATCCTGCAATATCGATCATAACAGATGAAAATCCAGGTGCGTCTGTTTTGCATGGAGTTTCCAAATTGACGACTACTTTACAATCGAAAGGCATCTCCTACGAAGAGATTGGGAAATTGGCTGAAGCCAGGGGTAAAACAGTAATTGTTACAGGTCTTTCCACAGGAAATGGTATAGTAGCAGAGATGATGAAAACCGAAAATCGCAATATGGCGGAAATACCTGAAGCCTTGACCATTTTCAAAACTGAGCAAGAAAATAAATCCGTCTTGGTGATCAGTGGATTTGATGACCGGGGTCTGATGTATGGCATATTGGAGGTAGCAAACCAAATAAGTTGGGCTGAAGCAGGGGAAGATCCCATACAGGAAGTCAGGGAAATTACGGAAAAGCCAAATGTAAGCGAGCGCGCAATCTCCATCTATACCATGAACCGTGCTTACTGGGAAAGCAGGTTTTACGATGAAAATTATTGGGCACGATACCTGGATAACCTGGCACTCAACCGGTTCAATTCATTAGTAGTAATCTTCGGATATGAAAATGGAGGATTCCTTGCGCCTTGCTATCCTTATTTCTTTGATGTAGATGGCTTTCCTGACATCAGAATGGTTGGGATTACACCACAGGAACAACAACGAAACCTGGATGCATTAAATCATTTGATTCAGATGGCTCATGAAAGAGGCATCCGTTTTACAGTCGGGATTTGGGATCATATTTATCGTGGGGGAGTTCAAGGTGGCGGGATTCCAGGAACAAAGGAAGCACCGGATAAACCTGTAGCAGGATTGGTATGGGGTGTTAATGCTGATAACCTAATTTCATATACCAAAGCTGCTCTAACAAAATTCGTTAAACTCGTTCCGGATCTTGATGCCATACAATTCCGTATGCACAATGAATCGGGATTAAAACGTGACGAACAGGTTGATTTCTGGTCGGATGTTTTTAATATGATGAAGATTACTGCTCCTGACCTGAAACTCGATCTGCGGGCCAAAGAGCTGCCTGATGAGGTTGTTCAAAATGCATTGGACGTGGGAATAAAATTCAGGATTACCACCAAATACTGGATGGAGCAAATGGGAATGCCATTTCATCCCACCCAGATCAATCCGGAAAAAAGCCCCCGTCGTCATAGTTATGCAGATATGCTGCACTATCCGAAAGAATATAACATTCATTGGAGACTTTGGAACGGAGGGACATCGCGTATACTTTTATGGGGAGATCCTGAATATGTCCGTCGTTTTGCTGAAAGTACACACCTCTACGATGGTGAAGGATATGAGGTAAACGAACCACTTGCTACCAAAATGCTGGCACAACCACATGACGCAAAGCCGTTTGATTTATTAAATCCATCATACCAATATTATGAATATGAGTTTGAACGATATTGGCACTTCTTTCAGGTGTTTGGGCGAATAGGATATAATCCGGCTACCTCACCGGAGTTATGGCAAAAAGAATTTGAATTGCGATTTGGCAAGGAAGCTGCTCCCTTCGTGGAAAAGGCATTACATCAAGCGAGCTGGATACTCCCACGTATCATTGCCTCAGTATATCCATATCGTGGATTCCCAATGACACGCGGCTGGGCTGAAAAGCAACGATTAGGTGATTTGGCAGAATATTCAAGGAATGCGGGCAGCGACATACAACAATTTGCCAACTTCGATGAAGAAGCTCAAGTCCTACTTGGAAACTTAGAAATATCAAAAATCCTTCCTTCCATGAACAGTAAATGGTTTGAACAGAGATCTGAAGAAATAAACAAATTAATATCAGTAGCTGAAAATGTTATTGAAGAAGCTGACAATAAAGAATTTATATCCACCATCACAGATCTGAAAATTTTAGTTAACCTTGCGCTGTATCATTCGCGAAGAATTCCCGCAGCTGTAAGTTACCGGATTTTTGAACACACAAAAGATCCTTCGGCACTGGATGAGGCTATAGCACATGAAGGAAATGCCATAAATGCATGGCGGCAAATTGTAGAAGTTGCCGGCGATATTTATGCTGACGATTTAATGATGGGAGTTCGCGTAGCAGATCTTAGCGGACATTGGAAGGATGAACTCGCAGCGCTTGAGAAAGGTCTTAATAACCTGGAACGCAAAAGAAATGACCTCAAATCAAATATAGCTTTAGTTCAAGCTCCAAAATACCAGGTTTCTTCCCATTCGGATTGGAGCGAAAAGTCTCAGATAATTCATCAGGCAGTGACAACTCATCCTAAAGGTGAACCACTCAAAATCAATATAAAAGTGACAAATCCTTCAGGGATAAAATGGGTAACATTGAGCTATCGCAGCGTGAATCAGGATGTTGAATATAACGTAAAAACCATGCAACACACTAGCGAAACAGATGTATATGAAGCCGTTATTCCAGCTGATCAAATCAATCCCAAGTGGGATTTTATGTACTTTTTCAATATTATGGACAATGATGGGCATGGGATAAACTATCCTGACCTGAACCGGGAAATGCCCTATATCATTGTGAAATTAAACAGATAATTCAAATACTAATTTTCATGGGAACTAATCGACGAAAATTTATTTCTACAGCCGTTTCTGGCGGAATTACTGCTGCTTTACCGTTATCGTTGAAAGGACATCACAAGTCAATCAAACACTCAGAATCTGTTAAGGAAAAATACTTACAGCTTGATGAAATCCTTCAACGACCAGTATTTAAGAAAGAATTGTTTAGTACGCCAGTAATTATAGAAACACTCCAACTACTTCGTTACCAAAACAGCTTCTTATGCCGGGTGAGATCGAAGGATGGCGCAGAGGGCCTTTCTGTTGGGCATAGCGGACAATTGAGATCACTCTATCCAATTTTCATCAATTGTTTACAACCTTTTTTCATCAATAAGGATGCACGCGATCTTGATCTGCTATTGGAAAAGGTGTATGTCTATAATTTTAATTTCCGGTTTTCCGGGGTGGCGTTGGGTGTGCCATTAGCTGCAATAGAGTTTGCTATTTTGGATATGATGGGGCGCATTGCAAGTAAGTCAATAGGTCAACTCATTGGAGAAATTCTTCATCCGGATGTGGCCATTTACCAGGCTACCGAATACCGTGAAAAATCCGTTGAAGAATCTATGGAGCTCATTAAACGGGATGTGGCAAGAGATAATGCCGGGGCATTAAAAATAAAAGTCGGAGGACTGATGTTCATGACCACAGACATTAGCGCGACCGGACCTGCCGGAAGAACTGAGAAAATTATCCCACTTGTTAGAGAAACATTTGGGGATCAGATGGTGCTTTATGCCGATTCCAATGGCTATTATACCGCGGAAGAGGCTATCCGTGTGGGGCGATTGCTGGAAGAATATAGGTATGGGTTTTTTGAAGAGCCCGTTCACTTTGACTGGTATGAGGAAACTAAAATAGTCGCAGATGCGCTGAATATTGCTGTAGCTGGTGGTGAGCAGGAATATAGCCTTCATGGATTCCGATGGCTGATAGCCAACGATGCACTTGAGATTGTGCAACCTGACACCAATTACTTCGGAGGAATGATCCGTTCAATGAAGGTAGCCCTAATGGCTAATGCGCTGGGAAAAAAATGTACACCACATATGTCGGGGGGTGACCTGGGATTTCTTTACATGATGCACTTTGTATCAGCTCTTCCCAATGCTTTGCCTCATCATGAGTTCAAAGGATTCAACACCCATGTCACCTACGAATGTAAAACTTCATCCCTTCAAAGTGTTAACGGGATGGTAAAAGTACCTACAGGCCCGGGATTGGGAGTTGATCTGGATCCGGAGTTCGTGAAGAAGCACCAACCTGTAAAAGTTTAATCAGGGCATACCCAAATGGATATTTTGATACCCATATCATAATGCTAACTTCTCACGACTATAGTTAGGAAATGAATTGAATAGATAACATCGTGTCGAATATTGATACTTCCAATAGTTAACAAAATATATCAGCGACGCCTTTGTGCAGTTACAGAGATATCTTCGTCTACGTTTGTGATCGAATAATCATATTCAGATTTGATGTCTTGGGCATTAATCAGAATTCCACAAGGCGGAACCCATTTAATGGTTTTTTTAATATCACCTGGATTAATGATCCAGATCGTTCCATCCATCATCACTAATTTTTGTCCATCTTCCAATATTGCCATTAAATTTGTTCGCTGCATCTTTCCTGCCAGTATATTCGAACTATTTACATCAATCATTCGATCATAATATAGCTAAAATTACTATAGTATTCATTTTTTCTATAATTAGCGCCCGATCAAAATACTTGGTTCCATCTATTCTATACTGAAATGAAGATTTAAATTACTTCCTTTTCAGGCATAAAGTGAAATTCATTAATGATCTTTTCTGATAATTATTAAGATTCATTTCAAACGCAACTATAAATTCCATGAAAGCAGAGATCCCCTTGCACTAAATGAAGCATTTAATTGGGATACACCTGGTCATTATAAATTCCAGGAAGACTGGAGCCAAAGATTCTAATGGTAGGATTAATGTCGCTAATGTACGTTTTTTTTATGCCTCCAATCAAAAAGCGCCTAAATTTTATTTCGTAAGCACTTGATTATCAAAAGATACCTGCCGGGTAGATTTATTTTAGTCAATCATATACCGATAACAAAGAAAAAAGAATCGAAAACAGAATCAAGGGGCATCTCCTGTCAATTCATGTTACTCTTTAGCACTTTGTTATAAATGATATATTAGATATAATGGAGTTGCTCTCACAGATGGCGCAAAGTCTTTATATGAAAATAATTTTTAGGTTTATGCTCTTTCGATAAAAAGATGAAAAAGATCCATCACAACATCAACATTTGGGCTATTTATGAACGGACAACATGTTGATCAAAAATCCGTTGCGGTGTCAGCGGAGGATGCTCGCATCAGATTAATTGACAAGGAAGCAGTAGCATATTCGCCCGATATATCAATAGGTGACATTACAATAGCGGATCCAGGTATATGGAGTCTTGAAACAGGAGAGTTAATGACTATAACAATTGCACAAAATCTCGAAAGGAAATTCACGGACCATGGATCAATAATTCAATTCCATATTTAGCAGTTTCTATTAGAATGGAAGGATCATATCAATTTGGCTTGATAAAACTAGTCACAGATACATCTTCCCAATGCGTATGGATCACTGAATATGCATGAGATTCAGTGGCGGATCAAACCATTCAATCCGGATAAACCGACCATTCCATCCCGATTTAAGTTGACCGGATTTTCCATTGGAAAATAAGAATTAATTCTACAATTAACTTTTATGCTTCTTCCACAATTCGGTAGCCTAAAGCATCAGCTAATTCAAAAGCTGGTTCTTTCAAATCACCATAGAAACTCACCCGATGCCAGCTCCATTCATCCCAGCATGTAAATAGTTTCTCAATATCTCCTACCGGTTCAGCACATAATTTGGTTCGGCATGCCCGGTCATCCGGATCGTTTTCAACCGCTTTTGCTTGATGAAAAATGAGCTCTTTGGTCACATTTTTTGCCCGCATGGAGGTTGTCATATATCCTGTCGGCAGTAATGATCTTACCGATGCTCCCTGCCGGTCTTCCGAGTGCGTCATGATGGAGTAAGGATTAGAAGATCCCGCAGGTCCGAATACCTTATTTGGGGCAACACAATGTGCGTAAATGATCTGTCGTTTGGAGGTATCGATCACAGGATCTGAAATATACCCCGGGCGACCTTGTGTAAGTGTAGTAAAGGCCACCATGGTAGCTGCTGACTCGATATCACATTCACAACCTCCAACAAAACCGTCGTTGTTAAGCTGATGGAATCCAAGACATGGATAAGCGTGAATATGACCCCCATAAAATCCCCCGAGACAATTAATGGTAATGGCATTTGCATTGTACTCTTTTAATACATGTTTCATTCCCAGGTAGAAAGCAGCTGAGGCATTAAGCGTTTCAGTAGATACATCCGAAACTTCGGTTGCATGCTGAATCCAATGAGTGGCAATTTCCTGCGCTTCATCTTGATCTGCCAGTTCAAATGCTGTATTTATTTCTGCAAATGGGATTTGATGCACGGGTATACCCATAAATGACTCAAGAACTGCAGATTCCGTGTTTCTGACAGCTAAAATCTTTGATTCTTTCAACCGTTCAACACAATCATGGACAGGCAACAGATTCAATTCATCGGTATTACATGCCATGTCTCCGGTTGTGGGTGTGTTTTTCCTGCGTGCATTATTGGTAGCCATTACAAAATCCTGTACAGATCCACCACCTTTAGCAGACTTAAAACATTTGACAGCAGCAACCAGGTCTTCTATCTTCGAAGAGGCTACAAATCCGACATTAGATTGTACATCACGGAGGAAAGCAGCATTATAGACTAAAAATCCACCACTGCCTCCATATTGGAAGTCAGCGTAGAGTACTGGTTTCCCTGCTTTTGCTATGGTTTGTACTACGCGATTCCAGCAATTCATCTGGTAAACCAGGTATCCGTCAATTGGTTCGGAGGCGTCCCTGACAAGAATTTTTTCTGCTTCTTCAGGACCTGATGCTGTTGATGGAATAAATTCGAAATCGCTCAAATGATTGGTTAGCTCCTGGTTGATTAATTCCATCGCCGGACGAAAATCAAAACCAATGTTTGGCCAATCAGGTTGGATTTGCTGCTCAGCATGTAGCGCGTAGATGATACGTATCCGCGTTTTCTCCTTAGGTTTGCATGAAGCAAGCGTACTCAAACTTGCATAAGGAGATGCAGCAAAACAGGCTGTACATGCCCCACAGGCGGAAAGAAACTTTCTTCTTGTATAATTACCTGGGAAAGGAACCGGAGATGTTGAATTGTTTTTCATTGTTATGGTGGTATTTGGGATATATTAAAAAGGGAAATACATCATGAAATCAGTATATAATCTAGCGTATTTTTTTGGCAAATGCCAGTTTGTTGCAGGATATTATAAGGGTAATGACAAGCATAACAGGGAGAACCTTTCAGGGGAAAAAACCTGGAAAGGTTAACATCAGAATTCCAAGGATCAGTATCATTTGATGGGCTGGCGGGATATTTGCCATCAACCGATGAAGAATACCCTATTTCCTGGATTTGATAATTTTTTACAATCATGGATGGAATTCTATATCTTAATGTAAGCTTCCCCATTATTCAATCCATTCGTATTTTTTCCGATAATAATGTGACAAAGCCATTTCGCCTGTAATATTTTTACTTTTAGAGACTGATGGCGATCTCGGAGTAATAGAAGGTCCAGATAAACTTGATTATCCAGTTTTAGTACAGGATTTTATAAACATGAAATTCCTGAAGTCATTTTCTATTTGGCAATGATTTGCTTAGTTTGGAAACTCATTATAATGGCAAGGATACTAACGATGGATGGCATTTAGTATAGAAATCTCTGTTACTATGAAAAAAACGATCTTACTCATTTTGATTTTATTACTTGCTGAAGTTA
>Ga0209536_100009511_pt1 | contig 14442 bp, 13 predicted proteins | sample DeeMarSeWOR28_12_FD_187461 | JGI IMG/M metagenome (GOLD analysis project Ga0209536, IMG submission 187461) | Marine sediment microbial communities from White Oak River estuary, North Carolina - WOR-2-8_12 (SPAdes) (version 2) | ecosystem: Environmental > Aquatic > Marine > Intertidal zone >...
GGCAGGTTGAAAAAAATATTATCAAGAAAATGAGAGAGTTTTTTAAACGCGAAATTCCCGACTTTGCTTCCTACACTGAGGGCAACACTTCAGAATAGTTTGCAGATCAATCACACGGCGAATATGATAAAAATGCGCATGAATTCAGCGAAGATAAAGGCAAGCGGCATTATCCTGATCATGATTCCGATCGTCAGCCTCGTTATTGTTAGCTGCACGAAAGATATTTTTACCAAGCAGCCCTATCCAGCCAAACCTTCGGTATATTTCAAAACCGATAATCAGTACTTCTACTTCACAGAGGCTCAAATTCAACGTAAAAAAGGAGATCTGGACAAAGCCATCACCCTGCTCAAAAGGGCGGTAGAAATTGATTCCGAATCAATTTATCTACAACGTGAACTGGTCACACTGTATCTGCAAAATAAAGAAGACGATAACGCACTGGATCTGCTTGAAACAATTCTCGAAAAGTACCCCGAGGATGTAAGGTCGCTGATACTCTATGGGGGCATACAGCAGGTCCATAAAGAAAATGAAGCGGCCATTGACGCCTATGAAAAAGTTATCGTACTGGATCCCGAACAGGAAAAAGTATATTCGTTGCTCGGAAATTTACACATCGAGACTGGCAACCTGGAGCGGGCCAACGTTATATTTACTCAATTGATAGAAAGATTCCCGGAATCGTATGCCGGGCATTTTTATCTGGGAAAAATTTATGTCAAACAGGGCAAGGTCCAGCAGGCGGAAGCGGCGTTTCGGCGAACCCTGGAACTGGCACCCGATTTGTTGGAACCGAGATTCGAACTGTTAAAGCTTTATAAAGCCGAAGGTCAACAGGAAGATGTTGTTCAAATTTACGAAGACATTTTAAATCAGAACCCAAACAATATCCGAGCCGCCATGGAATTGGGTTTATTTTACCATGAGAGTGGCAACACCGAAGACGCTCAGCAGATCTTCACTAAATTGGGACAACGCAGCAAAACAGAGTTCGAAATTCTGGTTAAAGTTATTCAATTGTATGTCGACCGCAAAAAATACGATGATGCTCTGGTTGTGTTGCACGGAATGTTAGAAGGCGATCCAGATAGCTCAGATATTCATCATATTACCGGAATTGCTTACTACAGTAACGACAATTATGACGCGGCGATCAGCCATTTTATAAAGGTAATGCCGGATTCCCGCTTTTATCAAGATGCCGTTGTCCACTCGGCCTATATTTATCAGGAAAACGGAGACATCCAAAAGGCGCTCAATTACCTCAAGCAGGCAATTGAAAATCAGCCAAAGAATGGGGAATTTAGATATTATCTCAGTACATTTTACGAAGATAGCGAAGATTTTGAAAACGCTGAAAAATACGTCAAACAGGCCATTGAATTAGAACCGGACAACCCCAAATTCTATTTTCGTCTGGGAGTGGTGTATGACAAAGCCAAGAAAAAAGAAGCCTCGATGGAGGCCATGCGAAAAGTCATCGCTCTTGATCCTAAACACGCCAATGCCTTAAATTATCTTGGCTACACCTATGCTGATCTGGGAAAGAACCTGGATGAGGCCGAACGCCTGATCAAGGAGGCATTAAAGTACAAACCCAATGATGGTTATATTACCGATAGCCTGGGCTGGGTGTACTACAAGAAGGGACAGTTTCAGAAGGCATTAAAATATTTGATAAAAGCTGTTGAGCTCGTTCCCGATGACCCCATTATGCTGGAGCACGTCGGCGATGTCTATTTAAAATTAAATGATAAGGCCAATGCCTTGAAGTTTTATCAGAAATCGTTGCAGCAAAAAGATAAAGATACAGAGGAGCTTGAAAAAAAGATCCGGAAATTAACCGATAATTGATCGTGTCGTATTTTACAGAGAGCATCACATAAACGGCAAATATTAAACTTTAGACGTAAAATATAAGACGTATCGATTGTCTAGCTCACCTTGTTAAGCGGCCGGTGGGTATTTCGAGCCGGTAGCCACCGAAATCATGCCTGTGTAACACAGCCAATGTTGAATGTAAGTTATGCCATAATTCATTTTCGAGTAACACTTTTTTTCATCCTTGTCGGCTTTGGTTTAGCTGCATGTTCGACCATGACTGTCGGCTTATCCGGCAAGGAAGAAGATCTTGCAACCCGAAATCTGATATCAGCCCTGGAGGCCCAAAATGATCAGTTGAAGAACTTTAAAGGCATCGGAACGATCAAAGTGTGGAATCACGGCAAGGTTCAAATTGATGAGCGGGTGGCCTGGGTGGGTTCGCAGCCGTTGAAGATTAGCATAGCCGTCCTCATCTCAGGGTATCCGGCCGTAAAGTTATCCAGTGACGGTGAGTGGTTTTATTATTTGGAAACCCAAGGCGATCAAAGCTATTTCAAAAAGATTCAGACCCCCAATGCCAGCCTGAAACGACTAATTTCAATTCCGATTTATTCCAACGATGTGATCATGCTCCTGACCGGCCGAGTTCCAATACGTGAATATCATCAGGCACAGTTGAAGAAAGACGCGTCGGGCGACGGATATGTGCTGATTCTCAGGAAGCGGTGGTGGGGAATCATCGAGAAAATTTATATTGATGAAAGCAAATCCCAGGTTCGCCAAATAGAGATATACGATCGAGGCGGTTCCCTGGCTTACCGGGCTAGCTTCGAGAAATTCAAAGATATCCAAGGTTACCGGGTGCCGTTTAGATTAAAGATTTCAAATGATGACGGTGCCGATTGTCGACTCGAAATCGATCGTTACTGGGCGGATATTACCGTTCATCCATCCATGTTTGTTTTGAATCCTCCCGAATGAAAAACGGGCTGCGCCCCAGTTGGAATGTTGGAATGCTGGGCACGAAGTGAAGCTTTAGCGCTATAGTGGAATAATGGGTTTTTAAAGAATGGAATAGAGAGCACCTGATAGCATTGTTTTTCTTGTTATTTTGGAGTATTTCATGGGGTGAAAGCATAAAATGGGTTTCTGATCGGCACCATTTAGAAATATTGGTTTAATATCAGTTTAAGGATAGACCGTTTTCCGATTTTCAAACCCAGTATTCCAGCATTCCAATATTCCATCATTCCATATGGTTCTTAAAACACGATAACCGCAAAAAAAAACTACAATTCCAGCAAGTTGTAGAAGCACCCAGGTGTTGATGATGATTGCAGAAATTCTCGCTACCGGTGATGAGATTCGCACCGGCGCCCTGATTGATAGCAATTCGGCCCATATTGCGCAGCAGCTTGAGGAGGCCGGTGTCCGGGTCGTCCGCCATCATTGTGTCGGCGATGATCTCGATATGTTAACTACGATATTCAAAGAGATCGCCGGTCGGTCCGATGTCGCTGTGGTAAGTGGTGGTTTAGGGCCCACTGCAGATGATCTCACGGCTGAGGCCGCTTCAAAAGCTGCCGGTGTAGAGCTGGTGCCTGACCCGATGGCCTTAAAATCGATTGAAGCTTTTTTTGCTGCGCGCAACCGCGAAGTGACTGCGATCAATAAAAAGCAAGCTTTGCTGCCGGCAGGCGCCGAATGCCTCTTAAATGCTGTCGGGACGGCCCCCGGATTTCGGTTAACGTTGGATAACTGCCTTTTTTTCTTTGTGCCGGGTGTACCTGATGAGATGCGGCATATGGTGGCAACGCATGTGGTGCCTTACATCATCAACACTTTGAGCGATAAGCGATCAATTTATGTGGTCAAAACGATTTCATCTTTTGGGCTAACCGAATCCGTCACGGCAGAGCGGTTGTCTGGATTTGAAGGCGAATTTACGGATATCAAATTGGGACTGCGTGCCAAATTTCCAGAAATCCAGGTAAAGCTATATGGTAATGGGACTGACAAAGATAACCTTATGGGACGGTTAGCTCATGCCAGCAGCTGGGTGGTTGATAGGATCAGGGAACATGTATTTTCCGAAAACGGCGAAACAATGGGGGAAGTCGTTGGCGCACTTCTCAGACAGCAAAACAAAACGCTGGCGATTGCCGAAAGTTGTACCGGTGGTCTCATTTCCGATATGATCACCAACGTGGCTGGAAGTTCAGACTATTTTTTGTTTGCCGGCACCACCTATGCCAACCAGGCCAAAGAAGAAATAATTGGCGTATCCCCATCTACTCTGGCAACTTATGGCGCCGTCCATGAACAAACCGCAAAGGAAATGGCAGATGGCGTCAAAAGAATTTCCGGTGCTTCCTATGGGTTATCGACCAGTGGAATTGCCGGTCCGGAAGGCGGTACCGACGAAAAGCCGGTCGGAACGGTATGCATCGGACTGGCAACCCCCCGCGCAAGTGTGGGACATCGATTTACGTTTCTCAATTACAATCGTCTGAGAAATAAACAGATTTTTGCCATGACGGCACTGGATCTTTTGCGCCGTGACCTTCTCGGTATAGAATGATTCCCATAATCCGTCATTATTTTAAAATTTTTACTCCAAACACGGCTAGATCGATTGACAGCAGGGCATAAAGCGTGATGATTGTGTTGTATTTTTTAGCTGGAATCGGTAGCCTTTATTTGCTGTCGACCCTATTTTTGACCTATCTTGTACACCAAATGCCCCGGCAACCTGTTTGCGACACGCCAGACTGGGGCGTTATCAGCGATATTAAAATATCAGCAATCGACAATGGCTTTTTAGAAGTGTGGCGCATTGAACCGCAGCAATCCTCCGCGGGCATTGTCGTATTTGCCCATGGCTGGGGCCGTAACAGAGATCGAATGGTGCAACGGGCACGAATTTTTGCCGATTGGGGCCTGAGCACCGTGATTCACAGTGCCAGGGATCACGGCGGTTCCAGCCGGCGAAAATTTATGAATGCCGTGAAAATGGCCGAAGATATTGAGGCGGTGCTTCGGTGGATCGGTGAGCCGGTTATTTTATATGGACATTCGGCTGGTGCAGCGGCGGCGATTATCGCCGTGGAAAGAAACCCAGGCAACGTTGAATTGCTTTTTCTGGAGGCATGTTACGCTGAAACTAGGGTGGCCCTGTTAAGCCTCTATTGTTGGTTCAATCGCTTTTTGGGCATTTTTTTTGGCCCCATGATTCTTTGGTGGATGAATTTATTTTATCAAAACCGACTCGATAGTTATGACCCAGTACAAATCGCATCAACGGTAACAATGCCCGTGATGATCATTCATGGCGAGAATGATCGTCGATTTCCGCTGGATTTTGCCTTAAAACTGAAAAAAGGATTTGCACCCGGACAGGCAGAAATCTATATCGCCAGTGGGGCAGGGCACAGCGACGCGAGTCTGAAGAGCGGATATAAAGAGGTTGTAAAATCGTTTCTGGATCGACATTTATTTGAAAAACAAAACTAGGATAAGTCGTCAAAGATTTTTCGAAGTGGCAACTGAACGTGTCAAGTTTCAGAAAAGGCTGGAAGAAAAATATAGGAGCCCTGATTCAAACCAGTCGGAGGCCTTTTGCAGAAATTCTTGTTGATGGATTGGATTGCTCATGCGGTGATCGCCGTCTTTCAGGATATTCAATTTTTTGGGAGTGCCCACCCGTTCAAATATCTCACGGGAATGGGATACAGGTACGACAGTGTCGGCGTCGCCATGAAATAGAAGTATGTTGTGAATGTTTGCGAGGCCCTGGGAGATATCAAAAGCATTGCGTTGAGCATCAAATCGTATTGCGGGGCGATCCAGCTGGTCTGAATTTTCAATGCTGTCTTGGATGTGCTGGCTTCGAATCGGGGCGGCAACCGTCACCATGATTGCAATCTCGAATTTGCTGGCCACGGATAGACACGTTGCCCCACCCATACTGCTGCCAAAAAGCCCGATTCGATCACCAAGATCATTTCGATGGGTTATCCAGTCAATTGCACTACAAAGGTCATTGCAGCGGGCCTCCAGAGAAGTCACGGCTTCAAAGTTGCCCTGGCTGTCCCCACACCCGCGATGATCGAAACGCAAGAATGCGATATTGCGTCGATTGCATTCAACTGCCAGGGCGATCTGCTTCGGAGAATTGCGGTCGCTGAAAAGACCATGTGATCCGATAACCACGGGTGGCCGTTTGACGGCAGGTAAATGCAAATCCCCCTTAAGTTCAAAACCGTCTGCCTGGAAGGTGATTTTTTTAATAATGGATTTTTTAGTAGAACTATCCATGATCCCGCTTTAATATTATGAAAAAATGCGCTAATACTCAATGAAGTCGGAATGCGGAATGCGGAAAATCAAAGACCAACCCGCAACGCGCAACCCGAACCGCGCAACCCTGAACCTTGAAACGCCAAACCTTATATACCACAGATGAGTAGCAGATTTCCAGATGGTTGAGGTGAAAGCTGAGTCGCATGCCAGTTAAAAAAGGCCAACAATTTGAAGCTGAGATAACAAATATTGCCTTTGGCGGCAAAGGACTGACACGGATTGATGGATTCACCGTATTTGTGGATCAGGCTATACCCGGAGATCATGCCGTAATTCGTATTTACAAAAAACGGAAAAATTATGCCCGTGCGCGCATGGTTGAACTGATATCCCCCTCGCCGGATCGAATTACGGCGCCGTGCCGATACAGCGGTTTTTGCGGTGGTTGCACGTGGCAATTTCTTGAATACGATAAACAGCTGATCTACAAACGGCAACACGTTGCAGATGCCATCGCGCATATCGGTTTGATAAAAGGCATAGCGGTTCACCCGACCTTGGCGTCTGAATTAATCTTCGGTTATCGAAACAAAATGGAGTTTTCCTGCTCGGATCGTCGCTGGCTTTTACCGGATGAGATGGGCAGGGGCGATATTGATACCAATTTTGCCATTGGATTGCACGTTCCGGGCACGTTTTATAAAGTCATCGATACCCGCGCCTGTCTCATTCAGCCCGATCTTGGCAATCAAATTCTTATGGATGTGCGCTCATTTATTCGGTCTTCCCCCAGACCGGTATATGGGCTCCGCAGTCACGTTGGATTTTGGCGCTTTGTGATGTTGAGACACTCGCAGGCATTCGATCAATGGATGGTAAACCTGGTTACCGCCGAGGAAGATCGTCAGATGCTGAAACCATTGGGTCATCTGCTGATGGAGAAATATCCGGAAGTAATCTCGGTGGTCAACAACATTACCCGCCGGCGGGCGGGTGTGGCTATTGGAGAATTCGAAGTACCCCTTTCAGGCAAATCTACCATATCGGATAAAGTCGGGCCTTATGAATTTGATATATCGGCCAACTCGTTTTTCCAAACCAATACTTTGGGCGCCAAACGCCTCTATGAAGTGATAAAGGAATATGCCGAGCTGGGCGGTACAGAAACCGTGCTTGATCTTTACAGCGGAACCGGGACGATACCGATTGTGCTGTCTGAATCTGCAGGGCAGGTCATTGGCATTGAGATCGCAGATAGCGCTGTAGTAGATGCAGTAAATAATTGTAAAAAAAATGAAATAGTTAACTGCAAATTTTTAAAGGGAGACATTAGGAATTGCTTGTCCGAAATTACCCGGCACCCGGATGTTGTTATCATTGACCCGCCACGGGCGGGAATGCACCACGAGGTTGTCCACCTTGTGTTGGATATGGGACCGGACCGGATTGTTTATGTATCCTGTAATCCGACGACCCTGGCCAGGGATCTTGGCATGATGATTGATCACTATCGAATACTAGAGGTACAGCCGGTGGATATGTTTCCCCATACCTATCATGTCGAAACCGTGGTGAAGCTTGCTAAGAAGAAAGTTTAACTAAATCCCTGGTTTCAAGTAAAATCAGGTTGCAGGTGTCGGGTGTCATGTAGAATCAGGTGTCAGTGTTCAGGTGTCAGGGCAAATAATTTAGGAATTAAAAAAACTATAATTTGGGAATAAATATCGATTTTGTCCGTTCTGTTAATATCTCAATTCCTAAATACCTTAATTTGTCTTCCAGCCTTTCCTGACACCTGACACCTGAAACCTACATATTCTTGAACACCTTTGAGCCCGAAACTTGCTGGTTGGAAGTTAACTAAGACAGAGCCCAAAAGAGAGGACGTTATGAAGGTTGTCTTTCACGATGATTTTTATCAGGTTTATACCGCCGATCCTGCCGCAGCCGGCGGGCGAATTGAAGCGATTGTAAGCGTTATCGAACCTCTTGTGGAGTTTATCGGGGCGGTTCCGGCAACCGAAAAAGATATCCAGACGGTTCATGACCGCACTCACATTGACGATGTGCGGCGCCAGGGATTATATCCCATATCGGCTCTGGCAGCCGGTGGCGCCTTACAGTCAGCAACGCTCGGACTTGATGCGCCAAGCTTTGGACTTGTTCGTCCTCCCGGCCACCATGCGTCTGCCGGATCGGCCTGGGGATTTTGTTTCTTCAATAACATGGCGATTGCCCTAATGGCTTTAAAGAAACAAAAGAAGATTGATTCGGCGTATGTGCTGGATATTGATCTTCATTATGGCGACGGGACAGTCAACATTTTGGAAGGCCAACCCTGGGTGACCATCCATAATATGGAAGCTGCCACCCGCCGGGCATTCATGGACGAAATCGCCCAAGAGATGGAGGACTGCCAGGTGGATATCATCGGGATCTCTGCCGGTTTTGACAATCACCAGGACGATTGGGGCGGACTACTTTTAACCAGCGATTATCAAAAAATCGGGAAAATGGTCACCGAAGCTGCCATGCGTTGTGGAGGAGGGTGCTTTGGAATTCTCGAAGGAGGCTATAATCACCAGGTATTGGGCCATAATGTTAAAGCTCTGCTCGAAGGGCTGTCCGGTGGCCTATGAGACTGATATTTTAAATAAATATAATTTTTCGTATCCAATTAATCTTTGGAATTTATTGTTCCATCGCGCCATCGATGGGCGCAAAATCCAACGCCAAAGATGAAAATTTCACCAATTAAAAACCACAGCCGAGAGGCAGCCGAGATGGTGATGGCATCAGCAAGATGAATATTTAGCTGAGAGAGATATGCGACCATGATACCTTCACGAATACCAATGCCGCCGGGAGCCAGTAAAAATAGAATGCCGAGTGTGCCTGCCAGCGGAAAGCAGAATATGATGGATAATGGAACGGCGTGATCGGTGAGGCTGGCGGTCAAGAAATAAAAGCCAAGGCCCCAAGATAACCAGCTGCCCAAAAACCAGGGCAGCAGAATGATCGTCGACCGGATGGTAAGTCGGGGGAGTTTGAGGGGGGTGGCTTTGAATTTATTGATGAGTCGTTCAACCGCATCATGGGCTGTTTTCGAAAAAAGTACGGCTGAGAGCCCTACAAGAATGAAGCAACCCACCCAACTCACGAAATGCAGACTGTTGCTAATCAACAGGCCGGCGATGCCTAAAATTAAGCCACACCAGACGCCGATTATTTGCGCCTGTAGAAACATTACCGAAAGATCAACTACAGAATATCCACTTTTTTCAGCCGCGTAAACGGCGCTGCCCACAACCATCCACATTTTACCCGGAATATATTTTCCGAATATATTTAGGCCGACCATGGCCAGCGCATGTCGGCCGCGGATGGCATAATTGGAATGGGCTAAGAGTTTATATTGAGATATGGTGTTGATGATAAAGCCGACAAAAAGAAGGCCAAAGGCAGCAAACAATGATAGCCTTGAATGGATGATCGGTATTTTTAAATAATCTGCTTTTATTAAGGCCAAGATTAGAAAAAAGATTGAAAGATAAACCAGATAATTGTGCCAGCCCTTCTTCATGGATACCAACCATCTCATTTGGTGACGTGATTTACCGGTGGAGGGGACGTGAACCTGCACAGATACAGCAACCAGGGAAACGTAGCGACAGAATACTCTTTTTCTATGGTGACATGTTGGCCCAAGAACTGTTTGAATTGGTTACGATTCCAAAAATTAACATGGGCGGGTGTTTTGCCCATGCGGCGCCAGTATTTTCCTCTAACCAAATTGCCCCAGTGAAAAAATGGTTCGTATGGAACCGAGATTAAAAGGTATGCCCCGTTCTTGGCGACGCGACTCAGCTCCGTGATGGCCCCTCGGGGGGCTGGTAAATGCTCGAATATTTCGGTGGCAATGATATAATCAAACGTATCATCTTTAAATATCAGTTGATTAATATCGGCACTGAAGTAATCGGCATAGGGAAAGTGATGTTTTGCAAACCCGATTTTATCCACATCAAGATCAACCGCCACCAAATCACCGACAACTTCCTGGCGATGAAGATAATAAATCACATTGCCTCCACCACAGCCCATATCCAATCCAAATCGAGCGGCGGCGTTTATTCCCGATAAAGCATCGGCAATCCGGCGTAACAGCCTCAGAATCAGCCATCGAATCAATACATTATCGCTCGAATAATTTGGATCAACATTTTCTTTAGGAAATAGGGTCCGCTTTGATTGACGCATAGCTATTTATCTTTGTTTATTTTGCCGGTTAGACATCGTATCACGAGAGGCATATTCCAAATAATGGTATCTATAATATACTGGATTTTCGAATAATTTTCAATCTCGATATGTAACCCCATTTTATAACCCCCGGGTTGTTCGCAATGCAAATACGTCTCATTTCGCTGCGATCTTGTTTGCCTCTCTGCTTCGTTCGTCTTCAGATACGACTTGTTATCAAGGTGTTATTGTGATAGTTGAAAAAAATTTATGAAGTCAGTCCTAACTGAATGTCGTGGAAGCGTAAATCGAGAGAATGCGTCCGATGTCCTTCGCCATGGCAGGTTTTACTGGAAGATTGGCGGAAGTGCATGGGAATCGAACCCACCCGGGACGTTTTTAGCGCCCCACACCGGATTTGAAGTCCGGGAGCTTCACCAGATAGCTGCGCACTTCCGGGTCCGCAGATTCTGCATATAATAGTCGCATTCTTTTTTTTGTCAATGATTTTGCAACGACATTTTAAATCGGATTTCCAGAAACTAGTGAATGAAACATGCTTGCCTATTTTGATTGTTTTTCCGGCATCAGCGGCGACATGACCCTGGGGGCTTTATTGCACCTTGGGATTGACGTAAAGTGGCTGAAAAAAGCGATTGCCAGCCTGCCGCTGGATGGTTTTGACATTACGATGGCGTCGACGTATCGTAGCGGCATTCGTGCCAATCTGGTGGGAGTCCACGCTGCTGACCGTCAGAAAGAACGAAATTTTGGCGCCATTAAATCCATTATTGAAAAAAGTCCCCTGTCCGAAAATGTGAAGACCACCAGCATCGCTATCTTTGAAAAACTGGCCGATGCCGAAGCAGAAATTCACGGATGCGAACCCCAAGAGGTTCATTTTCATGAAGTCGGCGGAATCGATGCCATTGTTGATATTGTCGGTACCGCCTTGTGTTTGGAGAAATTGGGAATCACCAAGGTGATGGCCTCCCCATTGCCCCTTGGACAAGGTTTTGTCTCTTGCCGGCATGGGAAGTTGCCGGTGCCGGCTCCGGCGACCGCGGCCATATTAAAAGGGATACCGGTTTATGGCACCCAAATCGATCATGAACTGGTTACCCCTACCGGTGCCGCCATCATCGCTACCGTGGCGCAATCTTTCGAGCCCATGCCGCACATGAAGATAAAAAAAATTGGTTATGGCGCCGGCGGCCGTGATCTGGATTCCCAACCCAATCTTCTGAGGATACTTCTCGCTGAACAACCCGTTTATGATGCAATCACCTCACAGACAATGTCCATGGACTCGGTGTGGATAGTGGAAACCTGTATTGATGATATGAACCCGGAGGTTTTCGGCTTTTTAATGGACCGTTTGTTTGCGGATGGTGCCCTGGATGTCTACTGGGTCCCCATTTTTATGAAAAAAAATAGGCCGGGTACATTGGTGCAAATACTATCCCTCACGGACAAAAGAGATGCGATCATTCATCGAATTTTATCCGAAACCACATCCCTCGGCGTGCGATTTTATGAAGCCAAACGGCGTGTGCTTGAGAGAGACGAGCTTGTTATTCCTACATCTTTTGGGGAGATCGCAGTTAAACGCATAAAAGATCCCATGGGAAATACGCGGTTGGTACCTGAATACGAGGTCTGTAAAAAAATCGCCTTAGAACAAGAAATTCCGTTACAAAGGGTTTATGATGCGATTATCGCGCAGGCGGCCAAATATGCGTCACAACAGGTAACTGAAGACCGATAACCTCTGTGGACCTTTTGGGTGTGCATCTTGCAGCTTGACAAATATAGATTCAGATTATAGACACGGGCCATGAATTTTAAGGAGAAGGCGGTTATTTTTCTGGCTACCGGCTGTTTTCTCGGAAATGTTCCGTTTGCTCCCGGCACCTTTGGATCATTGCTGGGAATACCGCTTTGTTTAGCCTTGTCTAAAACCGATGTCTTCGTAGCAGCGCTGCTCACGCTGTTGTTCATTGTTATTGCAATTTGGATCGCCCATATTGCCGAGAAAGCTTTTGATAACACGGATCCCGGCAATATTGTTATTGATGAAATTGCCGGTATGGCGGTAACCTTCATCGGCGTGCCGTTTAACCTCGTATCGGTGGTTTGCGGATTTTTACTTTTTAGAGTACTGGATATTGCCAAACCTTTTCCGATACGCCGATTGGACCGCAGCCTGTCGGGCGGCGTGGGGATTGTACTTGACGATGTGGTTGCCGGTATTTACAGCAATCTGATTCTTCGGCTTGCCTATCGACTGATCGAGATGAGTGGGTGATCGGGATGGAATACTGAAAGACGATATCGGGTCATATATCTCGAACGTCATATTAAGCACAAAATACAAAACACCAAAAACTTGATGAATTCGATTTTTTACGAATTCATCAATATTCAATCGACAGCATTCAATAATTTTAAGAGAGGTGTGGACAGATTTGAAATCAGAAAATTCTAAAAAAAATGATGATAGCACCCCCAAAAGCAGCCGTTGGCGTGAAAATCTTGAAGCGATTCTGGTGGCGGTTCTGATTGCCTTATTTATTCGCACCTTTGTGGTCCAGGCGTTCAAAATTCCATCAGGGTCCATGAAACAGACCCTTCAAGTGGGCGATCATATCCTGGTAAACAAATTTACCTATGGCATTAAAATTCCTTACTGGCAAACCACCATTATTCCCTTCAAAAACCCTCGAAAAGGGGATATTATCGTATTTAAGTATCCAAAGGATCCGGATAAGGCTTTTATTAAGCGGGTCGTCGGCGTCGCCGGCGATGTCATTAAAATCCGGGAAAAAAAACTGTATATCAATGGCAAACTTGCAAATCATGATTTTGCTTTTCATAGCAAATCGAATATCGAACCGGGCAGAGATAATTTCGGACCCATTACGGTGCCCGAAAATTCTCTGTTTGTCATGGGGGATAACCGAGACGAAAGTCACGACAGCCGCTTTTGGGGTTTCGTTGATTTGAAAGCCGTAAACGGCAAAGCCTTTATTATTTACTGGTCGTGGGATAGAGATAAATTGGGTCCCCGCTGGAGCAGACTCGGCAGAATTTTGAAATAGCGTTTTAGATACCATCTTGTCACTGCAATCTTGGCGTTGTTGTATTTCGTTGCGGGAGACTTGAGCGATGCAAATATGCATTAGAGGCGGCACCATTATTGACCCGGGCAATTGGGAAGGCGTTGGGGATATCCACATCCAGAATGAAAAGATTGTTGATATTATCACAACCGAATCACGCGATGGCCGCCGGCCTTCGGCCGATGCTCTGAAAACAGAACTAAAAATAATCGACGCTAAGGGCAAATGGGTGACTCCTGGCTTGATCGATATGCATGTGCACCTCAGGGAACCGGGGCATGAACATAAAGAAACTATTGCATCAGGCTGTCGGGCTGCTGCCTGGGGTGGTTTTACAGCCATCTGCGCCATGCCGAACACCAGTCCGGTCAATGACAATCCCCGCATAACCAGGTATATCCTTGAAAAAGCGTCTCAGGTGAATGCAAGCCGCGTGTATCCTGTGGGGGCTGTCACCCAGGGGCTTGCAGGCAAACACCTGTGCGATTACGCAACACTGAAGGAAGCCGGGGCGATCGCCATTTCCGATGACGGCATGCCGGTGATGGACAGTCAGCTCATGCGCAAAGCCCTGGAGAACGCCAGGGAGTTTGGGCTGCTGGTTATTTCTCACAGTGAAGATCTCAATTTGACTGCAGGGGGTGTGATGAACGAAGGGCCACTGGCTGCCCAGTTGGGCTTTGACGGTATACCCAATGCCAGCGAAAGTATCATGGTCATGCGTGATATTGCCCTTTGTGAGCTCACCGGTTCACCCGTGCACATTGCGCATGTCAGCACCGCTGAGTCGGTTCGCGCCATCCGGGATGCGAAGACCAGAGATATTCCTGTAACCGCCGAAACAGCACCCCATTATTTCATGCTTACCGAAGATGTGATCAAGGATTGCCATTCCAATGCCAAGATGAATCCCCCCCTGCGTTCGCATCGAGATCGCGACGCCGTT
>Ga0209536_100009512_pt1 | contig 14440 bp, 15 predicted proteins | sample DeeMarSeWOR28_12_FD_187461 | JGI IMG/M metagenome (GOLD analysis project Ga0209536, IMG submission 187461) | Marine sediment microbial communities from White Oak River estuary, North Carolina - WOR-2-8_12 (SPAdes) (version 2) | ecosystem: Environmental > Aquatic > Marine > Intertidal zone >...
AAAACAACTGAGCGAAGGACAGAGCAGAGACTTCGTTATTGTTGGCCGGTCTGGTTCGCCGAGGATTTTAACGATGTTCTTTCACAGGGTCAGATGGTGGATATTTCCAGCAGGGGTGCGGCATTTACCTGCTATGACGACGGCAGTTGTCCCTACCTCGGCCAGTATATAACCACTCGCTTTAGTGTGCCTCGCTTCGGCCGGGAAGATTCCTTTGATATGGAAAATTTTACGCGGTCAGGTCATATATCGCGTGTCGATGAGGTAAATAACTACTTACGCCGGGTTGTAGTTCATTTTGCTGAGCCACTTCCTTTCAAACCGGGCGAACAAGCCGAAGGCGAAAGTGAATTCGGGGCTGAGGAAGTGCTTGAAACTGTAGAGATGTGACAGTCTTCGTCATCTGCTACTGATATTATGTGTCACTTGTGATGCGATATGTCGTTATCCGGCATTTAGGGTAATAATATCCTTATATCATATTGCGTATAGGAAAAAGTGGGAAGCGGAAAGCGACAGGGGCGATTCTCCCGAATCGCCCCTGTTGATTTTGCAGTATGGTATTCGGATTGTTGGTTAAGCAGACTTTTCCTTTTCTTTGGAGTTGTTGTTTGCCGAAATCTCGTTTTTCAAGTAGTACTTTCGATGCAGGAGTCCGCGAACAAGCAGCCCGACACCTACGCCACAGAGAACCGCGAATATCAAAGCACCTACATCACCCGTGTGCATAGGATTAAGAAATGTAAAGCCGAGTCCGATGATAATGAGCATAATACCGGAAGAGACATATTTAATCCAGGCAGGGCCTGCCGGTTTTGGTTTTGGAGGCATTATCTCCGACAGCGGTGTTCCTTTTTCAATGGCCGCCATAATTTGTTTGTGTTGAAGGCGATTCTTAAAAGCGAGGAACCCGAAAACAATAAGAAAGACCATGGGTATCGACAGTATAGAAAGTATCTCTACCATTTTTTTTCCTTTCAAATTTAAGTTAATGTTAAAGAACTGAATCCACTATTTTATTCTTACCAGGCAGTTGTTTGTTTTGAGGTATACTTTTCCGACGCAGCAGAGCTGGCCCGGGCTTACAATTTCCATAAGTTTTCTTTTGCTTTTCTTAGAGATTACGGTTAAGGGAAGGTCTGTTCTTATAGAGCCATTATGCGTCCAGGCCGGCTTCAGATAACAGTTGGTTTTCATCTTTTTATCTGCCTCAATTATTTAATGTCTTATTTTTCACTTTTTTCCTTCTTTTGCCGGTTAGTCGCTGGTTATGGGGGTCAGGTTTCAAAAAAGTGCAATTTTTCCTTTGTTTTTCTGTTAAATATCTATGCTGTGAATTTTTGGCGTTTTTTCTATAATAGTTTCGGAAAATCTGAAACTTGTTGGGCTTTCTTTTCGACTAACAATGGAAGGAGCCTTTTTTGGTAGAGAAGATATGGCAAAAACGGCAAAAGAAAAAGTGGTTACGACTGCTTCGCAGCGGTGACCATGAGGCGTTTGGAGAGTTCATTGACAAATATAAAGAGACGGTTTTTTTGTGCAGCCGGAGACTGGGGCTGAGCGCGGACGAGGCTGAGGATGTGGCGAGCGAGACGTTTCTGGCAGCTTACAAGGCGATAGGGCGGTACAGCGGGCAAGCCGAATTGAGTACGTGGCTTTGGAGTATAGCTTACCGGCAGGGGATAAATTACCTGCGTAAGAACCGAAAAGAATGGCAGCTTGAAGCTGAGCAGGACGAACAGGTTGGTGACAGCAAGGAGCAAGGGCCGGCCGAAGCAGTGCAGAGCAGAGAAACAGAGCAAATTGTCTGGGATGCGGTCGAGCGGCTGCCGCGGCTCTGGGCCATGGCCGTTATACTATACTATCGGGAAGAAAAAAGTATCATTGATATTGCAAAGATAATGCAAATAAAGGAAAATACGGTTAAAACATATTTGTTTAGAGGACGTGATAAATTGAAGCAAATATTAGCTGCGGCTTTCAAAGAGGATATTGGCAGTGGCCGGTAAATTAAATGAAGATAAATTTGATGAGATGTTAGGAAAGTCTTTGCGGAGACATTCGGAGCCGGTGCCGGTGGATTTTACCGAGAGGATGTTAAAACAGATTGAAGAGGCGGAGCAGCGGCGGATTCTGAGGCGGGTGGTTTTGCAGGAAAGGCTTTCTCTTGCGGGGTGTATTGTGTTCGGCGTTCTGGCGGCCGTTGGGATTTTGGTTTTTCCCGGCAGGATTGCTGGGATTCTTCGAGGCATTAGGGCCGGCTTTGCAGAACGTGGGGGGGCTTTGGTTGACGGGATCGGTGAGTCTATATCAGTAGAGGCTATCAGGAGTGAGTGGCAATTGTATATAATTCTGGCGCTGGTGCTTGTACTTGCTTTTGTTTGTGTTTTGGATATGTTAGTGGGTGAGAAGTTAAGGACGGCATAAAGATCAGGGGGGAATAAATACGGAGGGAAATTGCGGAGGATCAGTAAATCAGCGTTTTTGGCGGCGGTGGCGGCGTAGGATTAAAAAAACCACGAGCGCCGTGACGATAATAATTACCAGTACTTCACCTTGTCCAAACAACACACCAATCATAGCGATTGAGTCTTTCTGATTTATCAGGTCTTGTTTTCGTTCTTGATATCAAAAAACCAGCATGAGTCTATCGTTACTGTCCTTTTATGTCAAGTTGGTTGAGGAAAATATCCTGTTGTTCGGATCTGATGTTACGTCAAGAAATAATAAAAATGTGTGAGTAATTTTCTTTCTTTGCGCATAATACATAGTAGAAACCGGTTACAGAATCGCGAGTCTGTCAAAGTGACTGATGAGTCTAACCAACAAGATTGGGCGTGGATATCTGCGGGCGATGCAGATAAGTGGCGGGAATTCCTTAGCCGGGTGATACCACGGCTTTACGGTATGTTTATGAAGCGTTGGCCGAATCCTGCGCTGGCTGAAGAACTGGTTCAAAAGACGGTTTTTGACGCTGTACGGGGACGCGGCAGCTATGAGCCGACGAAGGGCAGCGGCGAAGAATGGATTTTCGGCATCGCACGGAACAATATTCGCCTGGAGATGAGAAAGCGGGCGAGCCGGCCCAGCGTTGACGGCGATATCAGAAGCTACGTCGAGATGATTGACAGCGAGCCATTGCCTGACGAAGTGCTCGAACAGAAAGAAACGGCAGCGGTTGTCAGGACGGCATTGGATAGATTGACAAGTAAAGAGCAAGCAGTGTTGAGGGCCAAGTATATCGAAGGTCTGTCGGCAAGTGACATTGGTCGGCGGTTGGGAATTACTGAAAAGGCCGTGCACAGCTTGTTGTATCGGGCGAGGATTTCTCTTCGCCGGGAGCTTGAGAGAATAGCGCCGGCGGATAGGAAGGGATAAACGTTATGAAACCTAAAGAAGACAATTTAGAAAAAAATATCTCACGGCTGGTGAAACTGACCGGCGATTCAGATAGACCCAGTCAAGCATTTGCTGATTCGGTAGTAGAGAATGCTCTTGATGGACTCAAGAGGCCAGGGGCAGGCGGAAAGCGAGAGAAAAGAGGTGAACTCACAAAGAGTAAATGGCCGAGGATATTTGCCTATGCAGCGGCAATCTTTATTGTTTGTGGTGTTTTATTAAGTTCTCTAATGATGCCGGCACTTGAACGTTCGAGAGAAATGGCTAAAAGAGCCCATCCAGAGTTAATAATGCACGAAATGGGTTATTCGACAGGTTATCCGATGGCTCACGGCGGGACGACGCCGCCAAACGGTGACGATGTTGATGCGATGTTCTTCAAGAATTACGGTGTTAATCCGTTTGTCGATACCGAGGATGACCATCTATCCACTTTTGCGACGGATGTTGATACGGGCAGCTATACGATTGTCCGGCGGTATCTGCATGATGGTCATCTTCCGCCTGAAAAGGCTGTGAGGGTCGAGGAGTTTGTCAATTATTTCGACTACGGCTATGCCGCACCGCAGGAAGACGATTTTGCTGTTTATGCGGAGGCTGCACCGTGGAAATTCGGGACCGGCCGGAAGAACAGCTATCTGCTTCGGCTCGGGCTGAAGGGAAAACAGGTTAGCGAGGAACACCGGAAGCCGGCGATTTTGACCTTTATAATCGATGTTTCCGGGTCTATGAAACGGGAGAACCGGCTGGGACTGGTTAAGCGGAGCCTTCGGATGCTGGTGGAGAGGTTGAGAGAAGAAGACCGGATAGGGATTGCAGTTTACGGCAGCCGGGGCAGGAAAGTTATGGACCATCGGGGACTTTATGAAAAGGGCGAGATTCTTGCGGCAATCGAATCACTTCAAGCCCAGGGCTCAACATACGCCGAGGAAGGTATTCGCATCGGTTACGAGATGGCTGAAAATGCCTACAGAAGGGGCTTTATCAACCGGGTCATTCTTTGCTCGGACGGGGTGGCCAACGTCGGCAGGACGGGGGCCGATGATATTTTAGAGGTTATCAGGAAAAAGGCGGAGAGAGGGATTACACTTTCGGCTATCGGTTTCGGGATGGGCAATTATAACGATGTGCTTCTGGAAAGACTCAGCGACAAGGGCAATGGGCACTACGTGTATGTTGATACTATTACCGAGGCAAGACGGGTATTCGAGGACAACCTTACAGGCACTTTGCAGGTAATCGGCAGGGACGTCAAGGTACAGGTTGATTTCAATCCGGAGGTTGTGCGAAGCTACCGGCTGATCGGTTACGAGAACCGCGATGTACCGGATGAGAAGTTCCGGGACGATAAGTATGACGGCGGTGAAATAGGAGCGGGGCATTCGGTGACGGCCCTTTATGAACTAAAGCTGTGGCCCGACAGGGAAGGCACCGTAGCGACCACTTACGTTCGCTATAAACATGCCGATACAAGCGCGGTAACCGAATTCAAGAGTCCTATTGCCGTTGAAGATTTTAACAGGAGCTTAAATGGCTCAAGCAGCGAGTTTCAGCTTGCCGCGACGGTTGCCGAATTCGCAGAGATTCTTCGTAAGAGTTACTGGGCCAAAGGGGCAACACTCGATAAAGTGCTTGAGCGTGCCCAGCGGCTCAGCAGGGAATTTGACGGCGATGCTGATGTGATTGAACTTGTTGATTTGATATCGAAGGCCGAGCGGTTGATGAAGGATGTGGAAGATGATATTTTTGAGATTGGAGAGCCTGTCGATGTTGGAGAGGATGAAGACGAATTCCTTCGGCCGTAGCAGTAAAATATTAATGCGAAAGATTGTAAAGGCCTGTCTTTTGGCAGGCCTTTTTGTTTTGGATTGATGGTATTTTAGAAGGTAATCTTGAATTCCGTGTATCGTGGATCGAAGGGTATTTCTTCGATTTTGTTCTCTCTTATATAGCCTGGGAAGGATTCTTCGATGTCCCGGATGCAGGTATTAATGTCATCTTCGGGGCCCTGGGCGAGCATTTCGACAGTACCATCAGAACAGTTTCGGACAAAGCCGGTCAGCCTATGTCGGTTGGCTATGTGAAAAGTGGTGTAGCGAAAACCGACACCCTGTACCCGCCCGACGAAGATTATATGTTTTGCAGTCTGGCTCATTTTCCATTTTATATTAACGCCGGTCAGTTCCTGCTGCAAGTGTGTATTTTGTGTGTGGGCAATAGCGAAGAGATTAAGGTTCACTGAGAGTATAAAGTCGGGTATAATCCATTGTTTTGGAAGTTGTAGTTGATTATGGAAATAAGGACAAAACAACAAATAGAGAGAGACGAGCAGATTTATCAGCTTACGACGCTTGTAGCGGGTGATGTTTCTCTTCAGGAGGTGCTTGATAAGCTTGCTGAAGCGGCTGTTAAAATAACCGGCGTCAAGGCCTGCTCGATTCGTCTTCTGGATGAAGATACCGGCGATTTGAAAATGCGAAGTACGTACGGTCTTAGTGAAGAATACCGTAACAAGGGAGTGGTTTCAAAAAATGACCCTGTAGTTGAAGCTGCGTTTGCGGGTGAGGCGGTGGTTTTGGACGATATGCGGATTGACGGGCGGGTTAAATATAAAGAGGCGACAATCAGGGAAGGTCTTGTCAGCCAGCTTACTGTTGTGATGCAATTCAAGGGTAAATCAATCGGCGTACTTCGGCTTTATAGCCCGAAGCCTAAACACTTTGACAAGGAAGATATTGATATTGCCAGGGCGGTTGCTTCGCAGTGTGCAGTAGCGATAACCAACGCCAAGCTTTATGCGGAGGCAATTGAGGGTGCGCGTATTGCCGAACAGATGCGGTTGGCGGGCATTGTGCAGCGTAGAATGATTCCTGAGAAGGCGCCGTTGATATCGGGTTTAGATGTTTCGGCTGCTTATATTCCCTGTTTTGATGTCGGTGGTGACCTTTACAATTTTCATCAAATCGGAGATGACTGTATTATTGTTGCGATTGCCGATGTGATAGGAAAAGGTATTCCAGCGGCGCTTAGGATGAGTTCATTTCGGAGTGCCGTCCAGGCTTACGCCGACACTGAAACTTCCCGAAAAGTTGCGCCTGAAGATATTATTAATAAAATAAATAAGCTGGCTTGTGGTGAATGCAGGGATGGCGAGTTTATCACGTTCTTTTTTGCGGTTATTTGCGTTGGAGATATGACAATAACCTATTGTAATTGCGGACACCAGCCAACGATGCTGATAAGAGAGGGGCGAGTTACGGAATTGCAAAAGGGGGGGCTTGTACTCGGTGTTGATCCACAAGCCGAATACGAAATTGAAACCGTCGGACTGAAAGACGGTGATTGTTTGCTGTTCTACACCGACGGGCTGATTGACGCAGCCAACTTTGACGGTGAGTTCTGGGGCAAGGAGAGGCTGTTTGAAACTGCAAAGATGTTTGCCGAAGGTTCGTCAGAGCAGGTTGTTAAAAATATCTTAGGGTATAGAAGGCGGTTCGTGGGACTAGCCAGTCAGCGTGATGATACGAGTATTATTGGCATTAAAGTCGGCAAGGCGGTAAGGCCGTAGTTAATGAATTAGATTATTTTTTGTGATGGCGGATTTTGTTATTACAATTGATGGACCGGCCGCCAGCGGCAAGAGTACTGTGGCCCGGCTGCTGGCCGAGAGACTCGGTGCGAGTTTCCTTGATACCGGTGCGATGTATCGTGCCGTAACGTTGGCTGCGATTGAGGCCGGTGTTGATATGAGTGATGAGGAGAAGCTGCCTGGCGTTTTGGATAATCGGAAGTTTCAGTTTACTGTTAGAAAAGGCAAGATGGCGGTTTGCATCGATGGAGTTGATGTTACCGAGCAAATACGCCGGCAGGAAGTTACGGTTAATGCCCGGTATGTTGCCTCGGCGGCGAAGCTGAGGGAAAAGTTAGTTGAAATGCAAAGGGAATTTGCGGCAAAAGAAAGACAAATAGTTACCGAGGGAAGAGATCAGGGCACCGTGGCATTCCCCGATGCCAGTGTAAAATTTTATCTTATAGCCGATTCGGCCGAGAGGGCGAAGAGAAGGCAGATTGAACTTAGGGCCAAGGGCATTAGTGAGAATCTTGAGCAGATACAAAAAGCCATAGAAGAAAGGGACAGAAGCGACGAGGAAAGAGCAGTAGGACCTTTGAGGCCGGCCGAAGACGCTATTGTTGTCGACACCACCGATTTGAGCATCGAAGAGGTTGTGGAAAAGCTTTTGCGTTTCGTAGAAGAGAATGCCTGAGAAGAAAAAAAAGATGAGATGGTTTCAGTTTGCACGCATTTTGTGCAGGATTTTTTGCAAACTTTTTTTCCGGATGCATGTTTTCGGGAGAGAAAATGTCCCCGATGAAGGTGCTTTTGTGCTGATCAGTAACCATCAGAGCTATCTTGATCCTATATTTTGCGGAGTGCCTTTACAAAGATGTTTGTACTTTCTTGCCCGTGATTCTCTGTGGAGGAATTGGTTTTTCGGCCGGTTGATTACTTCTGTCAATACTATACCGGTCAAGCCGGACAGGGGTGATTTGTCGGCGATGAGGAAGGTTATTAGTAAACTCAAAGAAGGCTGGGGTGTTTGTCTTTTTCCGGAAGGAACTCGAACAAGTGACGGTAAAATTATGTCCTTTAAGCCCGGTTTCGGTCTTCTTTGCAGGCGGGGAGGGGCAGCTGTTGTTCCGGTTTTGATTGACGGCGCCTTTGAGTGTTGGCCGAGGCATAAGAAGATGTTTTCAACCGGTCCGATTGAAGTGTGCTATGGCAAAGTGATATCTGCCGGCGAGGTTGCGAACATGAGTGATGAGGAACTGGCGGAACTTATGACGGTAACCCTTCGCCGGATGCAAACGGAAAGCCGGATAAAGCAGGGTAAAGAGCCTTATAATTATTGACGCTTTTGTTATTGCTCGTGTCTATCGTATTGTGAAAAATGAGGTTTTTGGCCTTTAAAATGATGCTTGACTTGACGAGCCATTGAGATTATCCTTTTTCTCCAATCGCTGATGCTTATGTATGTTATTGCTTTTTTCGTTGTTCACTGGTTGAGGGCAGTCCCTTAAAACAAGTAGGGACTGGAAATACTGTATTTTTAATATAATTAAAATCGCTCCAGAGTATACGATGTTGCGCAATTTTTAGGAGCACTGAAGAAGGAGGATTACGAAATGACCGAAAGTAGAACAACCTCAAAAACAGGCAAAAGGCACGAGCAAATCACGCGTCGCGGGTTTATTGCAGGCGCCGGTGCAACGGCACTGTCGTTTACTGTGATTAAACCCAAGCTTGTTCGCGGGACAGAAGCTAACTCAAAGGTTGATTTGGGATTGATCGGCTGCGGCGGCAGGGGGACATGGATCGCAGAGCTGTTTGCACAGCACGGCGGGTACAATGTTGTGGCCGTGGCAGACTATTTCCAGGACAGGGTTGATGGCTGCGGCGGCAAATTGGACGTGGACAATGAACACCGTTATACGGGACTGTCGGGATATCACAAGCTTCTGGAAAAAGTGGACGCGGTGGCGATTGAGAGTCCCCCGTATTTTCATCCTCAGCAGGCAGCCGATGCGGTTGACGCCGGCTGTCATGTTTATGTTGCTAAGCCGATCGCTGTGGATGCGCCGGGGTGCCTGAGTATTGGTGACAGCGGTAAAAAGGCAGCGGACAAAAAGCTATGCTTTCTTGTTGATTTTCAGACGCGTGCCGACCAGTTTTATCTTGAGGCGCTTAAGCGCGTCCACGACGGCGCCATTGGCCAGTTTGTATTTGGTGAAGCAATTTACCATGCGAATTGCCCGTTTAAGCGCATGTACAAGAGCTGGCAGGATGCCCCGGAGGAATCGGAGAATCGATTGCGGGCCTGGGGACTGGACAAGATATTGTCCGGTGACATTATTACAGAGCAGAACATTCATACGCTCGACGTAATGAGCTGGATAATGGATGAGGAACCGCTTTGGGCGGTGGGGACCGGCGGGAGAACAGTACGGCCCGTCGGCACATGCTGGGACCATTTCGCTATTCTATTTGAGTATCCTAATAATGTAGGTATTACATTCAGCTCAAGGCAGATCGATGGTCACGGTACACAGCCCGAGGGCATCAGGAATCGAATGTTCGGGTCCAAAGGTGTGCTCGAAACCGAGTACGGAGGTCAGGTAATCATTCGCGGTGAGAATTTTTATCGTGGTGGCAGAAGCCCAGGGATATATAAAGAAGGTGCAGTTGCCAATATCGCGACGTTCCATAAGGACATTACAAATAAGAACTACGATAATCCGACGGTCGCGCCGAGCGTTCGCAGCAATCTTATTACAATACTTGGTCGAACCGCTGCCTATGAGAGACGCAAGGTGACATGGAAAGAGATTATCAGAAGCAACAAGAAACTGGATGCAAATCTTAAAGGTTTGAAGGCATAGTGTGGACCGCTCTATTAATTTAAAAGTTTTTATGGAGGTGTCAAAGTGAAGTTTTCGCGTATGAGCCGCCGTGAGATGATGGTAAATAGCGCCCGAGCAATAGCCGGACTTTCGCTGACTACATCATGCCGCTCTTTAGGGCCTTTGTCGGGCAGTCGGGATTTCAAGATTGGTGTTTGTGACTGGACGATTGGTAAGAGGACCAATCCTGCTTCGATGGAGATGGCCAAACGGCTTGGTCTTGACGGTGTTCAAGTAGACCTTGGCAGTGGAGAAAATGATTTACCACTGTGTAATCCCGAGCTGCAAAAGAAATATATCGAGGCAGTACAAAGACATGGTGTTCAAGTTGCGTCGCTGGCCCTTGCAACGCTCAACGATGTTCCTTACAAGAGCGATCCTCGCGCCGAGCGATGGGTCTCCGAGAGCGTCGATGTTTGCAAGGCGATGGGTGTCAATGTTGTGCTCCTGGCCTTTTTCGTGAAAGGTGACCTGCGAAATGACAAACAAGGAACAGATGTCGTGGTTGAGCGGCTCAAGAAGGTAGCGCCGAAAGCTGAGGATGCAGGTGTTTTTCTCGGCATTGAAAGCTGGCTCAGTGCCGAGCAGCATCTTGATATCATCGACCGTGTCGGCTCGTCCGCCGTTAAGGTTTATTATGATGTGGCTAACTCGCATAAAGCCGGTTACGACATTTATGAGGAGATACGCCTGCTGGGCAAGCAAATATGTGAGTTTCATGCCAAGGACTATGACGACCTCTATGGCAAGGGTACGATTGCTTTCGAGGAAGTCCGCAAGGCAATGGATGACATCGGCTATCGCGGATGGATAGTTATGGAAGGCGTGAAAATGCCGCTGGGACTGGAGGACAGTATTAGATATGATGCAAAGTACCTGCGTAGTGTTTTTCCGTCAAAAGTGTAAACGGAGAACAAAAACGTTATTTTGAGGTGAAAAGATGCAGTTTATCAAAGATATCTTTTTGACAACGGTTTTCTTGATTTTAGTTGGATTAACGCCCATTACTACAGATTGTTCCGGCGCTGCGGATTATCTTTCTCCACAGGCCCTTGTTTCGTCGGAAAATGAAGACCTGCTGTATATTGCTGAGGGCAGCGCAAATCAAGTTGCGGTCTTTGATACAAACAGCGGTAAAGTTATAAAGACAATAGCTATTGGCGCCGAGCCGACAGGTCTCGAACTGGCCGCTGACGGAAAACACCTCTATGTTACCTGTGCGGGGCCGAAAGGGCGTGTCTGTGTTATTAGAACTGAAAATAACAGGATTATTAAACGAATTCGAGTTGGACCAAGCCCTCGCTCTCCTGTACTAAGCCCCGATGGAGAGACGCTCTATGTATGTAATCGTTTCAATAATGACGTCTCAGTAATCAATATTAAAGACAATAAGCAAATTGGCAGGATTGGTGTATTACGTGAACCTTTCGCTGCTGATATTACACCGGATGGAAAGTGGCTTTTTGTTGGGAATCATCTTCCATACGGACCGGCAATTGCGGACTTCGTAGCTTCCAGGGTTTGTGTTATCAATGCAACAACAAAGCAAGTTGATGTTTCTATTTCTCTGCCCAATGGAAGTATGGGACTTCACAGCCTTGTTGTTTCTCCTGATGGAAAGTATGTATATGTTTCTCACATACTTGCTCGCTATACTGTTCCCACTACACAGTTGGAACGGGGATGGATGAATACCAATGCGCTCAGTATTATCGATGTAAGTAATAAGAAGTTGTTGGAGACTGTTCTTCTGGATGATGTTGATTATGGGGCCGCTAATCCATGGGGTGTTTGCTGCACAAAAAATGGTAAGTATGTTTGTGTAACCTGCGCCGGGACTCATGAATTGAGCGTAATAGATACGGCCGCTTTGATGGAAAAGATTAAGAATTATCACAGTGATAAGAAGGCCAAGGGCGGGGTAGAACCGCAATATGAGGCGGGAGGTTATGGTTCGACATTATCTACATCTTCGGGTATTGAGAATGAGTTGAGTTTTCTCTATGGGGTTCGACATCGCATCATGCTTGAGGGTAAAGGCCCGCGCTCGCTTGCAATTGTTGGTTCAAAGGTTTACGTGGCAGAATATTTTACAGACAGCATGACATTAGTAGATTTGGATAAATTACCAAGACCTAAAACTGTTGCCTTATCCCTTGGTCCAAAGGCGAGAATGAGTGAAAAACGCAAAGGAGAAATGCTTTTCAACGATGCCACGATTTGTTTTCAGAAGTGGCAGAGCTGCGCGAGCTGTCATCCCGGCCAGGGACGTACCGACGGCCTGAACTGGGACCTTCTTAACGATGGTATAGGTAATCCCAAGAACACAAAGAGCCTTCTTCTTTCGCACAAGACACCTCCGGCCATGATAACTGGTGTGCGAGACAGTGCCGAGTCAGCTGTACGTACAGGAATCAAGCACATCCTGTTCGTAGTTCGGCCGGAGGAGGAAGCACTTGCGATAGATGAATATCTTAAGTCGCTAAAGCCGGTTCCGAGCCCCTATCTGGTCAATGGCAAACTAAGCAAATCGGCCAAACGAGGGCAGCAGATATTTGAAAAGGCCGGATGTGCCCGATGTCATAGTGGACCACTATATACAGATTTGCAGAAATACAATTTAGGTATGGGTGAAGGCAAGGATGAGGGCCGGGAATTTGACACGCCGACCCTTGTGGAAATCTGGCGGACCGCGCCGTACCTGTACGATGGACGAGCTGTGACCATTGAAGAAGTGCTGACAAAGTATAATCCCGGAGATAAGCATGGAGTAACATCCAATCTGAGCAAACGCGAGATTAGCGATTTGGCTGAATTTGTTCTTTCACAGTAGTTTTCTGAATCAAGATGCCTGTTTTACTTCGGATTTGAAGAGGTCATCTGTTTTGGCGATGGCAAAAAATTTGTTGAAATAGCCTCTTGACTACTTTCGGAGAATTAATATAATTTTCCACCATATTTCAAAAAAAGCATAGATAGTGAACCTTAATGTATTATTATCAGTAGTTTACAGAGATTATCGCAACCGATAATTATGATTTTTACATAGGTGGCATATATGATAAGTGTGAAGGAATTGCGACGAAGTTTCGGGCCAATTGTTGCTGTTGACGGCATATCGTTCAATGTCGAAAAGGGGCAGGTACTGGGCCTTCTTGGGCCCAACGGGGCCGGGAAGACAACGGCTATGAGAATGTTAGCGTGTTTTCTGAAGCCCGACAGCGGGACAGCTACTATATGCGGGCACGATATTTTAGAGAAATCCGTTGAGGTAAGGCGAACGCTTGGATACCTGGCCGAGAATTCACCGGCGTATAATGAGATGACAGTAGGTAGTTTTTTAGACTTTGTTTGCGATGTCAGACAGATTAAGGGCGGTGATCGCAAGAAGGCACTTGATAGAGTTGTTCCGATGTGTTCTGTCGAGTCTGTATACCACCAGACGATTGAGACATTGTCGAAGGGATATCGGAGGCGTGTGGGGCTGGCCCAGGCATTGATTCACGATCCTGATGTTCTTATTCTTGATGAGCCTACCGATGGTCTGGATCCCAATCAAAAGCATGAGGTGAGGGAGCTTATAAATGGTATGGCAAAAGACAAGTGTATTATTGTGTCCACCCACATTCTCGAAGAAGTTGAGGCCGTGTGTTCGAGGACAATAATTATATCCAGGGGGCAAATACTTGTTGATTCGACGCCCAAGGAATTGAAAGAGGAGTACAAGTGCAGTCTTGACGAGGTCTTTCGTAAGATTACAAAGACCAAGGTTGCATAGGTTTTATTTTATCGGTCGGGAAAATAATATGATATTTTCACAGGAGTATAAAAATGCATAGCTTTTGGGCAGTATTCAAAAGGGAGCTGAAAAGCTATTTTACAACCCCTATTGCATACGTGTTTCTTGTAATATTTCTTTTTTTCTCGGGGTACCTGACATTCAAGCAGGGCTTTTTTGAAATGCGTCAGGCGGACATGCGGGCGTTCTTTATGAATCTTCCTTTGCTGTTTGTATTTATGGTACCCTCTGCGGCGATGCGTCTCTGGGCCGAAGAACGGCGGGTCGGTTCGATAGAACTGCTGTTTACTTTACCGATTACGGTGACGCAGGCGGTACTGGGTAAGTTCTTTGCCGCGTGGCTTTTCCTTGCGATTGCATTGGTTTTAACGTTCCCAATGCCGATAACGGTTTGTTACCTTGGTGATCCTGATATCGGCTTGATAATTACCGGTTACCTTGGCAGCCTGTTGATGGCGGGCGGATTTCTTGCCATCGGATGTTTCTTCTCGGTGGTGAGCAAAAACCAGGTAATAAGTTTTGTTCTCTCAGTGGTTGCCTGCGCGGTGCTTGTTTTTGCAGGCAGGCCGACAACGCTGAATTATCTTTCGACGTTCTTTCCAGCGGGCTTCGTGTCGGCGATAGAGACAATGAGTTTTCAGACGCACTTTGAGTCAATCCAGAAGGGAGTTCTGGAATTTAAGGACCTCTCTTATTTTGTTTTGCTGATAGTGGGCTGGATTGCCGCCAGCAGTATTGTTTTGGATGAAAGGAAGGCGAGCTAATGAACCGGACAATAAGAGC
>Ga0209536_100009513_pt1 | contig 14440 bp, 13 predicted proteins | sample DeeMarSeWOR28_12_FD_187461 | JGI IMG/M metagenome (GOLD analysis project Ga0209536, IMG submission 187461) | Marine sediment microbial communities from White Oak River estuary, North Carolina - WOR-2-8_12 (SPAdes) (version 2) | ecosystem: Environmental > Aquatic > Marine > Intertidal zone >...
CGTTTATCGGTTTCGATCCCGAGCGGGAACTAGGCGTGGTGGTTCTCACCAACTCAAACGAAGGCTCGGATGACATCGGGTTCCACCTTCTGGATCCCTCCGTGCCCCTCGTGGACCCGCCGCCACCACCGGTGGAACAGGAATAATAGTCGGTGCGCTGAACCGCGGTATACCGCTCCACTAACGAGGTAACGATATAGTTTTTTAACGCGTCGCAATTATCCGGCTGCTGCAGCTTTAACACATTCAACGGTACTAATTGTTTTTTCGGCAGCTGAGGCAGCGAGTTGTTTTCCAGAGTGGATACCGAATCACCGCAGCCTGACAACAGCAGCAGCGTCAGCAATAATCCGACTGCATAGTTTGTTTGTTTTTCCATGAAATTTCCCCCGATTAATGGATTACCGTTACTTAATCCGCAAAATCCGCATAGAGTTATCTAAGTGGTTGTTTTTCTTTAGCGAAAGAATAGCCGTTGGTAAGAGAACGAAATTTATTGTACTCGGTTCCATTTTTTTTGGATTTAGCACCGTTGGGTGACATGTTACTACGGCGGACTGCGGATTGGCCAATTAATAACCATTCACGTTGTAGCAGGCCTGCGTTTCTCAAGACTGTCCAATGCAATAATTCATCATAATGGTCAGGCAAACCATCAGAATTCTTCCCCCACATCGCCCTGTTTGCCTTCTATTCTGATTCTATCCAATCAAGAGGTTTGAAGGAGCAGATACGATGAGAGTGCATTTTATTCTTCCCATATATAATTATATGCCCAAGGACAAACAACAGGTGATTCAAGCGTTGTTTATGGAACAAAGTATGTGCCGCCTGGCCGACCTGATCCAGGACGAGGCACAAACCCGCGTCGTCGATGAACGCAATGAGATTGTGAACCTATTGGACAAGCCCGCTGTCGTGGTAATTCTTGCCCATTACGCCAACGCCGCCAGAGCGTATTTGTTGGCGGATTTTTACCGCGCCCGCGGCGTATTTGTGATGCTAATGGGATCGCATGTCACGTCTTTTCCCAGCGAGGCTTGCGAGCATGCCGATGCGATTTTTATCGGTCCCTGGGACGGTGCGTTTAAAACCTTTATCAACGATTATCAGGATGGGAAAAGACGCCGCTTGTATTGCGCGCCAACCACTCGCGCGGATTTTGGTAAACGCAACGACGAACGTCTGGAAATCATCAATCAAGCGAGTTAAGCGGAAATTCTCACGTGCTGAGTAAAAAGATCGCCACAAACGCAAAACATATGCCTATGCCTTGTTTTATGGTCATAGGCTCATGCAATATGAAGTAAGCGAGCAAGATGGTCAAGATGGGATACAGTGCCGTAAAAATCGAAATAATCCCCACAGGCCCTTTGGAGATGGCGTACACATAGGCGAAACTGCCGCCCAATCCCAAAGCGCCCACGATGATGGCCAGTATGACACCGCGTGGTTCTGTTTGCACTTTGAAGTCCAGGCTGATCAAGGCAATCAAACCGATAAGGATGGCGCCAATGACCTCGAAGAAAATTATACTTTTCGGATCGATGTATTGGGTGGCGATTTTAGGCAGAAACGCCCAAAAGCCCCAGAGCACAAATGCTAATACCGCCGGCGTTAACCAGTTGACCATAGGACTGTGCCGCTATCCCCCCAGCAACCGCAGCGCATCTTCGATATGCTCTGCCGATACGCTGATTCCATGTGCGTGCTTGAGGTTATCGGCAATGATTTCAACAGAACCGGCTTTTTGCTCCATGGTGGAAATAAACGACGCCAAATCTTCGCTAATCGCCCAGGGATAAATGATCCAGCGCCATTGTTCAACTTTTTCCGCGTAAAAATCCGGCACAAACCTGGAGACGACTTTATGGTGTAATACCGCAGTGTGAATGTGTTCCGGATTGCCCAAAGACTGAAGATGTTCAAAGGCCACGTTGAAAGTATCTCCGCTGTCACTGACATCATCCACTAATAAAATATTCTGCTCGTCGACCGGTGCAGTTAAGCCGTATTTAACCATTGCAGTCCTTTGCTTGTGTGCACCGCGATAATGCTCAATTTTAAAACTGGTCAAATTAAAAATACCCAGCAAATCCGATAGTAGGCGTGCCGGCATATAACCGCCACGGCCTATGGCCACAATCATATCCACATTAATGCGGGCATCACGGATTTGCTGCGCCAACTGCCTGCTCAACGTGTTGTATTGTGACCAACTGATCAATTCACAAGGTATCGCTTTGGACATATCGTTATTGTGCCAGCATTTTATGGATTTTAAATAAATAAGGATCCAGCGGTTTTTTCTTTTCCCACACTTGCTCCAGTGGTGTGGTGACTAGCGCATGGTTGCACTCACCCACCATCACACCAGATTGATTCTGCACAGCGGTTTCTACGGCAAACGCGCCTAACTTCGTTGCCAGCAACCGGTCCAAGGTGGCCGGCGATCCGCCGCGTTGAATGTGGCCTAACACACATGGCCGGCACTCCAAGCCGGTGCGCTGTTGTAAGTCCTGCGCCAAACTCACCGCGCCGCCTTGCCAGGCACCTTCGGCCACTACAATAATATAGCTGATTTTTCCCTTGGCCTTGGCGGCGGTAATGTGATCACACATGGATTGCACATCAAATGTTTGTTCGGGCACCAATATTTCCTCGGCGCCGCCGCCCACCCCCACGAATTGCGCAATGAATCCCGCCATACGGCCCATCACTTCCACTAAAAACACCCGGTCAAAAGCATCGGCAGTATCGCGGATTTTATCGATAGCATCCATGGCGGTATCCAAGGCGGTGAAGAAGCCTATGGTATAGTCGGTGCCGTATAGATCGTTGTCGATGGTGCCCGGCAAACCGATAATCTTGCCTTGCCATTGTTGCCCCAGCAAATGCGCGCCCCTGAGCGAGCCGTCGCCGCCTATGACCAGCAAGGTATCGATTTGCAAAGCGTCCAAGTTGTCGGCGGCACGTTGCCGTCCTTGTTCGGTTTTGAATTCCATGCAGCGCGCGCTGCGCAAAATAGTGCCACCGCGTTGCACGATGTTGGATACTGAACGGTTATCCATGGCGATAAAGTGATTGTTCACCAAACCGCTATAACCTTGCATAAATCCGAATACTTGTATGTTGTAATAAGCCGCCGTTCTAACGACCGCTCTAACGCAAGCGTTCATGCCTGGCGCATCTCCCCCGCTGGTTAACACGGCCAATCTTTTTGTTGTTTGTTCCATTGTTTCAAACCTCTTTTTTAAACTAATTGTCACTTGCCATAAAACGCATTTAAAGATTCCTGCTCAAACCGCTCGGATTCATCACTGTAACGCGGAGAATAATGAAACGTGCGCATATTTTTCACTTTGGCCTCCCGCGCCAGCACGCCCGCCTGATGGGCGGTTAAATGGTAGGTATGGGCCGCGTGTTCGATATCTTCGTGTAGAAACGTCGCTTCTATATAAAACATATCCGCACCGTGAGCTAATTGAACAACGCGCTGCTTATTGGTCTCGTGGTAAATCAGATCCGTGGCATAGGCGATTTTTTGCCCCGGTACGATGCGGAGAATTTTGGACTTTAACTCTCCGATACTAAAGATCCGTTCCTGTACACCTTCGGCTGTGCGCCACCAAGCGCGAAACGGCTCGGAGTCTGGCGCACCGCGCTGTATGGCCGATTTTAATTCTCTTAACCACGGTCCAGTGGGTAATTGCATTTCCTGCAAGCGGTTTTTCCAAATATTGATGTGTTGGTGCTCTTGCAAAGCAAATCCCAGCGTGGGAATTTTATGGTCGAAGTGGGTAGCACGTATGACAAATGCCGGCTCCTCCAGGAGCTTGCCGTCCTCAATACACTTCGGCGGAAGGTCTTGTCTGGCAAATCGTTGTTGACAGCAAAACTGGGCCCGTTTCAAGGTGTGATCCTGGTGGTATTCACCCACCTCGATGGTGAAATTAGCGGCGTAGTTATGTACTAGATTCCAGGTATAGCCCGCCAGTCTGCTTTCCACTTGAGTGATAAAATTCTCCGGCCCGTACAAATAGAGTTTTCTCTCCCGTCCCAAACACACCCGCAACAATTGATCAAATCCCATAAAGTGATCCATGTGCGTATGGGAGACAAATACATGAGACAGGCGCAACATTTTCCGTGGTGCCAGATTGTGCAGATCCCCCAAATCGAACATCAACGCCCGCCGCTCAAACAAACATTCAATATACAAGGTAGGATCACCCCAAGGCCCATTAACCAGTTCCGGATGAAACAAGGGTTTCATATGGTGGTTACCTCTTCATGCCGTGGCGTATTCGGCCAGTTAACGCCAAGGATCATATTTTGTGACGCAGTATACGGCACACAAAGGTAAACAATTTGGCCCTGGTTCCGATACAGAATGCATAAATTCACATGATTACTCCAGCGAGATCTTTGCATGCAGTCAAAATCGTTTCCCCTGAATACTTCTCGGTCGTTTGTTATCAGTGCGTTTTTCGCATTCAGTCTGAGTCATTGCGCCTCAGATCCCAAAGTGATGCAGGAGGAGGCCCAAGCCGAGACCGAGGCGGCAGTGGTGGCGGAAGCGCCAGTGGTTATGGACACCTACAATAAAATGCATATCGTCAATCATACCAAAGATTTTGTTGATACCGTTCGCTTCAAACCCTGCGGCGCACCGGTCAAATCTTACACCACTTTAACCAGCGGCTTAGGGCCTCAGCAAAAAGTGATGCTCAATGTGCATGAGTTGTGTATCGATGTCATCGCCGAAGACGCATTCGCAAAGACGGTATTTGAACAAAGTGATATCAGCGTGATGCAGCGCACAACGTTGGATATTAAATAGCCCCGCTCAGCGCCAGCCCAATGCGGGTCGGCCATATTACGCTTTGTTACATTCTGTTACACCCCGGAGATGAACTCACCCGCCGGCTGTATTATCTTAATGCTTAAGCAATCAGCCAAAAGGAGAGTTCTGATGAAAACACCCGGAAAAATAGCATCTATCGCCATCATTGTTGTCATAAGCGCGTTCACTATAGCCGCTTGCGGCCATCATCGCCCTCACGATCCACAGGAGCGGGCCGAATGGATGTTGCAGCGTGTGACGGATCATCTGGATTTGGACGAACAACAACAAGCCAAGCTGCGGGCCATCAAAATGGAAATTGAAACCAGCGTGAAAAAACACCGTGAACAGCAGCATCAGTTGTTCGACCGCTTGGCCGCCAATATCGAAAGTCCCGAGTTGGATAAAGCGCTATTGATGGAGATTGTAGAAACCCGCAAACAAGCTTTTGACGATACAGCGCCACTCATCATCGATAAGCTCATCGAGTTCCATGCGTCGTTAAATCCGGAACAGAAAAAAAAGGTGGCCGATAAAATGGAGCATTTCCGCGAACACTTCCAAAAACACCACGCAGGTTAGTCCGCAGGTACTTCCTTTAGAAAAGGGGGCACTACGCCCCCTTTTTTGTTCCAATTCAATCACAAATTGAGGATGAGGCAATTAATAGAAACACGCCACAGCCCGATACAGTCACCAGAGGCATGGGGCTCAGCAATGCCGCAGTTGCCGGTATTTTTTAATAGATTTGATCACATCAGGAGCGAAAGTGGGCGAGGACATTCAATACAGCTATCGTTTCGAATTTGAAGATGGTGAAAAACGCCAATACGACGTCCACGTGGACGCCACCTCTTGCAAGCTCAACAATCCGGTTCCGGAAATCCTCCCCAACTGGACCCACTTGAACTATAAGCAGTGCCCCAATTGCCCACTGTCCGCAGCTGAAAAATATTGCCCCGCGGCGGTGAATATTGCCACCGTAGTGGATAACTGCGCGGCCATCATCTCCCATAAAACGGTAGACATCCAAGTGGTCACGCCCAAACGCACCGTCAGCGGCACAACCACGGTGCAAAGAGCGTTGAGTTCGTTGTTCGGATTGCTCATCGCCACCAGTGACTGCCCTCGCACGCATTTCTTTCGTCCCATGGCGTATTTTCACTTGCCCATGGCCTCCCAGGAAGAAACCATATTCCGGGCGATTTCCACCTACTTTCTCGCCAAATATTTCAAAGGCGAAAAATCCGAAGTCTTTAATTTGGATTCGTTATGTGAAATCTACGCCAATATGCAAGTGGTCAATGAATATCTGGTAAAACGCCTGCAATCCTGCACCGCTGGCGATGCCAGTAAAAACGCCGTGGTGTTGCTGCACTTGTTGAGTTGTGTATTGCCATTGTCATTGGAGGAGTCCTTGGACAATTTAAGACCGTTATTCAAAGGGTTGCTCGTCAGAAGTGAAAATGACGAGTTAATTGCTCGGAAATCAAATCCTTAAAGAATTCCCCGCGCTAACCGACAGTATTCGCAATCATCACTAACAAAGCGGATATTGTTCATGGCTGACCCGATAACAAAACCTACTCCACCCACTGCCATTGAAAGGGAATTGGCTGAATTACAGGATCAATACATCCTCAATCTCCCCAAAAAAATTTCCCGCATCAAAGACTTATGGCAAAAACTCATCCACTACAGCTGGAGCGATGACGCCTTTGGCTTATTGCAGCGAGTCACCCACAGTCTGGCGGGCAGCGGTAAAACCTTTGGTTTCGACCGGCTCAGCAAAGACGCTCGCAAACTGGACGATTATTTGCTGACCATCGTCAACAAAAAGCAACGTCCGTCAGCCGAAGAGCGCAACCATATCGAAGCGCTGATCAAAACCTTGGAGACGACCGCGGTCAGCTGTGAAGCCAAGCAGCAATCCCTGGTGCTTTCCAGCATGGAACGCTTCAAGCGCCATGGTGAACAAAAAACGGTCTATATTGTGGATGATGATGCGCATTTAGCCCATTATCTATCGACTATTCTCAGCAATATCGGTTATCTGGTGCGTACTTTTTCCACTCCACGCCTGGCGTTGGAATATATATCGCACTGCCCCCCGGATTTGGTGGTGATGGACATTATTTTTCCCGAAGGCAATCTCGCCGGTATCGAAATTATCGACGACTTAAGAGCAACCGCCGGCAAACGCATTCCCGTGGTATTTGTGTCATCCCGCACCGATTTGACCGCCCGGGTCAATGCGGTCCGTTCCGGTGGCGATGCCTATTTGACCAAACCTTTGGATGTGCCGCGGCTGCTGGAAAAAGTCAACGATTTGATTTCCGTGTATGAAAACGAAAAATACCGCGTCATGATCGTCGATGACGATGAAGAACTGAGCGCCTATTACGCTCTGATTCTGCGCAAAGCCGGTATGGACGTGGCCGTCATCAACAAACCCGTGAAAGTGCTGGAGACGCTGGATAACTTTAATCCGGATATTTTGCTCATGGACATGTACATGCCGGAGTACAACGGCATGGAGCTGGCATCGGTCATCCGCCAGGAAGACAAATACATCGCTTTGCCCATTGTCTTCGTCTCCGCCGAGGGCAGCAAAGATGTTCACGAACAAGCTTTCCGCTTGGGTGTAGACGATTTTATTGTCAAACCTATTGTCGGTGAAAAACTGGTGGAAACCATTCGCCGTCAGGTAAAACGCGCCCGCAAACTTAATTTAAAAATCAGCAAACTCAGCAAGTTTGACAGCAAAACCTCGCTGGCAAACCGGCAGTTCTTTTTGGAACAACTGGAATTTGCGTTGACCACGCATGCCGAGCATGCCGCCAAGCCGACATTGATCGATATCTCGCTGCAAAACATCGACAACATCATAGACCGGGTGGGCCTGGAATGGGTGGAATCGCTCAATCAGCAAATCGCCAGTATTATCGTATCCAATATCCACCCCAAGGACTTAGCGACTCAATTCAGCGAACAAGTGTATATGGTGTTAGTGCATGAACAGGATCCGGAAACCACTATTGAACTGGTAAAATCATTGCGAGATGCTGTCACGAACAGCAACTTGCACGTGGGCGGTTACCATTTTCAAATCAAAGCCAGTCTCAGCGTCATTCCACTGAGCGAAAAAATCACCAGTTTGCACAGCTTACTCGGTCACGCGGTGGAGTTGTCCGATATGGCCACCCAAAAAGGCGAAAACCATTTTGTTATCTCGGAAAGAAACTGGGACGACAATGACCACCCCCTGCAAACCATCAATGAAGACACCATCAGTCAGGCACTGGAAAACAATAATTTTAAATTGGCATACCAGCCTATCATCAATCTGGAAAACAACGGCGATGAAAAATACGAAGTGTTGTTACGACTGCACGATGACAAAGGCAAAGTATTGCTGCCCCACCAGTTTTTCCCGCTGGTGAAAAAGAAAAAGCTTATACCCAAACTGGACCGTTGGGTCATAGAACACGCCATATCGGCGCTGGCCAACAATGCTCATGCGCGCGGTGGAACGGACATCTTCATTAAAGTGTCATTCGAATCACTGAACGATCCCATGTTATTACCACGTATCAGCAATTTCGTCACTTCATCAGGATTGCCGGGCGAACAACGTATCGTGTTTGAAATCAACGAAAAAGATTTGATGATCGACCAGAGCTCTGTGGCCGCGTTTTGTAAGCAAGTTCGCAAACTCAAATGCGGTATTTCCATCACCAACTACGGCCAATCCCCGCAAGACATTGAAGTATTTAAACTCCTGCCGGTGGACTATGTGAAACTGCATGGTTCGTGTTTGGAAAATATTTTAGTGGATCAGAACAAACAACAGACGATTAAACGACTAATCGACGAGGCGCTGCACCACAATGTACAAATCATCGCCGGCACTATAGAAGACCCCGCGACATTGTCGTTGTTGTGGGATTTTGGGGCTCGCTTTTTCCAGGGTTATTTTATCAATGAGCCCGATTTCGCCCTGGATTACGATTTTGCCCTGTCAGTGATGCATTAATTCTTTTTTCCCCTCCGTTCGCCATTTATTCCTACTGCCCGTAGGTGCGCTTTGCGCCCTACGGGAATCGGAACGTTTCCCTATTTCAAGCACAATCAAGTGGTCGAGATTGCAAAACGATGCCGCAACCGCTAAAAATAGTACTTTGCAGCGAGCGCTTCGATGAGCAATAGATCATGAAGAGAAAAATCCTATATAGCCTTGCGCTAGTGGTGGGATTTAGCCATTTAGCGGGAGCAGCGGTATTGACCGGCACCGACGAAACCGCCCAGTTGCCGTTTTGGGAATGGCACAATCAAACCATTTCCATCCGCCTGGTGCAGCGCTTGCCCGATCAGAGCCGGGCGTTTTTCGCCGCCCGCAAGTTTTCGCCCGCCGATGCGGAACGCATCGCCCAAAGCTGCGTGTTCCAGACTGTTTTTAAAAACATCGCCGCCGCTGACAGTAACACCGCCGTTCGTTACGATTTAAATGAATGGCAAATTGATCGCAATGGAACGACGCAAAAAATGAAATTAAAAGAACAGTGGATGAGCGAATGGCAACAGTCACAAGCGCCCAAAAGTGCGCAAATTGCGTTTTCCTGGTCACTGCTTCCCACCCAACAGCAATATTTGCCCGGTGATTACAACTGGGGCATGACCACTTACAATTTGCCGCCAGGGCAACGTTTTGACCTAACATTGGTCTGGTACGAAAACGAACAACGCCGCAGCGCGGTCATTACTGATATACAATGTGCGCCGGATGTGCAAATCAGCCCACCCGCCGGCATCGCTAACTAAGTGACCGTAGCCATGAATAGGGTAATCAGAACCGCCTCCCTCTTATTAATGTTTGGTTTTATCGTTGCAGCTGCAGCGCAAGAGCAAGCCTTACACAAAGTCGATGAATCCAGGCCTGCTCCCCCCTTCGCCTTAAAAGACATTGACGGCAAGACTCACTCATTATCGGACTACAAAGGTAAAGTGATTGTATTGAACTTCTGGGCCACTTGGTGCCCGCCGTGCCGTTTTGAAATGCCTTCCATGGAGCGGGCGCAAGCGCTTACCATCAATGACGATGTAGTTTTCTTAGGCATCAATGTGGGTGAAGACGCGGATACTATTTTTACCTTTACCGCCGACTACCCAGTCACCTTTCCGTTGCTCATGGATATAAACTCGGAAATCATCGAGCAATATCCTGTAGTCGGTTTGCCGACAACCTATGTAATCGATACACAGGGGCGTATTGTTTACCAAGCCATAGGCACACGCGATTGGGATAACGCGAATATTGTAAATCAGTTAAAAGCCCTAAAGCCTTAAATGGTGCTTTGCCCGCGCCGATAATACTTAGGATGACAGTCAATGCCCAGGGAACGATTCCAAAGTTAGGAATTCTAAATGGGTTAGCATATACTTGTGGAGTGCGATTACTGAAAATTGCATAGGGATCTAATAAGCGTATCTGGATATACAGTTGTGAGATTAATTCGCGCCTTTTTATCATTACCCAAAATTAGCAGTGTCAAAATTTTTTTTCTAGCGATACTCATTAGCAGCACAGTGGTGAATTGCACTATGGTACCGATGGAGATGGACTCTCCAAAATATGGCAAACCGGTATCCCGGGCCGAAATAGCGCAACTACTACTCACCAAATCACGCAATGCCCCCCTGGATTTACAAGGTAAAAATCTGGCCGATTTGGATTTGGAAAATATGGATTTAAGCTATGTGCAGCTCAACGACACTTTTTTAAGCCGCACGGTCTTAAATAACGCCAATCTCAGCAGCGCCAGTCTTAAAAACGCGAAATTGCGCAATGTCAAATTAAGAAAAGCGGATTTAAGCAACACCAATTTGCAGGGCGCGGATTTGAGCAATGCCGACCTTAGCGGTGCCATATTGGAAAATACCGATTTGAGTAGAGCCGACCTCAGTGGCGCCAATCTAGAAAATGTAAATTTCAAAAACGCCATCTTGGAGCAAACTGTCTTCGCGGATACCACGTTAACGCAATCGGACTTCGCCGGCAAAGTATTGCGCGGCGCTAACTTTAAAAAAGCGAAGCTGATTGAAGTCAATTTTACCCGGGCTGATGTCAGTGAAACCAATTTCTCCCACACCAAATTAATCAAAGCCAAATTCACCGATGCGCAATTGTCCCGGGCCATATTCACCAAAAGCACTTGCACCGAATGCGATTTTCGCGGCGCGAATCTATTTCAAGGGATCTTCAAAGAAGCGATATTCCAGGAAAGCCAAATGCAAAATGCGACTTTGGACGAAGCCAATTTCACCGAAGCCGATCTCATTGCCAGCAATCTGCATCAAGCGAACGCGGTGAGAACCACGTTTATTTGGGCCTATCTTTCCGATGCCATTCTGACGGAAGTGGATTTTTCCAACGCTAACCTCAGCAACGCCACCTTGCGCAATTCAAACTTAGGCAACTCCATTTTAGCCTCTACTGTATTGTTGAACACGGATTTTCAAGGCAGCAAACTGAATAACGTGGGTTTTTCACAAGCCCATATCGGTGGTGCGAATTTCAAAGACGCGGATTTAACCAACGCCAGAGGCCTGGACCAAGTCAAAGGTTTGGATTCGGTAAAAAATTTCAATCCCTAATAAAAACGCCGGTTGTCACTGGACAAGGGCCTGTGGTTTGTAATCATTGGCCTACACCTATGTTCTTAGTTTATTTAGCATTTTTCCAGTATTGCTGGGATGATTTTTTAGCATAATGCGCGGGATTAAATTAAAATTCCGTTTGGCTTGGAATAGCTTAATCGCTAATATAAAGGATCGAATTGCAATTCCCAACAACAGGATACTGAGCATCGGACAGCACAAACACTGGATGGGGGCTAAAGTGGTACAAACAGGTGGTGTTCAGGCTAGCGCTCTAATCGGCACAGTAAAGACCGGGATCATTACAAGCACGGCATATCGTACGCTGGTATATTTGCCGCTCATATTACTATTGGCCGGTTGTGAGTTCGACTCAGGAAATCCCGGCATCGTCGTCTCACCGACCTCCGGACTCGTCACCAAAGAAAACGGTGAGCCCGCTCACTTCACCATCGTGCTCAATTCCAAACCGGATGCCATGGTAACCATTGCCATGTCCAGCTCCGACCCCAGTGAGGGTGAAGTTAAAGACAAAATCAGTTTTTCCGCATCCAACTGGTCCACGCCACAAACGGTGGCAGTTTCCGGTGTAGACGATAACGAGATGGACGGCAATATCGCTTACAGTATTAATTTTCAGCCAAGCCAAAGCGGCGATCAACGCTATAACAACTTATCCTTGGCCGCGGTTTCTGTCGTCAACCAGGATGACGAAACGACCGATCAGCCAAAACCCAACACCCGCGTCACATTAACACCGCCTTCCGGTTTGGTGACCTCCGAGAATCTTATTACGGACAACTTTACCGTGGTGCTCAACAGTCAACCTACTAACGCGGTAACCATCGCATTAACCAGCAGCAACACCTCCGAAGGCACAGTGTCGCCCGCAAACCTAACATTTACAACCAGCAACTGGAACCTGGCACAAATTGTCACGGTCAGCGGTGTGGACGACAACCTCAAAGATGGCGATACAGATTACAGCATTGACTTTGCGGTGCAGAGCGCTGACAACAACTTTAACAACCTGACTTTAACGCCGGTCTCAGTTGTCAACCTGGATAATGATAGCGCCGGGGTTACCGTCACACCGACTATGCTGCTGACCACTTCCGAAGCGCAAAGTAGCGTGAGTTTTTCCGTGGTATTAAACGGCCAACCTGCCAGCAATGTAATCATCAGCGCCAGCAGTTCGGACACCTCTGAAGGCACGGTAAGTCCCCCTAGCATTACGTTTACACCGAATAATTGGAGCACTGCGATGCAATTCGTCGTCACCGGCGTCGATGACAGCCTGGTGGACGGCACCGTTGCTTATAGTATTTCCCTCACTGCGCAAAGTAACGACCAAAATTATAACGGTATCAACATCCCCGCCGTTCAACTACAGAATTCGGATAATGATTCGACCGTGCCACCGTCGCCGAACCCTGCTATCATCACCAGCCCAAATAGCGGCTTGGTCACCACCGAAACCGGAACCTCAGCGTCATTTACCGTGGTGTTAACGAGCGCGCCGATCAGCGATGTTACGGTCAACGTCATCAGCAGCGACACCACCGAAGGTTTAGCAACACCAGGCAGCTTAACGTTTACGCCCAACAATTGGAGCAGCGTGCAATCCGTGACGGTCACGGGCGTGGATGACCCCGATGCCGACGGTGATATTAATTACAGCATCGGTTTCAGTGTGATCAGCAGCGACATTGATTACAACGGCATGACAGTAACGCCCGTCACCGCCGTCAATCAAAATAATGACCGAGCCGCCATCACGTTATCGCCGGCATCGGGTTTGATCACTTCCGAAGACCTCGATCAAGATTCGTTTACAGTGGTGTTAACCAGCCGGCCGTCAAGCACAGCAACAATTCTTTTGAGCAGCTCGGATACTAGCGAAGGTACAGTTTCTCCTGCCAGCTTGACGTTCACGACCAGCAACTGGAATTTACCCCAAACAGTAAATATCACCGGTGTAAACGATTCCCTCGTGGATGGTAACGTGAACTATAGTATCAACATTAGCGTCCAGAGTACTGATACTAACTACAACAACATGACGGTCACGCCGATCACAGCGGTCAACCAAGACAACGACAGCGCCCCGCCAGCCGGTGTTGCTATAAACCCGCGCTCTGGTTTACAGACCTCGGAAGATCTGGCGACCGACACTTTTACAATAGCCTTAACCAGTCAACCTGCAAGCACGGTGACGATCGGCTTAACCAGCAGCGACACCACCGAAGGCACAGTCTCGCCCAGCAGCGTAAGTTTCTCGACCACCAACTGGAACTCAGCTCAACCGGTAACGGTTACCGGCGTCAATGATACGCTGGTGGATGGCGATATAAACTATAGCATCAACTTTACCGTACAGAGCACTGACAGCAACTATAACGGCCTGGGTGTGACACCGGTGAGCATCACCAATGTGGACAACGAAAGCACCTCTCAGGCCGGTATCACCATTACACCGGCTTCCGGTCTACAAACTTCCGAAAATTTAACTTCAGCCACGTTTAGGCTCGTGCTGGACAGCCAGCCGAGCAACACCGTAACGATCAGCATGTCCAGCAGCGACACCAGTGAAGGCACGGTATCACCCAGCACCGTAACCTTCACTACCGCCAATTGGGGTACGGCGCGAACCGTAGCGGTTACCGGCGTCAATGACGCGTTGGTGGATGGCAATGTAAACTATAGTATTTTCTTTACCGTACAGAGCATTGACGGTAACTATAACGGTATGGCCTTAACACCGGTTACGGTGGTCAACCTGGATAATGATAGCGCTCCAGCGGCTGGCGTCACCATCACCCCCACCTCGGGTCTACAAACATCGGAGGATTTGGCCACCGCGGGATTTAATATAGTGCTGAACAGCCAACCCGCAAGCACGGTGACGATCGGCTTGACCAGCAGCGACACTACCGA
>Ga0209536_100009515_pt1 | contig 14438 bp, 14 predicted proteins | sample DeeMarSeWOR28_12_FD_187461 | JGI IMG/M metagenome (GOLD analysis project Ga0209536, IMG submission 187461) | Marine sediment microbial communities from White Oak River estuary, North Carolina - WOR-2-8_12 (SPAdes) (version 2) | ecosystem: Environmental > Aquatic > Marine > Intertidal zone >...
TGCGCCAGCAGCAGTGCTCGGTAGCTATGTCCGGAAGGGATAACCGCTGAAAGCATCTAAGTGGGAAGCCCACCTCAAGATAAGGTCTCCCGTTCGTATCCACTTCGGTGGAGAAGACCTAAAGACTACCCGAAGATGACGGGTTTGATAGGCTACAGGTGTAAGTACAGTAATGTATTGAGCCGAGTAGTACTAATCAGTCGTGTGACTTGGACTGCCTTCCGCCAATTTTTTGAAATTCGAAATCCGAATATCGAAATCCGAAACAAATCCAAAGCACGAAATTCAAATGACCAAAACCGTGTCCAGTGTTTTGGATTTTGATATTGTTTAGAGTTTCGTGTTTCGAGTTTAGGATTTTCTCAAATTTCCCGGTAGCTTTACCGATGGGGAAACACCTCTACCCATTCCGAACAGAGAAGTTAAGCCCATCAGGGCCGATGGTACTATGCTGGCGACGGCATGGAAGAGTAGGTCGCTGCCGGGTTTTTCTTTTTGCACCTGTGCTGCAAAAAGAAAAACCACGATTATAGTGATGCAAAGATTTGATTACAATGATATACTCCTTTGTGAACTTCGCTCACAATAGATTACGCGGATAAAAAACAGATCACACAGATATCACTTTTATATATTGAGTATTGGTCATTGGTATTCATTTTGGATTTAGTTTTAATTTTCGGATCTTTGCTGACAGACAGTGTTTAGAGCATTTGGATTTGGAGTTCTGAATTTGTTTAGAGTTTAGAATTTAGTGCTCAGGATTTGTCTTCTAGAATGTATCGTCCTTCTCTTCTTCTTTGTAACTGATCTTATAAAGATCAGAACGACGGTCAAGCCAGGTTAAAACACTGCCACCCGATCGGTGGGTCTTAAGTAATCTAAGATCAAGATCCTGGAAGATCATGGTTTCAATATTCGGCGCACATTCTGCCGCCACGCCATCTCGCTGAAACGGTATATCACTCGGCGTGAGAATGGCTGACTGCGCGTAGTGAATATCAAGATTTTGTACAGTTGGCAGATTTCCAACACAACCTGCGATTATCACATATATCCCATTTTCAATACAGCGGGCATGTGCGCAATAGCGGATTCTCATATAAGCCCTGCGTTCATCCGTGTTAAAAGGCACGAAAATAATGTTTGCTCCTTTGCGTACAGCTATACGGGCAAGTTCGGGGAATTCAATATCATAGCAGACAAGGATCGCGATTTTACCTTTGTCTGTGTCAAAAACCTCCACCTTTCTTCCTGGTTTAACGCCCCACCACCGGCGCTCGCCTGGGGTAATGTGAATTTTGTATTGTTTGCCGATCGTACCGTCCCGGCGGAAGAAGAATGATATGTTATACAGCCCGTCATCCTCGATCGCGAAGTGCGAACCACCAACGATATTGATATTATGTTTTATGGCCAGTTTCGTGAAAAGATCAAGATAGCGCGGCGTGAACTCAGAAAGCGCACGCATTGCCTTTCCCGGGCGTTTGATCTTCAGAAAAGACAATAGCTGCGTGGTGAACATCTCCGGGAACATTACAAAATCACATTTATAGTCAGAAGCAACATCTACAAAATAGGTACAGTGTTCAGCAAAATCATCGAAATTCTTAACCATACGCATCATATACTGTATTGCGCATACCCGGGCATACAATGGCGCAAGCGCGCTTTCAGGTCCGGGTACATAGTCAATATTTGTCCATTCGAGGAGCGTCGCGTAACCTCTTGATTCTTTGTCCCCCGGCAAGTAGTCCGGGATGAGTCGTTTAAGGACAAACCCGTTGGCAAGTTGAGCAGTAAGAACAGGATCATAAATTACTTTGTCGAGAACTTTTTCAACGTATTTTCTTGCCGACATTTTTCCGGCATATTTATGATAGCCAGGTATGCGTCCGCCGAGAATGATCCTTCTGACGTTGTGCTTTTGTGCCAGCTTCTTGCGTTCATTGTACATTCTGCGACTTAATTTGTAGCCGCGGTATTCCGGGGCGACCATGATTTCTATGCCGTACAAAGTATCCCCGAGCGGATCATGGTTTGTGGCATAGCCCTGTCCTGTGATATCGCGCCATGTATGTGTTTCATGGTATTCGTCGAAATCAACGATCAAGCTTGAACAGGAGGCAATAACCTTCTTATTCAATACAATACACAGCTGCCCTTCAGCATATACTTGGATGAGACTGTCATATTGCTCTCGGGTCCAGGTTTTCATGCCAGGGAAGCTCTTGCGCTGCAACTCCACAACTGCCTCATAATCTTCCGGCGCAAGCTTGCGTAGCTTTATTTTTTTCTCAAAGAGCTTAGTGTCGACGTCTTTCACAGCTATATTATACCATTGTTTTGCTTTACGTCAAGAAGGAACGGGACATGCTACGTTTTCAGGATGATTTCCATGTTTGTCCCATAGCCCGAATGAACCGTGGTTGACTGATTTACCAAATGGATGTTGCTGATCAGCATTGCGTGAAAAAGTAGCGTCTCCCCTTACTCTTCATTCCTGAACAAATAGAATGTTATTGCTGTGGATATCAGGTAGAATATGCTGGTCGTAAAGAAGGGATAAGTATAGCCGAAATGCTCGATAAGATACCCGCCAAAGTTGGCGCTGATACCCCATCCAGCTGTAAATGCGATCGTCAGAAGAGCATTGGTCAACGGCTGGTCTTCGTGGTGCACCTTTTCCATTGCAAAATTGATATAGAGCGGCTGTGCCATGTTCATAAAGGCAGCACGGGCCAGGAACGATAGAACGGCCAGCATCAGGTGGTGTGTTGTGCCAAGGATTATCAGGAATGGTATCGAGACTATCTGGGAAAACACGATGGTGCGGATTTTGCCAATGCGTTCGGCAATTACTGGCGCCACAAGCATCCCCATGATCATCAGTGCTTGCTGGAAGCTATAAAATAGGCCGATCATATGTGCCGGGGTGTTAAAAACATCCTTGAAATATAGATTCAAGAAAGGTATGCTCAACCCCGCCCCGATTCCTACGATCAGATTGGGCAAAAAGAGATTAGCAATAATGCGGCTGGATCTTATCTTGAACCTTGTAGTCCGGAGTGGTGGTTTTTGCCTGATAAAGGATACTGGTATAAGAGCGACGAGCACCAAGGCACTGAAAATAAGAAGTGTATAGCGGTAGGCAAGGTGAGGGGCCAATCCTTCTTGTTCAATGATCCCGGGTAGAAAACCGCTCAGGATATTACCAATGACTCCGGCAAAGAGCATCAGTGCAAACTGCATGCTGAATAAATAGGGTCTTTCCTTTGGTGTGCTGTTGCGCATAAAGAATGGCGCCGCGGCTACCCTTGAGAAAACGGCGGCCATTCCGGCGGTAAACCCGCTGGAGAGTATTATACTATATTGACCGGCAGTGACCTGGATAATTGACGAAAAAACCATGATCGGTGTGGCCAGGAGTAGAATTGGCTTGATCGCAAACCTTCGCAGCAAAAATGAGGCAGGAATTGCCATGAGTACAGTGCCGAATGTCGTTGCGGAAATGATGTTGCCGATGTTACCTTCAGGGAAGCCTATTTCTTTTAAGTATAAATTGAAAAGGAGCATGAAGCCGGAAAACCCCATACCCCAGAAAAAAGTGGCGACGAGAAAAAGACGCGCATTGCGTGAAAAAAGATGGAGATTTACCAGATAATTCTTAAATGCGCGTTTCGATTTTTGTGGAATTAGTGCCGGGGTGATCAATGGTGGCTATTCTTTAGAGGTTAGATCTTCTTCATAACGATTTCTGCGACTTTCCTTCCGGAAATAAGCATACCTCCGAAAATTGGTCCCATCCTCGGTCCACCAAATACAGCATTGCTTGCCATGCCACATACATAAAGGTTCGGGAAGACCTCCTTTGTATTTTCGACCGTGAAATGCTCGGCAGCATCTGCCCACATTGACTTTTCTCCTTCGATCTTACCTGAAGGAGTGTTTAGGGTGCCGGCACTCTTCTGCTCGACAATACGCGTTATTTCGGCCGGATGTCCCGTGGCATCGATGACGACCCTTGATTGGCACGCTATCGGATCAATATGAAGCTTTGCCATGTCAACGCTTGACCAGTTGATCACCACGCCGGATACAGCGCGCTCGCGTACGACAACATCCTCGATCGTGATCAAATTGAAGATCTTCGCACCTGCCTTGAGGGCCTTGTCAGTTAGCGCGGCCGTGGCCTCTAGCGAACTGGCAACAAAATAGCCGGGTTTGTATGCTTTGTAACGGATACCCATTTCATCAAGGATCCCACAGGCGCTTTCTTGCACGACCATTCGGTTGAACATGATCCCGCCGCCAGGCATGCCCCCGCCGAGTTTGAGTGCGCGCTCGAATAATACTACCTTATGTCTTTGTTTTGCCAGGTAGTAGCTGGCACATAGCCCGGATGGACCACCCCCGCCGATTATTACATCGCTCTCGATCGAATCGAGAAGGTCGTGTAAATAAGACTCGATTATTGCCCTTGAAATGATCGTTTCTTCGATCATTTGATCAGCGCGAATCGGCCTCCCAGGGAAAGGCGGAACCAGATATCGGTGCTTCCATCTCCATAACTGCTGTATGTGATGATCGCACCTGGTTCAATGAATAAGTCTGTAGTACGCGTGACCGAATAGTTGAAACCCAATCCGCCGCGGAAATCTACACTGGTGTTGTTCTGAGTCACAAGCCCGACGCCGACAAATGCGTATGGCTTAATCCCTTCCATGGGTAAATATAAAATGGCGTCCATGGATATATCCCGCATGTTGAAGGAAAAACGTGTATCATCATCGCCAAAGCGCAACTCAGTGAGATCGAAACGCAGACCGAAATTTGAGGCGGGATTGACCAACAATTCAGCTCCGACCCCGAAATTCAGGCTCCCGATATATAAACTTGCTTTTGGCCCAAGTTCGATGAGCGGCCTCTTGGTACTTTTACGCGACTGTGCATTGCCCATGATGAAAGCACAGAGGATCAACGAAATGATTAGAGCCTTTTTCACGATAACCTCCTTCTGGATTTAATTCTACACAAAATGGATTCTATTGCAAGACTTCACAGGTTACGCAAAACGACTGCGATTTGCGCCTCAAGAAAAGTGTTTTGGTAATATGGCAGCGGACGTGCTTCGCTCTCTGGTCCTTGCTGCCTCAAGGTAAAACAGAGAATTTCATTCCGGCCGAAAGACGCAGCCAGAAATTCGAATCACTTATTCCGTTCGAAACATGCGAAAAATATAGCCCGGGTTCGAAAGAAAAGGCCATTTTCTTGCTGACATAGTAGTCAGCGCCGATACCACCACCAAAAATCAAGAACGTCGCGTCGCCAGTGACAAGACCGATCCCAGTGTGGATATAGGGTTGTATCTGGCGTGCAGGCATGTAGATCAGCGCATCGATCTTGGGCCAGACGCTCAATAGACCATAGTTCATATCGAAGACAGTTCCGCCGTTGAATGACAGTTCGGCGAACGTCACGCGCATGCCAATCCGTTTGAAAGGATTGAATATCAGATCACCACCAAAGCTGAATTGCGTTTCGTCAAAGTCGGTCGAGAAACTGAATCGTGGGGCAATATCCAGCATCGAACTGCGTCCCTTTGTTACTCGTGCATCTAATACCGAGAAGAGGACCAGAACGGCGAGTCCAGCTGACAGCACTTTCATGTAACCTCCTTTGTTTGGTCATAAACTGCACAGGAATTGGAATGCACTTCATGCGAATAATAGACGAAATTCTTGATGTGTCAAGTGATAACAGCAGACCGGAATGCTGCGATTGCTCGCACAAAGGAAAAGTATATCAGGAATGTTGCTACACCGGGAAAACGGATTTTGCCTTAGCCCGTAATGAGTTTTTTCAAATGCGTAACGGCATCTGCGACCTTCTTGGGGTCGCCGCCGCCGCCTTCGGCAAGATGCGGCTTTCCTCCTCCCCCGCCACCCAGGATCTTTGAGATTTCTTTCATCAATTGTGTGGCGGGCAATTTCTCGACTAGATCGGATCCAACGAATATCAGATAATTGATCTTGCCTTTTGTTTCCTGGTACAAGATGCCCGCGGAATCATGTGCCTTTTCGCGGATATGATCCGCAATTGCACGTAATGTTTCGCCTGGATATTCATCGAATTTGCGGCTGATCACGCGCGCTTTTTCTTTTTGCATTGTTGCAAGCATCTTGTCAGCCTCGATACGTGCCAGACGCACACAATTCTCCTGATTGTTCCTCTCCAGTTCTTTCATTCGCTGCTGAAAATCCTGTACCTTCTTCAAAAGGTCCTTGTCCGCGCCAAAAGCATGGGTCAGTTCCTGGATTGTTGAGTAGTTCTTGCGCATTTCCGCAAACAAGTTCATGCCGACGGCGGCTTCGACCCGTCTAATCCCGGCGGCAGCAGATTCCTGAGATGTTATTTTAAAAAAGCCAATCTCCCCGGTATTGTCCAGGTGTATTCCTCCGCACAGTTCGATCGAAAAATCACCGATCCTCACGACCCTGACCCGGTCTCCATACTTCTCACCGAAAATGGCCATGGCGCCCATCTTCTTTGCTTCATCCAAGGAGGTGAATAATTTCTCGACCGGTATTGCAGACAGTATCTTCTCGTTGACCGTGTTTTCTATCGCTTCTATTTCATCGTTGCTAAGCGGCTTGAAGTGAGTAAAATCGAAGCGAAACCTGCCGGGTTCAACAAATGATCCTTCCTGGAGGGCATGGTCGCCCAGGTTTTTGCGCAGGGCCGCGTGTAGTAGATGGGTTGCCGTGTGCGCGCGGGCGCTTTCTTTCCTGGTTTTTAAATCGACCTCAGCATGGACCTTGCCGGGTGTGAATTCTCCTTTACTCAATGTGCAATGGCAGACAATCATGCCTTGATACCAGTACGTGTCGAGGACCTTCAGCTCGAACTGCTTTCCCCGAATGCTGCCCCTCTCTCCGACCTGGCCGCCCGCTTCAGCATAAAAAGGTGTATTTTCGAGGACGACCTCCAGTGTATGATCATGTTGATTATATCTTAGAACATTCGTGTCCATGTCTATCCTATCATATCCAATAAATGAGCCAACACCCTCTTTTACTACCTTCCATTCACCCTTGGGTATGAATTTTGCCTTAGCCTTTGAAACTTGCCTGGCTCGTTCCAACATTTCCATAAAACCGCGTTCGTCGACATTGATATTTCTTTCTTTAGCGATCTCAACGGTCAGCTCTACAGGGAAACCGTATGTATCGTACAACCGGAATGCATCTTCACCAGATATCTCTTTTCTCGCCTTGAAAAGTTCTTCGAGTTGAACAAGTCCTTTATCCAAAGTGCTCAGGAATCGTTCCTCCTCGGCTTTTATTACCAACGTGATTTCCTCGCGCCGCTTAACAATATCCGGATATGCCTCGCCATATGTGCTTACGATCGTCGGTACAAGCCTATAGAGAAATGCTTCTTCGATGCCCATGGTCCGGCATAGCCGCACTGCCCGCCTTAAGAGCCTGCGTAACACATATCCGCGTTCTTCGTTCGAAGGAATGATTCCATCACCAATGGCGAAGACAAGCGCGCGGGTGTGGTCGGCCAATACGTTCACGGCAACGTCAGTTTCTCGATCGACACCATACTTTACTTTGTGGGCTTTTGTGATCTCGTCGATGATCGGCATGAATAGGTCGGTATGGAAATTAGAGTCCTTTTCCTGTAACACAGAGAGTAGTCTCTCAAAACCCATGCCAGTATCGACGCCACGGTTTTTGAGCGGTAGTCTTTCACCGGACACGGTCTGGTTGAATTGCGGGAATACCAGATTCCATATCTCGGGAAAGCGGTCGCAATCGCATCCTGGCGCGCAATCCCGCTTCCCGCACGAGAATTTCTCCCCCATATCGTAGAATATCTCTGAACAGGGTCCGCAAGGACCAGAGTTGCCGGCTGGTCCCCAGAAATTGTCTTCTTCCCCGAGCCTGAATATTATGTCTTTCCCGAGCCCGATCTTCTTGTTCCATATTTTGTAGGCTTCATCATCTTCTGTGAAAACTGATACAGACAATTTTGTTTTATCGATCCCGAGCACCTCAAAAAGGTATTCCCAAGCCCATACTATGGCTTCTTCCTTGAAATAATCGCCGAACGAGAAATTACCTAACATCTCAAAGAAAGTAAGATGTCTCCGAGTTCTGCCTACATTGTCCAGGTCTGACGTGCGCAGGCATTTCTGCACGCTCGCGGCACGGCGATAGGGAAGTGCGACCGCTCCGGTCCACAAAGGCTTGAACTGGACCATGCCGGCGCTCGTGAAAAGAAGGCTCGGGTCATCTTTCGGGATTAACGACATGGACGGCACAACGGCATGGTCTTTCTCTTTAAAGAATTTCAAGAAACTCTTGCGCAGCTGATTACTCTTCATTGTTGCTCACGACTTCGTACACGACACTGGGCGTGAAGCCCCGTGACAGAAGCCGGCGGATGGCTTTCTGCCGATCTTTGGGATCTTCTAGGTCAAAATGCTGCAGCTTCTTGTGCAGGAAATTTTTCACAAGTTTTTTTTCGTTGCGACTGACCATCAGGTCCTTGATCAATTTCGGGGGTATCCCTTGCTTCAATAGTTCCCGGTTGATGAAAATATTGCCTTTGGGTTTCAGGTTTGTGTAGTCGGCAACAAAGGCTTGGGCAAAGTTCTTATCGTTCAGGGTGTTATCGCTGAGGAATTCTTCGATGATTTCGTTGACCATGTTCTCGTCAAATCCGAGCCTTAGAAGGCGGGTTTTCATTTCGCGCACCGAGCGCATCCGGTAATGCAAGATCCTGAACGCACGGTCCCGGATTTTCTGCTTTTCCTGCGCGAGCAGGACATCCTGGACAAGGCTGTCTTCGATCTCAGAACCTTCATGCAGGTCGAATTTCGCTACGAGCTCGTTTGACAACCCAAAAGCATATTGCCCATCGATGTAAATTGTCGAACGCTTTTTATTTTTCTTTTGGGGTGTTATTTTGCTTATCTTCACTGCGCTTGGATTTGCCGAACATGTTTTCACGTAGTTTCTGGTCGACCTTCTTTGCGATGTCCTGATTTGTTTTCAAAAATTCTATGGCCGCATCCCGGCCCTGGCCAATGCGTTCCTCGCCAAAGGAATACCACGTGCCCGCTTTTTGCAGAATGTTTTGCTCGGTTCCGATATCGACCAGCTCCCCATATTCGGATATCCCCTCGCCATAAATAATGTCGAATTCAGCGATCCTGAACGGCGGTGCTAATTTGTTCTTGACCACCTTGACCTTGGTCCGGTTGCCGATCACCGTGTCGCCTTTTTTGATCGACGCGATCCTGCGGATGTCGAGACGAACCGAAGAGTGGAATTTCAGCGCCAGTCCGCCCGGCGTCGTTTCCGGTGAGCCGAACATGACACCGATCTTGAGGCGTATCTGGTTGATAAAAACAGCACAGGTTTTGGATTTGCTGATCACGGCAGTGAGTTTTCTCAATGCCTGTGACATCAAACGGGCGATGAGCCCAACCTGCATCTCGCCCATTTCTCCGGCTATTTCGGCCTTGGGCACTAAGGCGGCTACCGAATCAACGACCACAATGTCCACACCGCCCGAACGGGTGAGTATCTCGGCAATCTCCAGGGCCTGTTCGCCAGTATCGGGCTGAGAAATGAGCAGGTCTTTGAGATTTATGCCCAGCGCCTCGGCATAGGTTGGATCAAAGGCGTGTTCGGCATCAACGAATATCGCATTACCTCCGAGTTTCTGCGTTTGCGCAATGGCTTCAAGCGCAAGCGTTGTCTTGCCGCTTGCCTCTGGGCCATAGATCTCTACGACCCTGCCTCTTGGCAGCCCGCCGATACCCAGGGCAAAGTCCAAACCCAGGGAGCCAGTGGGTATTACTTCAACATCAGCCCTGGTTGACCGGTCGCCCAAACGCATGATCGAGCCCTTGCCGAACTGCTTTTCAATCTGGTTGATTGCCAGCGAGAGTACTTTTTCTCTATCTTCTTTTGCCATACTCCTCCTTCCTTCCTTCGGATCGATTACAGTGATGAAAAGACTGATTACAGTGATAGCTCCGCAAATATTTCCGTAATCCTAGCATTTATTTTGTAATCAGCTTTCTAATATGATAATTAAAACCCGCGCTAAGTCAAGGGAAATGCAACTTACTGGCTCTTTCTAGCAAAGGAAAATATACACAGGGAAGTTGCTATCACCGCTGCCTGGTGTTATCCTTCGAGCGAAGCCGCCGCAAGCCGTCTCACTCGGACAGTAACTGACCGGTAATGTTCTTCAAACAAAGGAGAAGGATCGATTAAGGCTCTATTTCCTGTTTGTGTTTCGGATTTAGTGCTATTTTTGTTCCTCGTGGTGATGTTTAATCACCCTGGCCTCAACCAAAAAAATCACATCTTCACAGATATTGGTGGATAAGTCTGCAATACGTTCAAGGTTTTTCGAGATGTTCAGTAAGTGTAAGGCACGTGGTATAGTTGAAGCGTCACCAACCATGTAGGTAATGAGTTCTCTGATAATCTGATTTCGTAAAGAATCGACCACACTATCTCTTTCGCAGACCTTCTTGGCCAGTTGAGAGTCTTTGTTGATGAAGGAAGTGATGGCATCGTTGATCATTTGTTGCGCTTCTTCAGCCATCCTTGGGATGTCGATTAGCGGTTTGACGAGCGGCTGCTCGACTAGAACTTGTGCGCTCTGTGAGATATTGACCGCGTGGTCACCGATCCTTTCCAGATCATTGTTCATCTTCAGGATCATTAGTATTGTCCTGAGGTCGATCGCCTTGGGTTGAAGCGTTATGATAAGTGTAGTACACATCTCGTCGATCTCTATTTCATAATTGTTGGCACATGATTCATCGGTTTCGATTACCTGTTTGAGTAAAACTTCGTCTTTCTCTGCCAATCCCTTAATACTCTTTTCAACCATTCCCTGAATTAACTCTGCAAATGTAATGAGTTTCTTTTTGAGTTCGTTGATCCTTTCTTCTATCACTCTAGTCCTCCGTGGCAAACGTGGATGTGATCCATGACTCGATATCATCTCGCAGATGCCTGAAGCGTGATAGCCTTTCCTTATCAGTTCCTATGAAGCTGGACGGGTCTTCAAATCTTTGGTGAAGGTATTTCTTTGCACCCGGGAAAAAGGGGCATGTTTCCCGGGCATGATCACATACCGTGACAACGTAGTCAAAGATTTTTCCTTTGTACGTGTTAACATGTTTTGCCTTATTCATTGAGATGTCGATGCCGATTTCAGCTAACGACTTAATGGCGTAAGGATTTACAGTTATGGGCTCAGTGCCAGCACTGAATGCTTGATATTTGTCCGACAGTAACGTGTTAGCCAGCGCTTCGGCGATCTGTGAGCGAGCAGAATTGTGGGTACAGATGAACAGGATCGTCTTCATCTTTTTAGTTGATTACCCATCTTGGTAGTTTGCCTTTGGGTAGATCTTGATCCGCGGCCGGCGGGGCGCCGAGGATTTCAGTACTATTTGCACATTTCGATTGAGTATACGTTGACCGCCTTCATCCTTTCTAATGATTCCGATGCGGTTCTTAGCTCTTATTGAACGGCGTTGACTGTATATCTTCTTGAATTTGTTCAATAGCATTTTTACTCCTTAACCAAATCGTCCAGTTATATAATTTTCAGTCAATTTCTCTTTGGGAGCAGTGAAGAGCTTTTTGGTTTCTCCGTACTCGATCAATTTACCGAGATATAGGAACCCTGTGTAGTCCGAGATCCGAGCTGCCTGCTGCATGTTATGGGTGACGATAGCGATAGTGTACTTTTCCTTGAGGCGAACCATAAGATCCTCGATCTTGCTGGTCGATATTGGATCAAGCGCTGAGCATGGTTCGTCAAAAAGGATAACTTCGGGTTCAATGGCCAGGGCGCGGGCAATACAGAGCCGCTGTTGCTGCCCGCCAGACAGGGAAAAAGCTGATTCGTGTAGGCGGTCTTTGACTTCATCCCACAGGGCAGCTGCATTGAGCGCATCAACAACACGCTTCTCTATCTGTTCACTATTACGCATCCCATGTATGCGCAGTCCGAACGCCAGATTTTCGTAGATCGATTTTGGAAATGGGTTAGGCTTTTGGAAGACCATACCCACTTTTTTGCGGAGTTCATAAGGTTCATACTTGGGATCGTGTATATCAACGCCATCAAGGATGATCTTGCCCGTTACGCGAGCCGAAGGGATGATGTCATTCATTCTATCAAGACAGCGTATGAGGGTAGATTTACCACATCCTGAGGGTCCGATTATTGCCGTAATGCTGTTCGCCTTAATGGGAAAACTTATATTGATCAGCACGTGATTGCTGCCAAAGTGAACATTTAGATCTTCAATGATGATACGACCGTTATTTCCAGAATGGTTATTTTCGCGAATTGATGGCATCTTGATTTCGTTCGTGTTTACCAAAATTTCCTCTTCCTTGATCTGGTTCTTATGACTATGGCAACAAGGTCAAGCCCAAGTACCAATATTAAGAGCACAAGTGCGGTTCCGTAAGCGATAGGAACCTGGGATTCAGGATGTGTTCCTTCAGTCATTAGCGCATATATGTGATAGGGCAGGGCGAGTGCTTCATCCATTATGGAACCGGGCAGTTTCCTTGAGAAAAAGGTTGCTGCAGTGAACAATATGGGTGCAGTCTCACCAGCTGCGCGGCCAATACCCAGAATGGTTCCGGTTAGAATGCCGGGGAGGGCGGCAGGCAGGATGATTCCCTTTATTATCTGCCATTTTGTAGCGCCTACGCCATATCCTGCTTCGCGGAATGAATCAGGGATCGACCTCAACGCTTCGACCGTAGTACTGATGATTACCGGAAGGATCATGATTGCCAGTGTTAGTGCCCCTGAGAGTATGGAAACGCCGAAGCCAAAGAACTTGACGAAGATTGCCAGGCCGAAGAGACCGAACACAATCGACGGTACACCGGCCAGATTGTTTATGCCCATCTTTATGATGCGCACTAGAACGTTTTCTCCAGCATACTCGTTAAGGTAAATGGCTGCAAGGATACCGAGGGGAAGTGCAAAAATCACCGCGCCGACTGACAGATAAAAAGTACCGATGATTGCAGGGAGAATTCCGCCAGCGGTCATTGATTTGCGTGGCATGGCCGTCAGAAATTCCCAGTTGATTACTCCGGCTCCGCGGATTGCGATAAAAATGACGATAACAAACAGGAAAAAGATACTTATCAGTAGTGACAGGAAGATGATCGAGAAACCTATTCTTTGGACCAATTTTCTTCGGCTGGCAAGCGATTTTGATCCCAACTGTAATGTCTGTGATAATTCCATTGCCTGGGCGTCCATAGCTACTTCATTGCGGTGAATCTTCTGTGGAATCGGTGCGATATGTTATCCGCAATGAGATTGAACCCGAGGGTCATTATGAATAGAACGATTGCAATTCCGAAAAGCGCGAAATAATGCTCGCTACCCATTACGGTTTCCGCCATTTCCGCGGCAATTGTTGAGGTCATGGCGCGGACTGGTTTGAGAAATGATAACACAATACGCGGTGAACCACCGGCAACCATGAGAACCGCCATGGTCTCACCAATTGCACGGCCGATGCCAAGAATCAGCGCCGTTGATATGCCAGAAGCAGCCGCTGGGAGCGTTATCTTTGTCATGGTCTCCCATTTCGTGGCACCTACTGCCAAGGCGGCCTCACGGTATTCCTTGGGTATCGAAGTGAGTGCGTCTTCGACGATACTAGTGACTGTGGGCAGGACCATGATACCTAATATCAAAGCAGCAGAGAAAGCGGTCAGCCCGGTTGGCAAATTGAACAACTTCTGGATAAAGGGCGCGACAACGAGGGCACCGAATAAGCCGTAGACGACCGAAGGTATACCGGCCAGCAGCTCGACAATCGGTTTCATGGTTTCTTTAAGCCAGAAAGGCGCGATCTCGGCTATGAAGAGAGCACTCAAAATACCGAGCGGTGCAGCGAAAAAGAGCGCACCAGCCGTAATAAGCATGGAACCATATATCATTGGGAGTATGCCGAACTCCGGATCAGCATGGGTAGGATACCAGTGCGTGCCGAAGAGGAATTCTCTGATCCCCACAAAATTGATGATAGGTAGACCTTGAGTGAAGAGAACAACTACAATACCGCCAAGAAAAACGAGCGAGCTCATGGCCGCAAACATGAGGATTATTTTGGTGATCAACTCACGTGTTTTTCTGCTCATAATAATACAAAGATCTTTCAGGGATAGCGGTTACGAGGCCCGTATCGTCAGGCATCCAAGAGTAACGATTTTCAATCAGTCGAACGTAGCCGCTGGATGAAATGGGCCTCGTTGCCCTTACCTTCACCTTTTTGTTTTCAGAAAGGAATATCCCCCCTGCCATTTGGTAAGCACCCAATAACCTTTTGCCAAAAACGTGCAGCG
>Ga0209536_100009516_pt1 | contig 14436 bp, 10 predicted proteins | sample DeeMarSeWOR28_12_FD_187461 | JGI IMG/M metagenome (GOLD analysis project Ga0209536, IMG submission 187461) | Marine sediment microbial communities from White Oak River estuary, North Carolina - WOR-2-8_12 (SPAdes) (version 2) | ecosystem: Environmental > Aquatic > Marine > Intertidal zone >...
ATGGCCTGGCGCAATTCCCCCGCCGTCATCGCGCCGACGGTTTTCTGCTGCTTTTCGAGCGCCACCCGCAGGGCGCGGTAGCCCATGCAGTGATGGTAGAAATCAGCCCGCAGGGTCAGGACGAGCGAAAGCGGGCCATCCTGCTCAGGGGAGACGGCCGTCATCAGGTTGTTGATGAAGGCAGCCCGTTCGTCCAGTTCGCGGCACAGGGTAAAGAGTTCTTCGAACTGGTCTACCACTAACAACAGGCGGGGCTTACTCTCATCTGGCAGCAGGCGGCGGGCGTACAACCGCAAGCATTCGGGATCGGCGCGCATCTCCTCGCGCAGAGTCTTGGCAGCCATCACCGATTCCGCGTCGCTCGTCAGGCTGAGCGCCAACCTCTCCAACGGGTGGGCGGTGGGCGTCACGATGTGGATGCGCCAACCCGGGTCACCCTGCAAGGCGGCCAGCATCCCGGCCCGCACCACCGAGGACTTGCCGCTGCCCGATGCGCCCACCACCGCCAGGAAACGGTGCTCCTGGATGTGTGCGAGCAGTTCTTTCGTCAACGTTTCGCGGCCATAGAACAGGGCTGCATCCTCGACATCGAAATACTGCAAGCCTTTGAAGGGCGCAGCGCCCGGCGCCGGGCCTTCATCTGCGATGGCCCCCACTTCTTCGGTCACGGGCCCCGCGCCCTTGTTGTGCAGTGTCACATCTGCCAAACGCTGATAGAACTTCTCCGGCGGCATCTCGCCGTTTGTCACGTCAACGTATTGTGTCGATTCGATGGATAACCACGGCGCGCCGCTGAGCAACAACGGGAAGAACGGTTTCCTGATCCTCTGCGCACGGGTCACTTCCTTTTGCACCCATTTGGACTGATAAGAGTTTTCAGAAGCCACCAGGATCAAAGCATCACAGGTATCCAGGTGCTCCTGGATGACCATCGGCCATTCAGTTCCATAATCGATGCGCTCATCGATCCAGACCTGAAAGCCCTTTTTGTGCAGGGCCTGCCGCAATTTTTGAACGTAGTCCCTGTCTTCGTGACTGTAGCTGATGAAAATGTGTCCCATTTTGGTGCCGCCGTATCCTCAAGGTTTACAAAATTATACTCGCTCAAGTTTATCATTCAACCCGGTAACGAACCCCGCACAAGCAAGTATAATCACTCTATGCCCGACCTATTCGACCACGCCATGGGTGAACGCATGAAATCAGAAGCGCCGCTGGCCGCGCGGATGCGCCCACGCACCTTAGAAGAATTCATCGGCCAGGAACACATCGTCGGCGAGGGCAAGCTGCTGCGGCGCGCCATCGAGGCCGACAAGCTCTTCTCATCCATACTCCTGTGGGGCCCGCCCGGCACCGGCAAGACCACCCTGGCGCAGATCATCGCCAACCGCACCCAGAGTCACTTCGTTACCATCTCGGCCATCCTGGCCGGTAAGGCCGACCTGCGCAAAATCATTAACGAAGCGCTCGAACGCCGCCGTTTGCACAATATTCGCACCATCCTTTTTGTGGACGAGGTTCACCGCTGGAACAAGGCCCAGCAGGATGCGTTGCTCCCGCACGTCGAGGCCGGCGTAGTGACGTTGATCGGCGCGACCACCGAAAATCCCTACTTCGAGGTCATCGGTGCGCTCATCTCACGTTCGCGCGTTTTCCAACTCAGATGGCTGAATCAGGATGAAACTGGAATTCTTTTAGACCGCGCCCTGGCAGACAAGGAACGCGGCTACGGAGAGGTGCGCATCAAACTGGACCCGGAGGCCCGCTCCCATTTCACCGAAGTGGCCGGCGGCGACGCGCGTAACGCGTTAAACGCGCTCGAACTGGCGGTCGAATCCACGCCCCCGAACAAAAAAGGACTGATCCACATCACATTGGATGTAGCGCAAGAGTCCATCCAGCGCCGCGCCGTGCTGTATGACAAAGACGGCGACTCACACTACGACACAATCTCGGCCTTCATCAAATCCGTGCGTGGCTCCGATCCTGATGCAGCGCTCTACTGGTTGGCAAAGATGCTGTATGCCGGGGAAGATCCGCGCTTCATCCTGCGCCGCCTGATCATCCTGGCGGGCGAAGATATCGGCCTGGCCGACCCGATGGGACTGGTGGTCGCCAACTCCGCGGCCCAGGCCTACGATTACATTGGCTTACCCGAAGGCGTTTATCCCATCGTCGAAGCGACACTATATCTCGCCACCGCGCCCAAATCCAACAGCGCCGGGGCATATTTCAAAGCGATGAAGAAACTTCAAGATGAAGGGCAGATCTCTGTGCCTCGCCACTTGATGGACGGCAACCGAGATGCGGAGGCGATGGGTCATGGAAAGGATTATGTGTATCCACACGAGTTCGAAGGCAACTATACGCCTCAGCAGTATCTCCCCAAACGTTTGCTGGGTACATATTTCTATCAACCGTCCGAGGAGGGTTTTGAGAGTCAGGTCGCGGCACGGCTGGAGATGTGGCGGGAAGCACAACGCAAAGCACTGGGCATCGAGCGCCGCGAGGATGTGCCCGAACTGCCGCAAGAAGAAATCAACACCCTGAAAAGAAATATCAAATAGCCTTATAATTTTGTTTCAATAAATTTATTAACATCTCATTGACACATCATCTCTATCATAAAAGGGTTCCTTAATGAACTTATTTAGCAACATAATTGAAAAAATCAAGTTTACATCAAAGAGTATTCCTTTCGCTCTATTTGGGATATGTCTACTTGCTTATGGAATATTGAGCCCCTTTCTAGGTTTTTACCAAGATGATTGGAATTTTGTATATCATATGGCAGCAGGCGGAAACAATGGTCTCTTTGAGTTTTTCGATTACGATGGTCACCCAACATCTGCATGGAGTTATATTCTTAGTTTTCAATTATTAGACTTTTTCCCCTTTGCATGGCAATTATACAGCTTCACCTGGCGATTTCTTGCAGTTCTCAGCTTTTGGTGGGTTGTTAACAGCGTTTGGCCCAAGCGAAAACTTGAAACATTTATGGCTGCCGCTATATTTGCAATTTATCCTGTTTTTTATTTACAAGCTCAAGCAATATCATATTTCGAAGTGTGGATCAGCTTCGTCTTTCTTTTCTTATCATTTTATTTCAGCATACGTGCTATCGAGAAACATGATGGGTATTTACCATTCCTGCTTGCTGCCATTGCTTTCAAAATAGCTCACACCCAGACAAGCGTGTACACCTGGGGAGTAGAACTAATGCGGCCTTTCCTTCTATGGCTGGTAATAACTAACAAGAGTCCAACCCGACTATTACCAAAAAGGGAAGTAAAACGGCTTTTCTGGCACTGTACACCGTACTTACTTATTCTTCTTGCAGCGTTTATCTGGAGAGGACTATTATATGTTTCCCCTGATGTAGCACGAAGTGAAGCTACTCTTTTCAACCAATTGATACAGGATCCTATCTCCACTTTTCGAGAACTCATTTTATATACTTTACCCGATCTGACACTCTTGCTTGTTACGGGATGGTATAAGGTTTTACAACCGAGTTTCCTTTACTTAGCCGAAAGATCTAACCAGCTAAACATCATTTTTATCATCTTTACTGCAATCAGCTTATGGTTCTACTTACAAAAAATAAGCCCCTATTCAGATAAAAATGAAACTAAGTGGCCCACTCAAGCATTGTTAGCCGGTGCAATTGGCTTGTTATTTGGTCTTGTCCCATCTTATGCTGCCGGATATTTTGTACACTTAAAGCTTGAACCATGGAATGGTCGTTTTGCTCTTGGAGCGATACCAGGCATTGCTTTAATAATTACCGGGCTACTTACAATAATCATAGCTCAACAAAAACAGCGTATCATTATTTTTGCTATCATAGCCAGCTTGGCAATTAGCTGGCAAGTACGAGTTGAAAACCAGTTCCGGTGGGCCTGGGATAAACAAGTAAATTTTTACAACCAACTACAGCTTCGTGCTCCAAATCTAATACAAGGAACAGTGATAATTTCAGAGGAAGAGTTTCTTTCTTACATGGGCGGATATCCAATCGCTCTTGCTATAAATTCTATTTACACCAATCCAAATACAATTGTTGAAAATTCGAACAATCCTCAATACTGGTATTATCCCTTTTCAGAAATTTACAAGAAATTTGATCAGCATCTAAATGGCCTACCGTTCGAGGAACAAAGAGCGAATGCAACCTTTCGAGGCGAATCAGAAGGCTCGATCGTTATCTCATTCGAGCCGGGGCTGGGACAATGCCTGTGGGTGATGCGACCAGAGTACGCCAGTTCAAAATCCTTTTCACAAACGATGAAACAATTGGCTTCTATCTCTTACGTTGATAGGATACAGCAAGCACCGCAAAACGAAGAAAGTTTCTTGTTGAAATATCTGTATACCAAACCCGAGCAAGATTGGTGCTACTACTACGAAAAAGCTGATCTTGCATACCAATATGAGGAATGGGACGAAGTTATCCATCTCTGGGAAACTGCCAAACAAAATGGCTTGCAGCCAGAAAATGGTTTCGAATACCTGCCCTTTATCGAAGCCTATGCTCACAAAGGCGACTGGGAGACTGCCAAAAGCATGACTCGCACATCTCAAAAAACCATGCAGGGAATCGATCCTTTACTTTGCAATATCTGGTCGAAATTGGAAGGCAGCACTTCAGACTCTACAGAAAAAGATGATGTGCTATTGTCTGTCAAAGATGATTTGAAATGTGATTAAGAAGAGAGACGAAGTAATTTATGGATGAAATCCGTCCTTGGTTATATATCGGGAAATACCGGGATACGCTCAACAAAGCATACCTTGAATCCAGGTCTATCAGAGCCATGCTTCAACTTGCTGAAAAAGTGGAACACCCCGGCATAACTTCCCTCTATCTGCCAGTAGAAGATTTAGAACCAATCTCCTCGAAATTAATCAAGCAAGGAACTGACTTTATCTTGGAAGAAAAACAAAAAGGCCACCGTTTATTGGTGGCCTGTGGAGCAGGAATCAACAGATCAAGCGCATTTTGTACCGTTGCATTAATAGAAACTGAGGGGCTAAGTCTAATGAATGCATTCAAAGAAGTGAAAAGAAAACATCCCGAAGCCATGCCCCATAAGCCCTTGTGGGAATCGTTATGCAAATATTATGGGGAATGGATTCCCCATCTTGACATCATGCGATTTGGAATTTAGCTAAATTTTTCAAAGCTTTCAGCCCAACCTGCAAAGTTTGGATTATTGTGTTTTAAGTCGTTCCAACACTTCCAAAAGGCGCTGAGGCCAATTAGGCTCGTGGCCAAATGTCAGTCGATAGGCATTTTTCCCACCGTGAATAGCAGGCCCGAGGTCCGAGAGAAGAAGCGCTGGTTCTCCTTCAGGGGCAGGAGGGTAACGCAGCAAAATCTGTCCGTTTTCCATACTAATCGAGGCCAATCCAATATCTTCTGCCCGCAACTTGATTCGCATTTGGTAGAGCAGGTTCTGCACCAATTCCGGAAGCAGCCCAAAACGGTCATTAAACTCAGATGCAAGAGCATCGATCTCGCTCTCGTCGCGCAGGTCCGCAATACGGCGATACAGGCGCAGGCGCAAATCCTGATCGGGAATGTACTCAGCCGGGATACCTACCTCGATGGGCAAATCCACGTTGACCGGCATGGCAAGTGGCAGGTTCATAGCGTCGAAAGGCGAAGCAGACTCGGGCAGGTGCGTTCCGGCTGTTGCGCGGATCCGGCGTACAGAATCAGCCAGTAATCGCGTGTAGAGATGGAAACCCACCGCAGCGATGTAGCCATGCTGGCGCGTGCCGAGCAGATCACCCGCACCACGGATTTCAAGGTCGCGCATGGCGATGGAATACCCGGCGCCAAGCTGGGTGTTTTCAGCGATCACCTCAAGCCGTTGTTGTCCATCGATGGTGGGCGGCAGTTTGCGATGACGGAAGAAATAAGCGTAAGCGCGCATCGCGCCGCGACCAACGCGGCCGCGCAATTGATATAGCTGCGCCAGACCGAATGTGTCGGCCCGATCCACGATCAGAGTATTGGCATTGGGGATATCCAGACCGGATTCAATAATGGACGTTGAAAGCAGAACATCGATCTCGCCCGTTGTGAATTGACGCATCACCCCCGCAAGTTGCCCCTCCGGCATCTGACCGTGCCCCACGCCCACACGTGCCTCCGGAACAAGCTTTTCGATATGAGCGCGCATGGCATCAATGGTGTGTACGCGGTTATGGACAAAGAAAATCTGTCCACCGCGTTCCAACTCGCGCAGGATGGCTTGCCGCGCCAGCTTCGGCGCGTATGGCCCTACGTGGGTGATGATCGGCAATCGCTCTTCTGGTGCAGTGTTCAAATTTGAGATGTCGCGCACACCCGTCAGAGCCATATAAAGTGTGCGCGGGATGGGCGTGGCCGTGAGCGTCAGCACATCCACCTCGGTGCGCAGCTTCTTGAGATGCTCCTTATGCGTTACGCCGAAACGCTGCTCTTCATCAATGATCGCCAGACCCAGATCCTTGAATTGAACATCCGACGAAATCAGACGATGTGTTCCGATGACAATATCAACCTCACCAACTGCAAGCCCAAGCAAAATCTCGTTCTGTTCGCGGTGCGTGCGGAAGCGCGAGAGCATCTCCACCTTGACCGGGAAAGCCGCCAGCCGCTGACAGAAGGTTTCGTAGTGCTGTTGCGCCAATACCGTAGTCGGCACAAGCATCGCCACCTGTTTGCCATCCACCACCGCTTTGAAGGCTGCCCGCACGGCCACCTCGGTTTTCCCATAACCCACATCCCCGCATAACAGACGGTCCATCGGCCGGACGTGCTCCATATCGCGCTTGATGTCTTCAATCGCCCTGACCTGGTCATTCGTCTCCACATATGGGAACGAATCTTCCAATTCTTTTTGCCAGGCAGAGTCCTCAGCAAAGGCATGCCCCTGAATGACTTGGCGATGGGCGTACAGATCGAGCAACTCTTGGGCCACTTTTTGAACGGCCTCTTTGACACGCCTTTTCGACTCGTGCCAACCCTGGCCACCGAAACTGTCCAAGGAGGGGGTTCCACTATCAGGCCCAACGTATCGCGTCAGCCGATCGGCCTGGTGCACGGGAACATACAATATCGCATCACCCTGGTATTCCATCGCTAAAAACTCGCGTTCATGCCCTTCCAACTGCCTCTGCACGAGACCACTAAAGCGACCGATCCCATGATCAATGTGGACAACGTAATCGCCTTCAAGCAAGTCGGCGTACAAGGACTCTGGCGCTTCAGCCACCTGCCGCTGGCGCATGCGTGGCTGCGGACGTTCCCAGCCGAATACTTCGGAGTCAGTAAACAGATGAGTAGAGAGCAAAGAGCGGTTATCCGTAAGGATAAATCCTTCTGAAAGGCTCGCTTCAATAAAGGTTGGGCTGTTCTCTATTCCCTGTTCTCTACTCTCCCCCCATAACTCCTGCAAACGGGGCGATTGACGAGAAACAATGATGGTCTGTTCGCCGTTATCCACAAGCCCCCCCAGGTACTCCATGAAGGGCTTAAGTCTGCCACCGAAGCGTTCATCGTGGCTGAAGCATGAAGCCAGATCACCCTCGCCCCTATCCCCTTCGCGTAGCACCCCTTCGGGGCTCTCGAAAGGAGAAGGGGATTCAACAGCGGTAGAGTGTCCCAATTCCAACCATGCCCGCGTCTGGATGGTATCTTCAAGCTCAGACCAGGTCAGGTAAGGAATGGGAAAATCATCCTCTAAGATGCCTTCGGCAACACTTTCCTCTCGGAACTTCAGGGCTTGCTCTTCCACTTCATTGACCACAGAGGCAACCATTGATATGTCGTCAATCAAAACAAGCGCTTTCTGCGGCAAATAGTCCAGCAGCGTGGATGGAGAATTGTGCAGGAGCGGGATGTGGAATTCGGAAAATTGGAAATCGGGATTCGGGAATCGGGATTCGTTTTCCGTCTCACGATTTACGATGTCCGATTCACGCTCTATGAATTCACGCGCGGGGGTGATGAGCAGCGCATCCAGCTTTTCAACCGTGCGCTGTGAAGCAGGATCAAACCGGCGGATGGTCTCGATCTCATCGCCGAAGAAATCCAAACGGGCCGGGTATGGCTCCACTGGAGGCCAGATATCTAACAACCCGCCGCGATGGGAAAACTGCCCGGGTTCGAGCACCGTATCCACGCGCTGGTAGCCAAGTCCCGCCCAGGAGCGCAGCAACAATTCAGGCTGGACGGTTAGTCCAACCGAAAGACGCTTACAGGCTTTGAGAAAATCACGACGCGGCAGTGTGCGCGTCATCAGGGAACGCGCGGAGGCAACAAGAACAGGATGTTTTCCAGGTTTTTCCGTGAAAGGTAAATGGTAACGAGCCAACCCTGTAAGCGTCTGCAATCGCTCACGCCGGGTGGTAGTTCCCCAGGCAGCCTGCTCGTAGAACAACGGATTTGGCTCAGCAAAATGAAACCTTGGAACATCGCCCACCCAAAATCCCAACTCATCAAACTGGTTCAGGGCATGGTCTGCGCGATCCGTGACAAGCAAAACTGTCCTATCCATGCTGGCATGCAGGGCTGCCAGAAGAGGCAGGCGCGCAGCGCGCGGTATGCCCAAACCGGGTTGGGGGTCACCTTGCAAGAGCTTTTTCAGCAGCGCGGCATACTGCGGTAAATTCTGCAGCGTTTGAATAAGAGAATCCATCAGGGAAATACTATCGTCTAAAGGCCGGCCACATCGCCGTTGAATTTATTCATGGCAGCATCCAACCCATGAGTAACAAAAGTTAAAACGGCATTTGCGGCATGATCGAGTATCTCGGAGAGCAGCATCAGGTCAGCCTGGGCAAAATCCTGCAGCACATAGGCGGCTGGGTCCATACGACCGGGCGGCCTGCCAATACCGATGCGCAAGCGGCGGAAATCTTTGGTCCCCAGACGTTCAATGGTGGAGGCAACCCCTCTCTGACCGCCAGGTCCCCCACCGGGACGGATACGGATGGTACCAAATGGAAGATCCAGGTCATCGTGAGCCACGATCATATTCTCCAGCGGCAGCTTATAAAAGCGGGCAACTCCCTGGATGGATTGACCGGACAGATTCATATAGGTCTGCGGCTTGGCGAAGATAAGCTTATTCCCTTCGTAGTTCACAGAACCTACCAATGCTTTGGCCTGCATACGGCTCAAGCGCGCGTCCAACCGGACCGTCAACCGGTCTACCAGCATGAAGCCAACGTTGTGACGGTTATCTTTGTATTCACGGCCCGGATTTCCCAGGCCAACGATGAGAAAGGTGTTTTCTGTCATATTTTTTTATTCGCGGCGCAGACGCAGGATCAGGCCGACGCCCAGAATCAACAGCAATGCCAATATAGCCCCACGGCCTAATGCACCTGATATGGATGGGATTAACAATCCGGCAGGATTAGGGGGAAAAGGCGTGGGGGTCGGATGAGATGCGGTAACAGTAGCCAGTGCGGGCGCGATCAGTTGCGCGGTGGGAGCTGCAAACTGTGCGACTACTGTTGCAGTTGGTGCAGGTGTAGAAGTCGGCACAGGGGTGTAGTTTCGCACACGAAGGTCAGGCACGATCGTTTCTTGGATCGACCCATCCAGCAAAAAGACCCGCAAACGCAGGATGTAATCGCCGTCGGTCAGTGTGGTTGTATCCCAGGTGCCCAGTTCACCCTCAAAAACAGGCAACGAACTGTTTTGTAATGTAAACCAGGTTCCGGTCTGGTCATCACCGTAGGCAAAGGATAATTCATAGGATGAAAAACCCAGAACAGTGACCGTGCCCGAAACGATCACAAGTCCTTGTACAACTTGTCCAGTTTCCGGTGAAACTATGACCAGGTCATCCCCCCCCTGCGCCGAAATGGACTGCGGAAAAAGTGCAATAAACAGGGCAATTACGAACAAAACGCGTTTCATGACAATCGTTAAGTTTAACACGATTGAGGAGTAAAATCCATCTTCTTGTGTGATTTTTGATAAAACTCCTCTATCAAAGAAAATGAAAATTTGCGAAATTCGATTTTATGGTAAACTCAAGAAGATTGTGAAATTTTTCAAGGAGAATCCTTGCTATGACTAAATCTCGCGCAGACCAAATGGTGGAACGCTTGCAAAATATGCAGGCTTCCGCCCCAGACATTGAAGCCTCTGCCATCGTTTCGGTAGACGGGTTGATCATGGCCTCAGCACTTCAACAAGGCGTAGAAGAAGATCGCGTTTCCGCGATGTCTGCGGCTATGCTCAGCCTGGGCGAGCGTATTTCCAGTGAATTGGGACGCGCCGGATTGGAACAGGTCTATATTAAAGGCGATGCAGGTTCGATCGTGCTGACTTCCGTTGGCGAAGAAGCTGTTTTAACGGCTTTAGCACGCCATGACGCCAAGCTGGGTTTGATCTTCCTGGAAATGCGCCGGGCCGCGGAAGACCTGGTCAAATTGGTAGGATGAACCAGAGAATAATCATCTACAATTTACAGAACGCAACTCCCACCGGGGAGGGCTTAACCGCCCTCCCCGTTTCTCTTATTTCAAAAAAAAGCCTAAAGGTCTGAGAGACCCTTAGGATCTGCAAAGAGGTGATGTATGACTCCAAAATATATCTTTTTTACCGGTGGTGTGGTTTCTTCGGTCGGCAAGGGTGTGACCGCGGCTGCGTTAGGCTTACTGCTCAAAGAGCGTGGCTTCAAAGTGGCCGTGCAAAAACTGGACCCCTACATCAACGTCGATCCCGGCACAATGAGCCCTTACCAGCACGGTGAAGTCTACGTGCTGGATGATGGCGCTGAAACGGACCTCGATCTGGGCCACTATGAACGTTTTATTGACATCCGCCTGGGGCGTGTCAGCAATTTCACTGCCGGGCAGGTATATGCTGAAGTGATCCGGAAGGAACGTCATGGCGACTATCTCGGCGGGACGATCCAGGTGATTCCACACATCACAAACGAGATCAAGCGCCGGATCGGGTTGGTTGCGAAAGAGACCGGAGCAGAGATCGTGCTGGTGGAAATCGGCGGTACAGTCGGCGACATCGAGTCGCAGCCCTTTATGGAATCCCTGCGGCAAATGCGCAACGAGGTTGGGCGCGAAAACACCTTCTTCATCCACGTTACCTGGCTGCCCCACATCGGCGCGACTGGCGAGATCAAGACCAAGCCTACCCAGCACTCCGTGGCCGCCTTACGCTCGATCGGCATCGCCCCTAACATGATCATCGCCCGCTCCGACCATCCCGTAGATAATGAAATCTGCGAAAAGATTGCTCTTTTTTGTGATGTTGAAAAGCGTGCTGTGATTCCGATGATCACATCTCGCATCTTATACGAAATCCCCCTGCTGGTGGAGGATGCCGGGGTAGCCGAATTTGTTATTGAAAGCATGGGGTTAAAAGCAACAAAAAAACCGAACTGGAAACCCTGGCGTAAACTGATTTCAAATATCCAAAAAGAGAAACCAGCTATCAACATCGCCCTGGTTGGAAAATATGTTGAATTGCATGATGCATATATGTCCGTGCGTGAGGCCCTCAGACATGCCGCCCTGGATCAAGATGTAGAAGTCGAGATCAGTTGGGTGCATTCCGCCGATCTGGAGAAGAACAAAGGTTGGGATGTGCTGAAAAAAGCGCAGGGCATCATTGTGCCCGGCGGGTTCGGATCACGCGGTATCGAAGGGAAAATCATGGCCGCTCGTTATGCACGCGAGAATAAGATTCCCTATCTGGGCCTGTGCCTGGGGATGCAGGTCATGTGCATCGACTTTGCCCGCAATGTGCTAGACCACGAGGATGCCAACTCATCGGAATTTGACCGCGGAACAGAAGCACCCGTCATTGACCTGATGCTGGAACAACGATCTATCACCGACATGGGCGGCACTATGCGCCTCGGACTATATCCCTGCCTGCTCCAAAAGAGGACAAAGGCCGCCGCCGCCTATGGCATTCCCAGTGTGGACGAACGGCATCGTCATCGCTTCGAGTTCAACAACAATTTCAAGGCCGAGTTCGAAAAAGCCGGTATGGTTTTCTCCGGCATTTCACCGGATGGCAAGCTGGTAGAAATCGCTGAAATCGCGAACCATCCTTATATGGTCGGCAGCCAGTTCCACCCGGAATTTTTGTCGCGGCCAATGCGCCCGCATCCATTATTTGTTGGGTTGGTTAAAGCGGCAAAGGGAAGAGCAAAACTTAAGTGATTAAAGCTTTCGGTGCTACACATGGATACAATTCTCTCCCTCCATTTCCGTCTTGAAATCCTGGCCTTGACACTCCTCGGCTGGCTCGGGGTCTATTTCTTTGTCAACCGGCTTCAAGTTGAGCCACAACGCCGCCTGGATTTAGCCATACCCTTGGACAGGAAAATTCCCTTCGTACCTCAACTGGCCCTGGTCTATTTTTCCACCTATTTATTCGTGATACAACCATTCATCATCCTGTCAGAAGCGCGGCAATTTTATTGGATGCTGGCAAGTTTCGGGTCAATTACTGCGATTGCCAGCTTAATCCACGCTGCTGTGCCCAGCAAGATCGAACGAAATGAATTACTGGACGCGGATGGCTTATCAGGCAAGATGATTAAATTGTTTCAGAATATTTGCAAACCTTATGGGAACTTCCCAAGTATGCATGTTGCACTTTCAGTGCCGGTGGTAGGCGCGAACTTTATCGCAGTTGGATCAGTTATGGGAAGCGTTACCTTGATTTGGGCAATTTTGATTGCTTTATCCACTCTATATACCAAACAACACTACATTCTGGATGTGTTGGCTGGCCTTGTGGGTGGACTGCTGATTTATTCGCTAACCTACTGGCTCATGATGGGATGAGAAATCCGCATAAGAATATCATTCGAAAACAATTGATGTCTGCAACTATCTAAAGTAGGGAAAGGAAATTTTCAGCAAGCGGGTGCATATTTTCATGTAGGTAACAAAACCGCTATAATTAAACAATATGGCTCATTATCAACTCTCCGTCCCTGCACGAGTCAATATTCTGGGGAACCCTGGCGATGCAAATGAGGGCGACTTTGCAACCATCTCCGCAGCTGTTGACTTACACGCGTATGCGGAGGTTCGCACCTCCAACGATTACACACTGGAACAGACCGATTCAGACTCCCCTCCTGCCTGCTTCCAACCATCAGATTTGCCCCTCCCCTACAACGGGCAGCTCGATCTCCTCAAAGGTGCGGTCAACCGGTTGTATGCATTCAGTAAAGAATTCCGCGAGAAGTTGCCTGCGCACGAATTCCATATACAGATTCGCTCAGACGTACCTCGTCAGAGCGGGCTGGGCGGCTCGTCATTGTTCGTTTTACTGACTCTTGCTGCCTTACGCGAACTCTACGCGCTTGACCCTCACACCCACAACAACTACATCCTGGCCGAGTTGTGCCAGCGCGTTGAGGAACTGGAGTTGGGGATTGCAGCGGGTTTCGCCGATCGCTATGTGCCATTGTTCGGTGGGTTGGCTTACCTGGATTATCGCGGAAAATTACATCATGCAGACATATGCAAAGAACCGCTTGCCACATACGAACGGCTGGATGAGTATGCAGCCTCACTCCCTCTGGTAGCCGTCACCACCGGCGTGCAACATGATTCTGGGGACGTACACGGTTGTATGCGTCCGCGCTATCTCGAGGAATATGCAGACTGGCAAAAACGGGGAGGCGGGATGCCCCCGATGGTTCAGTACATGTCTGCTGCCTGGGAGACGGCCTGGCGTGGTAAGATCGCCCTGCTTGAGGGGGACTTGAGAACATTTGGACACCTGATGAATGAGAACCACCGCCTTGTGGATATAATGATGCAATATTGCGGCTTTTCAGACGGCGCAGGCTGGGCGAATAATCTTTTCATCGAAGCGGCTATGCAAAATGGCGCACTGGGCGCCAAACTGACCGGGGCAGGAGGCGGCGGCTCCGTCTTTGCGTTGACGGAACCAGGGCAGGAGGAAAAAATCCTGCGCCTGTGGGAGGAAACCGCTGCAAATGCTGATCTGTCCGATGCGCAGATTTATCCCCTAAAAATCGCTTCTCAAGGTCTAAAAGTAGAATCCAAAGAATAAATTCAATGCAATCTGTCATCCTTGCCGCGGGGAAAGGTTCACGCCTGCATCCCATCACTGTCAATCGAACGAAGGCCATGCTGCCAATTTTGGGCGTGCCCATGGTCGCGCGCGTTATGGAAATGCTGGCAGAGAATGGCCTGAAAGATTTCATTCTCGTGGTCAGCCCGGATGACCGGGAAATCGTAGATTACTTCAAGACCGAATCCAGGCTGGATGTACGGGTGCAGTTCGTGGTCCAGCCCGAACGGCGCGGGATGGCGGATGCGCTCTCCAGGGCGGCGGAACTCATCCAGGGCGACTTCCTGTTGACCGCCTGCGACAACCTTGTATCGGGAAATGATCTCGGCCAGATG